>Ga0325410_1001221_pt1 | contig 28304 bp, 14 predicted proteins | sample PopdelMetagenome_16_FD_206182 | JGI IMG/M metagenome (GOLD analysis project Ga0325410, IMG submission 206182) | Populus deltoides microbial communities from Bellville, Georgia, United States - Xylem-PdIQD-R3 | ecosystem: Host-associated > Plants > Phyllosphere > Stem > Wood/Secondary xylem...
AAAAGAAAATAAATTATTAAGACTCGAATGAAAAATTCCCAGTGAATTTACTTAAATCTCAGATAGAACAAAATAATAAATTAGTACGCTAAATAGTAGCCTAGTTATAAATCACATAAACTCCCCGATCAGGTAAAATGATTTTCTTAAGGAATAATTTTTGTAAATTAGGGAGAGAATATTTAGAGAAAAAAATAGAATGAAACATTGAATAAATTAATATATGATTTTATGCGCGAATAATGTTGATTGCCGGTTTAAGCCTTTGACTGCCGGTTTAAGCCCAGTGTATAATCGCACAATTTTTAACTGAAAATTGTGGAAATTATGAGGAAAACTATATTTTGAGCACAATAAATTAGTTGAAAAATATCATCAAAGGGAGTGATAAAGCAATGCGCAGAAAAAATCGATGGCGAGGTAAAATACAGGAAAAGAACAAAAGAGAAAGAAATAGCAGCAAACCTATAATTTTAGCCAAAATCCCTCTTTCTGAAGTTTTCGGAAACCAATGTGATTGAGTTACTTTCACAAAGTATGAAAATCAATGTTGTGATTGTTTATAAAGTTTTTAGAAACCAATGTGCTTGGGTTGCTTTCACAATATACAAAAGCCAATGTAATAATTGTTTCCAAAGTCCTTCAGGAACTAATGTAGTTGAGTCATTTTTGTAACTTACAATAGTCAATGTTGTGAATATTTCTGAAGATTTTTTAAAACCAATATGTTGGGGTTGCCTTCACAATATGTGAAAGTTCAATGTAGAAAGTGTTTTTCCCAAATTGTGTGAAAATCAATGGGATTGGGATGTTTTTGTCGAGACAAAGCCAATGTTGTGAAGTCTTAAAGATTAAGTATGTTTTGGTTGTTTTATGAATGCGTAATTAAATGATGTGTTATTGCCCAAGTTACCTTGAGAATTATAATAAATCGAATTGTAGGATATTTTTAGAGTCAATGATAAGTAGTTACGAAATATTTGATAACTATATGAGTTGAAACACACTAACCAACTTAAAATTGAGAGTGTGTTGTATTCATGTCAAGTATGAATATCTTAATGTTGTGTTATTGTGGAAGTGTAAGTATTGTTCGTGAAATCTTTTATAGGATTTGATAAAAAGGATGAGTGCTCTCATCATCATACATATTTAGAAGACAAATTGTGTTTGAAATATGAACTTATGCTTAATAAATCTTTGTTGTAGGACCTTCACGTATTGGCAGGTGAACTATCAAAAGATTGATGTCTTATCCCAAGTGCAGGAGTGTCGAAGTAATAAATAACCCGGTAAGACCGGAGTCGAACCAAAAAGAGATGAACTATATAAAATTATAAACAACAAATGAAAAGGAGTTGAAGAGAACTTTTGAGATGTGATATTGATGTGAGTATTAATTAAAGATAAAAGCAATTGTCAAAGTTAGAGGATCCACTAATAGTATTAGAAATAAGTATCGTATAAACTCTTTTTATTAATCAACTGAAAACCACACACAAAGGAGGTTCCAATCGGATGATTTATCTTTAATAGTTCATTATAAATTTTTAACATGATCATATTAATTATCTTATTTTAGTAACACCATACTTTTAAATATTGTCAGGAATTCATGATGTTAACTTATATTAACAACAAATCAAGTTCCTTTCATAGCACAAATGTCGGTTATACCATACAGTAGGCTATGAAAGTGCCAAGTATTTGTTATACCAAAGGTTGTACAACACAAATCTAGATTAATCATTTAACAAGCAAGGTATTAAGAATTAGTAAGATAAAAATGATAAGACATGTTAATAGCAAACTTTCTTGGATATAAACATTGAAGTCCATGTTGAGTTTATATTATACATATTATAACACTATTAGTGAAACCTTTACACCTTGACATAATAAACTTAGTTAAACATTGTGAATAAGAGAAACATAAATAAACTAGATAAGAACATAGTTATGATGAAAAGCATAATCAAGAAATTAATGAAAGCAAAACTTAAACCTTCCAAAAATACAAAGAAAGAAAGCAAGAATATGATCTTGATCTGAAAATCAAGATGTCTAAATGTATGGCAAATGCCTCCTTTTATAGGCTAAAATTCAGAACTACTGATTTGATGACTAATTATTGAGTGGGTGGCCTTCTCTTGACTTGGTGACAACCATTATCTTCTTGTCTGAACAAAAAGTCATTGCTAAAGTCAGAATTTAAACAAATAATCTCATGAAAGTTCTGGGAATTTATCTCCGCTTTCCAAGAAAACAAAAATGAGCTCATTTGAACTTCTAGAACTCGAGATATTGGCTGAACACTGAACAGTGTCTGGGCTGCAAGACAGATTCCGACTTCTCTTTTGTTGCTACAATTTGAATTTAAAAACGGCCATTTTGAATCTCGGACTCTCATGAAAGTTTTAGGCCTATGTCTTAGCTTTCCATCCATATAAACCAAACTTAAATCCATGTTCTATAGCTCCAGTTATAATCCAATAACCGAATAATGTTCCAGTTTGAATTGAACCAGCATCTCTTCTTTAAGCTTGACCCTCTCTTTTTCTTTTCACTTTCAATAGTTAAACACATCAATCAACCTTTAAATTGTGAGATATGTCTACATTCAAAATGAGCATTTACCATAAATTAAAGATATCTTATGTTATCAGACTTGTTATTATAAAACATGCTTAAATTAGGAAATTTAATGATACTTTAAGTGCAATAAGATGATATAAAACCTTGATAAAAATGCACTTTTAAGTAATAATCAGCAGGATAAGTAGTTAGGTTGTAGTCAAACTTCAGGATTCAGAACTTTTGTTGTACATGTAAGTAGTTTTGTAAACTAGACTAAAAGCTCTCATCTATTATCTCTCCTTCTCTAATGACATTGTTCTATCTATATTTGGATTTATGCATGGAATTCTTAAGTAAAATATTATTATGCAAGTTGACATATATCTTCACATAATTTCTCATGGTGTGTATAGATCAAATACTCATGTTTTATACTAGACATTAAATAAATTCAAATAAAATAAAATGCATATATAAGTAGTAAGGTGATCTAAATAGAGACCCGATAAGATGGCATATCATGTGTATGAATGAAAGAAAAATTTAAGACATGTGCTTAGATTTTTCCTTCTCTTTTTATGTAATTCAAGTTAATATGTATATGAGAGATTGGGTATATTTCTCTCTTAGCATTTGTTTATAGTTATGTTCTTATGGAATAGACATCATGTAATTATTGAAACAATGAAATATATATATATATATATATATATATATATATATATATAAAAGGTTGGGATTGACTTGTGGTTGAAATGATATGGAATAAAGTCTAGCCAAGGGCTCGCGAGCCTAGCCCTACTTTATTATTTTCTTATTAAGAGGTAGATGATTATTTTTTAAAAGTAAAAAAGTGACAAACAACCTATCGTCTGTCATATTTTAGAAAATAGGTGTCTTTTAGCACTTGAAAAATACACACTAACCGACTAAGCTATGATACACATTTGTTATAAAATGATATATATATATATATATATATAATAAATCAATTTAATATATATATATATATATATATTAAATTGATTTATTTTTCATATAAATAGTAAAGTACTATAAAGAGTCCTAGTTCTTTTAGAGTGTTTCGATAATAAAGCAATTCTCAAGTTAAAGTCAATTTCAACAAACTTTTGCAATTTGGCAACCCAATAAAAAAACCTTAATTCACTAAAACTTCCGCGAGAAAAATGGATTCTAATGAACCAAAGAGTTTATTCCTCGTAGAGAAGGCTAAGGTTAAACCTCTCCTTAAAAGAAGATAGTTGGGGCAAACCCAGTTTGGCATGGGCTCAACAAAGCACCAAGCCCAAGTGCCGAGGGGGAAATGCCATAGGGGCGGAGCCAACTTGCCATGGGCTTAGCTAATCATTGAGCCCAAATTACAAGGGGACTTGCACCTGGGCAGACCTAACATGGCATGTGCTTAGCTAATCGTTGAGCCTAAATTCCAAAGGGACTTACCCCTGGACAGACCCAACTTAGCATGGACTCGACCAAGAACTGAGTCCAAGTACCAAAATGACTTGTCTTGGGGCGAACACATATTGGCATGGGTTCGGCCAAATTCTGTACCCAAGTGCCATGGGAGGCCCTTGACATGCACCAGCTAGCAAGGATTCATTTTTATATTTAGAGATGCTCAAAGGACGAGAAGAAATCATAATATATTTTCTGTTGATAAACCATCATGGAAGTTAATGTCAGGTACATTTGTCTCTCATTGACATTAACATCAAAGATATTTATCTCTTATTAATGATAATGGCATGGATATTTATACTCCATTAACTAGCTATGTTAGGGACGTTTAATCCCTATTAATGTTATGGTTGAAATATATGCCTTTACCCTCTCATGATAGAGAGGATTATTAGATCTGAAGGATATAAATACCTCTCATGCTATTCAGGTTAAGGGTTCATAATGTCTATTCAAAATAGATAAATTCTTCTAAGTACTAGAATATTTATTACATCAAAACAAGAACAAACACTTTGGTTCTTGAAACTTAATGTTCTTTATTATAGTTATTATTTATTTTTCTCTTAAAAGTTATTGATTTTACCATCGGATGGTCCTCAAATCTCTCAAAATAAGATTTTTTATAGGTACTAGAAGGCACTCATCATTGGATAATTTTTATAAAGGTGGAGAATAGAAACTTTTGAACAATAACCTTTGATTGATTCATAATTCAACCACCAAAATACTTTATTCCCAAACATATTGGATTTGGAGCATCATCATATTCATAGTCTAATTATTTTCCTGACATAAAATCTAAATATTTTAGTCATATATTTTAATAATGAAAATAAATTTTCTCATGGACTCGGTGCAAAAATATGTTTTCATGGTATAAATTAAAATCATCTAGATCCAAGACCATTGTAAGTAGCAGCTCTTCCGAAACATTGTGATGCAGACCTTTTGATTACGTGATCGAGCAACCCCTAACGAAGTAAATAATAACCTGAAAAGTTGAAAATCAAGTTTGATAAAACCTTGACCTAGAGATAACCCTATATATAAGAACCAAAGGTATTGGAAAAAAAAAAAACTTGGATCCAGATATAACCTTATATCTAAGAACCCTAAGTATGTGAATGATGTCATGAAGTCAGTTAATATTCGATAAGTCAGTGTACGACCTTTGTCCCTGCAAAGAAAGGTTGTTTTTCCACAAACAAACAAAAGGCCTAAACTAGTAATCAACTAAATTAAGTCCAATAATGAATAAACTCCTAAACAATATGTAATAGGCCAGAATAAACCCAAATTAAAAATAATTATTCAAAATTAAATAAATAAATATATAAAATAGAATAATAAAAACAAAATCTTCACACAGAAATTCCTCCATATAGCCCAAATCTCCAATTTTTACATATTCTTGGCAGATTTTCAGTCTTGACTTCAAATATGTTGTTCTTTCTTGTTTGGATGAATTACTGAGTCTACCATATATGGTTGGAAAACTTGAGATATCTAGTTTTTAGCCTAACTTGAATCAAAACAAATTCCTCATGTAGTTCCAGATATGTCTCAAACAGTACACAAAGATCTAATTTGACAGATTTAACAAGATTTGTCTAGTAACTTCGACTCTCCAAACTAATATGTTCCCGAACTCTATTGGACCTGAATGTTTACCAAAATATATTTTCATGTGTCTAGTATCTTCCTGTAAAATTTTAACCTATTCCATATATGGTTTGAAAAATATTCTTGATCTTGCAAAACTTATTAGCAAATATTTTTAAGATCAAATTCGGGTCTGACTTGGTTCGTATCACATTGACATTGAACAAAACTAAAATTGAAAGGGATTAAATTTTTTTTAAAAAAAAGAGATATCTTTTTTTTCAATTAATAAAGAGAGAGATATTAGATTATTTTCAATTAGTAAAGTGAGCTATAGAGAAAATGGAGAGTTATTTTCAATTGACTTTTTTTTTTTCCTTCAATTTTTAAACTTGTTTTTAAAAAAATTGAAAAATTATTTAATTGATAATTTTTTTCTGGAAAAGTACTTAGTTTCAACAAGAAGCTCGAGTTATTAGATTTGATCCCTAGACTCTCTAGACTCAAAATTCAGGTGCCTCTAATCTAACCTCGAAGTGTTATGAGCCTAATCTCAACTATACACCTTGGAGCCTTATAGCTGGCCTCGACTTGATCCTTGGTGTTCTGAACTTAACCCTCAAACTCGACCTTACATTCCCTGAACTCCATCGCACCATGGGTGCTACAGACTTGGGTGCGACCCAACTAGATAGCCTATACCCGATCTTAGCCTAAACCTCGAGTGACCTAGGCCCAAATCTCAAGCAACTAGAACCTGACTTCGGCTTGAATCTTAGGTGATCGAGATTCCGCCTTGGCTTGAATATGGTCGCGATCCAAGTCCTAGATCTATCTTCGGGCGCTTCAATCCTAGTTCTAGCACGAATCGTGGACTCCCTGAACCTGGCTCCTAGACTTCCCAGACCCAATTTTGACTTGAATCTCGTGTGACTTGGACTTGGTCCCGACCCCAATCCTCCTGATCGGTATCATAAAATCTCTCAAACCAGGCTCATTCTGACACCCAAGCACTTTAGAACTGATCCGACCAGAATCCTGGGGGCTTCACACTGTAATTTACTCTTATTTTAGGAGTTTTGTTTTTTTTTTAAAAAGAAAAAAAAAAGCTAAAAACGTTTTCCCCGCGCACAAACCTCCCGTCCTTAATTTGTCTTATTTATTCTTCTTCACTTCAAAATAATAACACAGACTTTCCTTTGCTGCTTAATTTAAAAAAAACAAATCCAAGGAAGGAAGCAGACAGAAATGGAGGCATGGGTTCCTCTCTTTAACATATTCCTTAACTCCCCAACACCAGAAACTGAAGCATCCCTCTGGTTACAACAATCTTCTTCATCATCATCAGCTCCAATCACCACAACCTCTTTTCTCTCTTTACTCGCCGAACCCATTATAAACAACTCATCCACAAACAGGTGGAGTAAAACCCATTTTCCATTTCATGTTATCTCTTGCTTTTTCTACGATTCTCACTTTTTTTTCTCCCTGTTAACAGCATGTGTGACAGGAGGGTCATGTTTCTACAAACACTGCCTTTTCTTGTCCAGTCCAGAATTTTGTCCTTTCTTGGTTTTGAGCATCAAAGGTTTTGCAAGCGGGACTTATCTAAGTTGGCCAGGACTTTGTTGACAGACACCGAGGGGATTGATTTCTGGGTTAAGAGGGCTGCCCGCAATCTGCTTGATAAAGTGTCTGACTCAAATTACCAATGGATTTCTGGTTTAAGCTTAGACTCTGGAGAAGAGAGAGTTGATGAGGAGTTTCGTTCAATCCCAGATTGCCTTAAAGATGCTGATTCAAGTGCAAATGAACTTTTTCTACCTTGGTTGCCTCTGTCGCATGATACATTGAACTCCAGAGAATTGTTTGCTGGTTATGAAAGCCCAGAAGATTTCTTGAGTCAAGTTGGAGAGGGTTCTGGTGATAATTCGAAAGATGTTGTGGAGGAAATGGAGATTGATTTGGTCATGGTTGCTCCTTTAGATGAGGAAATTCAAAACATGGCAGCAAGTTTGAAAGAGAGGATTATGACTTTTGAGTATAGTTCTAAAACTGTTGAGTTAGCAAATGAAATTCGCAGACTTAGTTTTGAGAGAGAAGCAGATCCTTTTGTGATTTTGGGTATGCTTGAACCTTGGAAAGCTGATGATGAGACTGCTTCAATTCTGGTTTTTCATCTCTCAAATGGAAGAGAAGAAGAAGAAGAGATCGCTTGGCCTAGCAAAGTTTTGTGTTCAATTATGCTTCCAAAGATGTTGGTGCTTGAAGAGCCCGCATCTCGTGTACTGGTGATTTCAATGGTAGAGTACTGCAAGCTTCACCAGAGAGCTGCTGAATGTGCACTATTGCTTCCGCTGATAATGAAAAAGAGTGGCATCAACAACCACATGTGTGATGTGATCACCAGGATCATCAAGGAATCCCTGCACCCAGCTCATGTTTCAGCTTTTTGCCGGAAGCTGCTTTGTGGAGAAGAAGTTGAGAAACGATCCATCATTCTTCCTTGCCACCAATGCCTTGTATCCAGTCAACTGGTTTGGACGGAATCATTGTTTAATCTGTTTCAAAATATCTTAAATCATAACGTTCAGCTAACTCAGGATTCAGTTGATCAACTTGTATTGCTTATTAGGGAGTTGGCCCCAAGTTTCTCCAAATCTCTGAAATTCGGGAATTTTCTGTTGTGTTTCATCACCAGATGTTCTTTATTATTGAAGCCTCATAAACTTTCATTGGTTGAAGCAGTTGCGAAGACCAATACTCTTGTCACTAAATCCATATTATCAAAATTGGCTAGCTTCTAGCTATGTAATGATTTTTTTAAATGCCTTTGTGTTTTTCCGCTTTCGTGCTGTGAGATATGATCAGTCTTAATGCGTACGGTTCCATCAAGAGAGTTGATTTTGCTACCGGACGAGGTATATGTGATAAATTTAGGTCTCGTGTTTGCAGAAAATGAACAGTGAATTGTAAAGTGGATAATTTTTCCGGATCCAATGGTGCTCCTGCTAACTAGACAAGATAAATGAGCATTTCCTTGTATCAAGAAAACAAGTGGTTCAAACTGACAAATAAACACCAGTACTGGGAATTACACGAGGCAGTTTCAGACACCATGATTGCTGTGTCCATTGGCCATTTTCTTCATGGCTTCAAATCTGGGACCCTTATCTGAGAACTTTGTGGTGGCATAAAGCTTCAAGTAATCTTGAAATGTATAATTATGGGGGTACGAGAGTTTGGGAGCTGGAGAGATAATGGCATCACCAGCTGGGTTGTAGAATGTGGCAATGGAGAGTCTGCTCCCATCCTTGCCAGCCATGACACGGTGCAGAGTGCTTTTGTACCTTCCATTACTCAACACTTCCACTTGATCACCTGTGTTGACAAATATAGTATTGTTCTTGGATGGGGGGATCTTTATCCATCCTCCATCGTTTGAGAATTCAAGACCTGGGACATGTTCATCTTGGAGCAAGAGTATGATTCCGCCGGCATCGGTGTGCTCTCGGAGTCCTCTCACAAGCTCTGGCCGAGGACATTCAGGGTATTTTGCCACCTTTGTTCCCACAGAAGGACCTTTAGCTCCTGAAAACGATTCCTTTATGTAATCCTTGTCCAGTCCAAGATTCTCAGACATGAGTTGAGAAAGCTTCTCTGCTAACTGAATCAGTTGGGCGATGTACTCATCCATTACTTTGCTGCACATGACACAGAGACCATGTCCTTATTTCAGAAGAATAATGTCTGTACAAATTGCTAGTTATAATTATATATAATCAAATCCATACCGAAGATTCTCTGAGAGGTTGTGGATTTCATTGATGTTGGATGTTGGGCGATGCCAAATAAAGAAACTGCTTTCCCAGTCTACATCACCTTTTTTCATCAAGCCTTTAGCTATCTCCGACTCGTAAAAGCTTTCTTTCAAGTTTTCCTCGTAGTGTGCATTCACCAATTGCTTTACCTTGTCCATCAGCTTCTTCTCGAGTCCATGGTTCTCAACCTGTAAAAATCAAATATGTATTAAGATAGATAGGTGTTATATCAAGTTTTTTTCGAAGAATGAAAAATCCCTGTACCTGAAAGAAGCCCCATTTCTCACAAGCTTGGTGCAGAAGAGCCATAGTTTTGCTTCTGTTCTCGCCCTCGAGTTGGCTCAAATCTATCACAGGAATCTCCATCTTCTTTCTTTCTTTCTTTCTTTCTTTCTTCCTAACCTTAGAATACCGTGAAAAAATAGATGACAAGTCTCATAAATATAGGCTCAGCTCAGAGAAAAGGGTGCGAGCAGCTATAAATTAAATAATTACTATATACATATATATTACAGTGAAGGCAGTCAGAGCAACAGTGTTTACTGATTAATTTGAAGCATGTAATTTCATACACAAACTTATAAATATATTTTAAAAAAGATTATTATCTTCTCATGATCTAATACATCCACACAAAAAAAAAAATTAATAATTTTTAATTTCAAGGTTCAAATCTATAAAAAGAAGAAGAAGTTGGTATCTCCAAGACTAATCAAATAATCCAGTCGAAGTCTAAATTCAATTCATCGCCACCATGTGATACAGTCAGATATTGACGCTCGGTCACTTGTAGACTACGCATGGCGGTGGCAACTTTTTTTTTCGTGATCAAGAAATCGACATAATTGGTCTATGTGATATTTACTGATATTATTTCATTTTATGATAATATATTAGTCGTATTTGTAAATTGTTTGCCAATAGTATTATTGAATTTAATTGAGAAACACATTTTATATCCAATGATGTCTCACTTCAAAGTATTTTGATCGTAAAGTGAGAGAAGATTTGTATCGCAAGAGCCATGGATCCCCATTTCCTGTATACTTTTTTCTCTTGAATTAACATGTCAGCTAATATATATATATATATATATATATATATATATATATTGAGGAAAGTTACTTTGATTAGAATCATTCATTCATTTGTTTTAGCAAATCTGTGGGCAGTGCAAACAACGGAGGCGAAATTATAAGATGCGATCTCATAGGTCTCCAATGGGCCATTTTATCTGTGTGCTGCTGTAGTCGTCGCATGCTGGCCTTTGTCCCCCTCTGCAACTTGTCTAGAGAGAGATAGAGGGGGGGGCCTTCCGAAACTGCCCATTATTGATCTTATTTTTTCCTCTTTTTTTTTTTTTTTTTTTTTTTGAGAGAGGGATTTTCATTACCTAACATCTTGGTTTTCATGCAAACAGACCATGCCACCGCAAGAAAATTGAGCTTTTTTTCAATTTTAGCAAGGTTAATTTTTTTAAAAAAAAAATAATATAATTCATAAAATATTTTAAAAACTAGTACAGGTGAGAGAATCCAAAATGATATTTGTGATTCACGAGTCGCATGGAACTCTCTAAAATTATAAAATGAGTCGCAAAATATTAAATTAAAAACAGAGGAGAGAGAGAAAAGAGCTTGGATGCATATCGAAGCTCTAGTGATAATATCACTGATACCTTTAGAAAAATATCGACAAGACGAATCCAACGACATCAATAAAAGTAACTAACAGAGACTAGAGAAGGTCACACGAACTGCTCAAAGGTGGCAGAGCTAACTTGTATTTAGGGGCATGTACTATGGTCATCGTTGGTGACCTTTTCTAATGTTGTTAGATTCGTCTCATTGAGATTTTTTTATAGTACTTGTAGTGTCATCATTAAAGTTTTGGTGTGTCTCTGAGATTTTTTTTTCTTTCTTTGTATTTTCTCTTTCATCTCCTCATAATTTGTGAAGAAACTTGAGAAAGAGAGAGAGTGTGAGAGAGAAAACGACCTCGAAGGCACATCAAAGTTTTGATGATGGCACTATCAGTACCTTCAAAAAAATCTCAACGAGACAAATCAAACCACACTAGAGAAGGTCACCAACGATGAAATGGGCCACACGAGCCGCCCAAATGCAAGTTAGTCCCACCACCTTTGAGTAGCTCATGAGGCATATTCCAATCTCCATTAGTGATTTTTTTTTTGTATCATTGAATTTATATCGTTAAGATTTTTTTGATAATATTAATAATGTTATCATCAGAGCTTTATTGTGTATCTAAGGTCTTTTCTTTCTTGCTTTTCTTTTTCTCTCTCCTCAATTTAATTTTTTGTAAATCATTTTATATTTTTAAAGACATGCATGTGGTACATGCGACTCGTGATTCGTAGATGTCAGCTGCGACTCTCTCAACTATACTACTTTTCTAAATATTTTATAGACTATATTATTTGATAATTTTGTTTAACTATGCTAAGATACCAAAAAAAAACTCAAAAACATATGGGCTTTCTTTAGTTTTTAATTTCAAATAGTCATGTTTATCCACCAAACTAAAAAAATAATATTAGAGTTTTCACACCCAAGCCCTCTACATTATCAAAAAACCTAAAAGACTTTAGGAATCCATTATAGCCCAAAACAAATAACATTATGGATTGAAACAATGTTTTTATTTAATTTTTCCTTTTCAACAAAAAGTAATGGCTTTGCTGGTATAGATAGTGTCTTATTTTCCACATGATATATTGGTCATTATCAAATCGATTATAACAATGTTGTCTTTTCATATTTTTTTAGAATAGTAAAATTATTTAAATATCCTTAAAAGCAAATAATATTAAACTGACATCTGGGTAATTATTCATCTTTTTCCTTTTTTTTAAGCACAGAAAAATGACATGATTGAAAATTAATAAACTAGTATGTGAGGGGGGTTGTTTTCATATTTTTAAATTTTTTTTGTTATTATTAAGTTGAAAGAGGGGCAATTTCATATTTTGATATATATAAAATACTAAGTTTCAATGTTGCCAAAAGATTTCATCACCAAAAGATTTCATCATAAAATATGATTGCTAAAATACAAAACAATTCAAGAAAACTATTCCACATTGTATAATATTGACTTAAGTTTTAATTTCAACCTTGAGCATCCTAGATGGTGACCTTATATATATCTACAACAAGAATAGGTAATGTTTATAAAAACTCAAGTAAAAAAAAAGGGGAATTAAATAAAAAAAATTCAAAATGTCATATCACATGGTACTAAAGTTCCAAAACGCATGTTCTTCTAGTAATGCAAAAAGAGCCTTTTACCAATTTCACATCACAATTCCTATTATTTATCACATAAACCATTACACTAAGGAAAGGATAGGATGTCGGCTTGAAAAAGTATGAAAGCTTATATTTTAATTTCAATCATTAAGCACTGAATTCAAAGCATAACTCATTTCAAGTTATACATAACTAGATTAAAAAATTAAGGCAATGGTCTTTGAGCTAAAAATCTTTAATTCATTATAAACACACAAAACTAATGGCATGAAACAAGACATATCAAATTTAAAACTCATACACATCTCTTCAAATATCTTCAATATCTTTGTAAATCTACCCCTTTTCGCATACCCATCATCAATCATGAAGTTAAAAGTAATTACATCCTTTATTTGCCACAATATCTTATTAAAAAATCATTTTGCATCCTTTATTACACCCAAACTCACATGCCTACTAATCATGGTATTCCAAGAAACAAAATTCTTCCCATTCATTTAATTAAACAATTCTTTAGCCTCCATCAACAATCTTACTTCCAACATTGTAATATTAGGGACCTCAAGGACTACCTTATTTGATAAACCTTTTCCACACAATCTAGCAAACTTCTTTGGAATTCCTTCATAAAATTTAAAAAATTAAATCTAACAACATGAAATGTAAAACAATTAATGGTTTGTTTACATTAAACATGAAGCTTCCATTATTTCTCTTACATGGAGAACCCATCATTAATCACCTTTAATATTAACTTCAATTGCTTTCCAAAAGGGCTATATATATGTTGCTAGAAACAAAGTTGTATAGAAAAGTACTTTATAGTTTCTATATGAATCACTAGCAGTTTTTTTTAAAGAGAAATAATTGATGGTTTCTCTTTTTCATGTATGTATAAATTTGTGATTAAGAAGAGAATCAAACTTTGAACCTATAACTTCCATCCATATAAACATGGCAATGATACATGGTTTTTTTTTTGTAAGAACCCTAATCAAGATGTTGCCATACAGAAACAAATCAAATAGACCCAAATCGACAAAGATAGTTTTATGATATATTTACGTTGACACGATCTTATCCCTTTATATAACTCCACCTACATCTCAAAGCTAACATCAATGAAACCATCAAAACTTTTTCTAATATCTTGACTAGAAATTCTTTAGAGAACTAAAGGCATATATATCTAATGGACCCAAATAAAAATCTCACAAAATAATATAAAACCCATGTATAGAAAACTAAAAAGATCCATGATTTAGAGATAAAATAAATGATACCTTTCTTGGCTAGCAATTGTCTCAAATCCCAGCCTTGACAACTTTATCATCAACATGGATACTACGAGAGGAAAATCCAACACCAATAATGGATTTGAATTCAGAATTTAATTACTTTTTATAAATCTTGATAAAAGATTGGATTTTTCAATACTAGAATCACCTTATAAAGAGAGAATCAAAACCCAATTATAGTGAATTCTCCATCTTCAAACCAAACATTTTCCTTTACTTGTGACCACCTCACTTTCTTTTCCCTCCACGCCTTATCCCTCATCACCAATTGAGGATTACTATAGTGTTCATTATATGTAGTAAGCATTGTTCACAAAACTAGAGTAAAGAGCCTTTTAGAAAGCATGGTTGCTATAGGAGAAAACCACACTAGTTAGCTATTATAGTTAAGGACTCTCTTTAAAAAGCAATGGTATGGATGCTTTTAGAGCATCCATATATTTGCTTGCTATCCTATATTTTTAGCTAAAATAGAATGTATAAATTTTTTCAGAGCATTGTTGCTAGCTAAATACTCATTATTATACCTTTGTGAATCGTACTCACTATATATAATAAGTACTGTTGCAATTTTTATTTAATTGGGATGCAATAGCGGGAAAAATAATGCTTGCAGGAAAGAGAAAAGAGGGTAAAAGACTATCCATCCTTTATTTCTTCACATTTTCAATCAAAATCGCAAGTTTTTTTTATTTGATTTGGTGTTTAGCTAAATTTCCTCCACCATTTCTTCACACATGTAAGGATGCAGAAGCATTCTCTACTTGTGGGTTTATGTTTGTTTTTTCCTTTTTGAATCTTGCTTATAATTTATTGTTTTTAGATATGTGTGTGAAATGAATGGTGTTATGGGTTTTGGTGCTTGGATTTTAATAAGATGCCTATGTAAATTGCTAGATAGGGGAAAACCTTAAAGGATGCTCATTTAGATGTGTTATGTGGGCTAGGTTAGTTTGTGGGTAAGTATTAAAAGTTCTTTTTTTTTTTTGTGCTTAGGTTAATGGGTTTGCATTAGATTGTGTATTTTATTTGCAAGTCTGTATTTTTTTTTGTAAATGATAACTAGGATTCTGTTTTTTTTTTTCATGTTAGGTTTTTGTTTTAGTGAAATAGATTATTATAGATGAAAGTGATAGCCTCAAATAAAATAAATCAACAATCCACACCACTTACAGTAAAGAGAGAGATGAAGTGCGTGCATTCTTTAGCTTCCAGGAAATTCCAAATTCAAGATGAGGAGGCACCTACTTCTCTTTTATTGATTGGAAAAGCAAGAAATGTTATTTAGGGCAAACAAATATACTTCAACTATTTTTTTCTTTAATAGTCAGAATATTCTCAAACCATATAATGAGTTTTAATCCCTCCTCAATTAGGTCCTAGACAAGCTATATACCTACACAAAATTAGTCTGAGATCAACAATGAGAAGAGTGATAAATATCAAGGCAAATTGGCAATTAGAATACAAAATCAAAAGAAATGGCAATTTAACACAATAATAAAATTTTTTAATGAAATATCATATTTTTAAATGTCATGGTTCAAAACCACGACATTTAATTAATGTCGCATTTCTGAACATCAGCAATAATTTAATGTCATGGTTCTAAACCGCGACATCAATTAAATTCTAGAAATAATAAATCTAAATCTAAGAAAAAATAGTTCTGATGAGATTTATTATTTAGTTTGTTAATTTATCATTTCATTTAGTTAATAATTCTAGAGAGTTAATTCTTTTCCAATTTTAACAAATGAGGTAGGGTTATATAGAAACTATACCTAACATTTGTTTCTTCTTAAAAATACCTGCAAAGAACCACAATAATCAAACTCAATAAATTTTCACATTTCATAATCACAAATAGCCTCAGGAAAGCAAATAAAAAAACATATATACATGCAAAATAAATCTCATATACTTTAATAATTTAACATTCTAGTAATTAAAATCCCAAATTATATCAATATAACTCATCTATCTTTCTACATCTACATCGTTTATTGGATGATATACGTTCATCAATAGCACAACTAGATCAAACTCCCTGCCCTTGCCTAAGTGACCTTGTAACGCTGGCACATTCATATGCGTTTATACTTATTTTCATTGATCAAGCATGTAAAAAATATGAGTAAATTGTTTTTTTATATATAAGAAAAGTCTTCACAACCTTTCAACAATTTTTTATTAAAAAACACAGTTTATCACAACTCTTGTTGAAATCATATTCACATAAATTATTTATAAGTTTATCTTTCTCTTAAAATACATATATTTTTTCTGCATAAAACTAAATAACTCGGTGGCCCTAAAAAACTGATATCTTCAAAAGAATTTAACTGTGACATATAAAAAATTAAAAAAAATAATTCATAATAAACATTTGCATCATCCTAGTTATTAATGTTTAATAACTATATGATAAAAATCAATTTCATAAATATTTCTATAAGAACATTGATCTTACATTAATTTCCATCATTATACATATTCATCATTTCTGGTAAGTTTTATTTCCAACATCTTATTCATCACATTGCCATTCTTATATCATGATAACTTTCCTTTTCTTTTTCTTTTTTCTTAATCTAGTTTAACACATTAATATACAATTTATTCCTCACAACTTTAAAATTGATCGAAATCATTCAAACACTTTCATATAGTGTTTCTTTTCACCTTGGATTTATTTCATAACTCTTTCCATTTCATGAATATATTCAGTTTATGTTATTATTTCATATCACATGGAATTTATACCACAATTTATTTCCTCAACACATATAAATCATATGATGTTTTCCTCTCACAACCATCTTTAATCCATATCATAAATCATTGCGTAATTATGTCTAATTCACATCGTAATTTAATTCACAACATATGTAATTCAAGTCGCCCTTTTGTTTCCGTAGCATTTATTATATCTATGATACATTGTACATCAGTCCATACAACACCCTTGTTATATCAAGAAATTTTCTCGATTCGTTATTCATTCCACTTATTTCATGTCCATTTCTATTATTTATAATTTATCACATAAACTTTCATCATTTTTATACTTAAAAGACATGCTCATATTATTTAACTTTATCCGTAGGGATAACTTAATACCCAAACCTTAACCTGTCAGCACAATCAAACTCATGTACACCTTGCTTTATTACATGTTATTGTTGTGGTCAATTGGTCAGCCGAATAACTTATTAATCCCTTAATATGACAACCCCAACCATTTGGAAACCATTATGCATAACTGTCTTTTTAAAATAATTTAATATACACTCTACTAAAATTCCGGTGGAGTTTTTCTCATACTTGAAATATACCAATTTATCGACATCTTCATCAATTTCTTAATCCAATACTACAAACATAATTTACTACTCGACAAAATACTGCGAGGTACCTGATATTTTATTTAATACCAAATACAATCAGTTTTATACACGATGATTATTTACTATTATCTCTTCTATATATTTGCCCTATCAATTACTAAACAATTAATTTCTTATTTTATCCTTAACTTTAAAAATCAATATAGTTAACACAAATTAAGAACATACTAAAGTCCTTTCTAGTCCAAACCGGACATTTGTTCAATTACCAAATTATTGGCTTCTTCAATTGCCCATTAATCAAAGTACTAATCTCATTAACCAAGGAACTAATTTCTATAATAACCCATTAACCAGAGCACTTAGTCTCATTAATCAGGACACTTGTTTCTCCAATTACTCATTAACTAGGGTACCAGTTTCTCCATTTGCCCATTAACCAGGGCACTAGTCTTGTTAACCAGGGCACTAGTTTCTCCAATTACCCATTAACCAGGGCACCGGTTTCTCCATTTACCCATTAACCAAGGCACTAGTCTTGTTAACTAGGGCACTAGTTTCTTTAATTATCCATTAACCAGGGCATCAGTTTCTCTATTTGCCCATTAACCAGGGCACTAGTCCAATTAACCATGGAACTAGTTTCCACACAATATCTATTTATCTGCCGACTATCTCACACATCAGTTATTTTGAAGTTCCTATCACACACGCACGCACACACGCACATTATTATTATTATTATTATTACATGGCGGTCTAACACAAATTACACATGATTTCCACCGTTTTAATCAGTAACAGATCACACATTGAATCCCGCCAATGATCGATAATAATTCTTGCATAGCAATTCTATCGTTGCAATCAAAAGTAATATATACAAGGTTTTTTTGCCGGTATTGTAAATCACATCTCATAATAGACTACCCATTATCGCCTATGCAATTAACTAGAACTTTTCAATTTTCTTAATAATAATATCACACCAATGTTCATATTTACAATGGCATTATAAGAAAAATTACAATATCTTAACATTCATAAAATTTTCTAAATAGATTAGGTGTCAGACACCTACCTGTAGTTTGGTCACTGAATGCACAACCCTGATGTTGTCCTCCCATAAGCAACTCTCCTATACCAACAGGACTTACTAAATCACTTATAAAATTATTTTTTTCTAAAATAATTTAAATTTATTTTGTCATCGTGAAATTAAATTTAAACTTCACATTTATAAATCATTAATAAACTACTTCCAATCCATATACCATAATAAATTATTTTATTTATAATACATGTATCACCATGGTTTATCCAACTAATAAATTAGTTGTATTATCAATTCCATGACTTCAATTCCACCATTTTTCCTAATCCTTATATATTACAACAATAAGATTAAATAAGGATTTTGTCACAATTTAACAACCAACTTTAACAACTCATTTCATTTATTTTCATGAACTTATCCAAACCTTTATAAGATGGAAAATTAAGATTTTCCTTCCATCCTATTTAATTTGCAATTCAATCCCTCTCACCATGTTTCTTAATGTATTTCAACACTAATTTTATCATTACCCACATCCGCATTCCATCCTTTTATTTCTTTCGTCATTTTGCCAAATTTCTTAGTTTAGTAAGGATTTTTTTATTATTATTATTTACATCCTACTTATTTATGCATTAGTTAACCCCATTAAATATATTTCATTGCAAACTAAAATCCTAACTTAGTCAAATACAATTTTCCTCTTCTTCCCTTTAGCCTTGCCGATTTGTTTTTTTACATCCAATGAGGGATCAATTCTTCTTTAATTCTAGTTTTCAAAACCTCATCTAAGGTTAATTTTATTCATTTGAGCATGGTAATTTTCCATTTCATCAATCACATACATTCCCTACATTTTTCTACCAATGCCAAAATTTCAAATAAGGGTAACATGAAATTTCTTCAACTTTGTACTCAATTAAACACTAACACATTCAATTATCATTCCAACAAACAAAATTTTATAACAATATCACAAAATAACAATTTCATAACAATACTACAACTAATATGCTAATCACAAAATTCCATAATCAACCACATCATCACCCAAGCATGCATGTATGAAATTTCTACAATCAACATAATAGAATTATATTTACTACTAAGATAACAAGGAATTTAATTAGAAGAAACCTCAAGGTGAAACCATCATTTATCTCCTTCCTTCTTCTTCCTTTCTCAACACTTCATTCTTCCTCGCTTTAAAACACTTAAATCACTCAAATATTTAGTGTAGCTCACCATAAACCTTCTTAATTATCTTAACTCTTCATAATCATGCCTTATTTTTAGGAATTGATGAGAGAATTGTAGAGAAGATGTAAGAAAATCCCTACTCCCTTTTCTCTCCCTATAACCCGCTGGACACCCTAAGCAAATTAGGGTTTATATAATAAAATTTTCATTATTTACATTTAAACCTTTGCCTTTCATATTTAAATTTATCTAGTCCCCATGAGTCATTTTCTTTTCTTCTTTTGGTCGGCTGGACACAGCCCTTTGAGAGCTGATATTTCAACTAATTAAAACCATCTGTCTTTTAATTATATTACCATGTGTCTCTAGTATATTATTTTTTTTACCCGGTTACCGGTACTTTTTCGTGCAAATTTTAAAAATCACCACATAATATTCTAAAACTTTACCCCATGGTAAAAAAATATATTATAATGCTCCACACAAAGTTTCAACTCAATTTGTCAATCATATTAAAAGTTATATGCGATAGCGCAAAATTAGTCAAATTGCAATTTTCTTAAAAAATCTCAATTTCTCCGAAAATTCTGAAATTTTAACCAAAGCTAAGAAAATATATTAGAAGTCTCCACGCAAAGTTTTATATTTTCTGACAACCCGATCGAGAGTTATGAATTTTTAACGTAAGACTAGTTGATTTATGGTTTTTCATCCAAAAATCAAAATCTCCTTATTTCATCCTTGCGCAAAGCACCCAATTATTTTACTGTGTCATCAAAGCCACTTTACTATATTTATTTTTTATTATTTATTTTTATTTTTAGTCATTTATGACTTGTTCCCGTACCACGACAACATTACTGATTTCTCGCCGGTGTTTACACCAATACTTTTTGTACCATTCTTTTCTTTTGGACCCGGGGTTTACATTCTTCCAGCCTTTAAAAATTTCATCCCCAAAATTTAGACTCTATACCTACCTAACCACGGTTTTATATATATATATAACTACCAATTTTCATTTTCTCAAGAAATTAACAATCCCATTAATAAATTTCTCTCATATTACCATTAATAGGTTTGTCCACAATTTATTTCTTTTCCTTTACATATCCGAATTTCTTTCCATCCGAATGCATACATCCGTTTATTTTAATTTCAAACAAAGTTCCGTAACATATTTCAATTTTCCATTGGTCACACAAAAATTTCCGAAAATATTTTCTATCATCCATGTTTGGCAAGGATAATTCCATTCACAATTCTACTTCCTCCACACCATATTATTTCAATTTCTTTAGCAATACTATAGGATTTTCCATACACCAATTTCCTCTTAATTTATCGTAACTTAATTATTTCCTTATCACAGAAATAATTTTCTATCGATTCAAATAAAAAAGTAAATCTCAATATATGTAGACCACCCAACCATTCTAAAAAAATATGCAATTTCCTTCTTTATTTCCCCTTTTTAGAATTTCTCAACTAAATTTATTTATTCCCTCGTTAACTCCACATTTTAAATGGTATTATTATATCAAAAAATTTAACTTACTATGCTAATTTTATTTTTTTTCAAAAAAAAAAAAAAAACAATTATCAACCCATGCAAACTTATCTGGGTCCCTCTTTTCCTTGTCTCATCATCCATGCTAAATTCTTTACTAATGAGTCTAAATCCAGACACGATCTACCTTAATTTTGTCAAAAGTAAAGATTTTGTGCAACTTTAACCTGAAAAGGGCAGAGCATGTGTCCAAACCTTCAACTTGAAAGTCTCATCTCTACAAAGCTACAAACTCTAATGAAGCAAATACATAGGCATTCATCCCCTCCAATTGCTATCAGTCTTCGTCAAGAAAACAGAATACAGCTAAATCCATACGATATACTAGTACTTCATGCTGATTCCCATCATCATACAAGTTTCTTTGTTTCACGTCCATGTCAAGGCTTCGAAGCACAGGAAACCACATGTGACTTGAACTTCTCAAGTTCTGCCAAAACCTCATCTTCTGGCCTGTAGATCAAATCACTCATGCGCCATATCTGCACACGTTTTTATTAAATCAAATTTAAGCATTATCCAAATGACCCAATGTAGAAGTATCTCTAGAATACTTTTAAAACTCCATTCCCATCTTCATGAACACAGTTGGTTTTGCCAAATTATCCATACACTTGCACAATCACCAAGTAAGACACTTCCTCGGAAAGAAATTATTACCTGCAATGTCCCTCCTCCCCCAGTTGTATCACAGTCATCAGACACACTAACCAATGTCCAAGGATCAGATGCATTCCAATGGAAGTCAACAACCTTGTCCCTGAACGAACAGAATGAAGCAAATTTATGAGAGACTTTTCTGGCCACAGAAAATACAAAAGAATTTCAAAAAAGAACGGAGCATTCAAATATTGAAGATGTGCTTTATTATCAATCAAACATTGAAAGTAGGATTAAATATGGCTAAGAAAAACACATTAAACATGTGAAGACCAGAACAAAAGATAAGATGAATGCTTATTTACAGTGAATTTAGAACTTTTATGTTGACATCCTGCATCTGTGCTTGAAATGTCCCAGTTGATTTTGTTAAACCAAAAAATTCTTTATACCAAGGTAGATATGACCTTAACAAGCTCTTGAACACAAACACGTAAAAACCATTTGAGTTTTCCCTGATTTGACAGCCTTTCACAGCATGTTTAACATTGTATGTAATCTAGAGGACCACAAACAAGTGTTGGGTTGCCTCTGATTACTAAAGGCCAAATTCTGAAACTAGAAAAAATTAATGTTTTTCACATAGACATGGTAGCAGGCAATCAAGGCTAAGGGACAATCAGACAAGATGGTTGCATTAACTGCATGAACAAGAAAATGATAAAGGCAACCATACAATGACAAATGTTAAGGAATCATCTTGAACGATAAGATTTTCATTTTTCAATCCATTGATAAATGTCTAGTTTGATAAACATATATTCCAGGTACAACAAACACGTAAAAGGGAATCCTTAATATGAGTTAACAAAGAATCACAAACCATTGAGAATTTCTTGCAACTAAGGAACTGTTTTCAAGGAGAAAAACAATCTTACAAACCTGTGCCCAGCATGCTGGAAAAACAATCCTGCAGGGGAATTCAGGGCTCTAGTCAGACGCTCAGACCTTTTGCCAACCTGTAAGAATAGAAAACATCATTGAGGATGCATGCTAGTAAAACACCAACAAGGTTCCAATCAAACAGGAAAGCAGGCACCATTGGAACCAAACAAGCAAAGCAGCTTTAATTAGAACTTTTGAAATCTGAGGTAGAGCTGGGGGGAAAGCTTTTCCTCAATAAGGGAGAGGTTTAGCTTAAAAGCACCATAAAGAATGTTGGGTCGAGCTCAAGAACAACTGTGTTAAGAAATCCCTCATCCATGTAACAAACTAGGTGGGAGTCTAATTACATTCAGTTTTATCAGCTTTAGTTTTTTAACTTCCTAGAAGCATCCTCATACACTAAATATTTCATTTATCTCAAAGTGAAGAACCAGCAACCCAAATAGGACTTCTAATAGACAAGTTACATGCATGTACACATTCAAAATTACGCATTTTTGCAGAGAAGCTCCTCTCTATATAACTTTATCTTTACTGCATGCAATAATTAATAGACGAACAGTTTGGTCCTTGCTCCAGCTTCTTTTGAAACAATAAGGAAATCAAATATTTCTTAAAAACATTTCAAACTAGAAAAAAAGTGTATTCAATCCTTTTCGTTTTCCCCTTCTCTTGAGGATTTGTTGACTTTTGAATGATTTGTCAAGTAGGTCTACATTGCCAAGAGCCATCTGTTTTATATTCAATTATGTGTGAAGAGATTGGACACACAAACCTTCTCATAATCCCAAATGTTTAAGAGACCATCCTCCGCAGAACTCCCAAACACAGAAGCCTTATCTGGAGACCACTGAAAAAGAATGAGAGATTAATAAAATAAACATGACAGCTAGCACTTTAGGGACAACAAGTGACTACTTCCAATTAAAATTAAGAAGAAAAGGTCCTGGGGATGAGAAGAATAAAAGGAAGAGGTTGATTAGTACCTGTACACAGAGAACAGCAGCATTGTGACCCTCAAATTTATAGACAGGTGAACCAACTCCATTAGAAGTGAGGTTCCGTCGATCAAACATGCAAACAGAAGTATCTGCTGACCTGAAGAAAAATCAAAGAGAGTTAAAAAAAGATCTATATCATTTAATTTTTTTTCCTTACAATCACAAAAAAAAAAAAATCAACCAAACTAAAAATGATTATCTTGTTCACATCTTGGCAGCATAACATAACTGGAGGAAGCATAAAATTGAAACATACCCAGTTAAAATGAGGTTATCATCATGAGGGTTCCAATCAACACAGTGAAGATCAGCATTATGTGCCTTTTCAACCTGTTGACCAGAAACCAAAATAGGGTGAGGACACAAAAACATAGATAGTCAGAGCTGAGCTCTTTAGTTTAAAATTGAACAAGCACGATTCAGAGAATACCACCGAATGTTAAAAAGTAATAAGGCATGCAAAACATGAATGATAATTTGATTCAATTAAGTAGATATTAAAAGAAACACAAAATAAATAAAATACAAGTTATTACTCAGTTTCTAAGATAAAAACACTACATCTCATCAATGTGAACAGATTGTCAAAACAAGAAAAAGTCAATATATTCTGGAGCGGAAAGTAATGAATAATAACCTAGTTCCTCACCATTCAGAACAATCAGATCAGGTTTTCAGTTCATCAATGCTGGGAATGCATTCATAAATATTGCATGATTTGTCAACCATAGTCCAAGAAAAAATAGCAAAAACAGATACCAGGTACTAATAAGACCAAGAATATAAAGCAGAGGCACATAACCTTGATAGCTGGGTTAGTGCCATCTCGAGCATCCCATAATATAAGGCAAGAGTCATCTCCTACACTACAAAACTCCTGCGCACTTCAGAAAAATATAAACGTAATCAGAAATAAAAAGCCACGTCAGAAACATCAACTTACATGGTTTCCAACACTATAATTAAAGATAAATGCAACAGCACATTAATGAGATCAATTTTATGGCTACATCTTCAATCATACACATTATACAATGAACAAAATAACATATCATTAATGATAACTAAAACCATAAAAACTCAGAATTTTCATGAAAGATATTATACATTGAATACTAAAACAACAAACAACCAAATGACTACATATGCATTTAGCCAGGGCCACAGGAGATACCTGGATGGACAGAATGCCACATCTTCAACTGTATCCTCATGCCCCTGATATATACCTCGTGGTCCAACAGAAGGGCCATCAGTGGCTTTATCATTGCCATCCCCAGCCTTTTTAATGATTGATCCACCAGACCCTGGAGACTTTGTTGCTGGGTCAGTGGCAGATGATGTTATATGGTCCTGAATACTCCACAAAACTACTGACTTGTCCTTCCCTGCAATTAACACCCCCTATTTAGAAGAAAATTTTCATCAAGAAAAATCTAGTCCTAGTCCCTATCCAAGCAATCTAGACATGTACATAAGAATAATGAACATCCAACAAAACAACAGAGCCACTGCATAACAGTACACACCACAATGCATAGCTCAACCAAAAGGAAAAAAAACACAATAAGACAAATATGTTGTTTGGTGCAAATAGTAATTACAGCCCTAACTTTAAGAAAGTTACTTTTCAACAAGTATACACTATGATATGTATTCAAAAAAAAATATCAAAAAGAAGCAGCACATAATAGAACAAATTTGAAAAGTGATTTTCTAACCTCCAGAAAGCACATAGGGTTCAGTTGGGCACATTGCAAGAGCAAATTCAGCATTGTCTTGATGTCCAGTCAAAATCTGCAAGAAAGAGTTCCAAGTTAATATGATTTAGTGCCCCAAGCAAAAATGGGTCACTTTGGTAACAAATTATCAATCCCCGGTAATATCAAAAAAGGTCTGCAAATGCATGAATGATATAGAAATGCCTGGAATGCTACAGTGATGCAAGAAAATGTTTGATGTGAGAACCACTTGAACACAATCGCATTGGCATGTGCCTGCTCACAATTTACAACACTCTTTAAGGAAAATATCAACATGACCCGACTTTCCATTATAGTGAAACCAATGAACAATAACTACTAGGATTGCTGATTTATTAATATAAAAAACATAGTCTAAATAAATAAGTAAATAAAAGATAAAAAAATGCTGCATTTCAAAATCAAATTATACCAAATCTGGACGAGAGTTTGTAGCTCCAAGAACAGCATGGCGGTTAGGCTGTGCTTCAACATCCCATATAAGAACCTGAAGTTTTACAAGTCCATTCCAGGAAAAATTAAACAATGGAAACTAACAAAACTTAAGTAAAACCAAAGACAGCATAACATCAACCTAAATAAAGAAATCAATAGGTTCTTAAGACACTCACATCAGGGCTGTCAGTATGAGTGGCCACTATCTTACTATTCTGTGGGAGTTCTCTGATTCTATTTACCTGAAAAAGTATATTAAGTACAACTATGAAGAACAAGTTCAAGTGGGATTTCCCACCTTTTAGAAAGAAGGGCAAAAAATTAAGATCAGGGAGAACATGTAATAAAGAGCCATTGAGGCAAAGATTAAGTTCACGTAAGAAGAATTTCTTTTATAACAGGAAATGCAAAAGTAAAAATTTACAACAAACTCAAGAATAGAGAGATCAAGTAGAAATCTAATTCATACAGAAAAAAACAAGAAGTCCCAAAAGTTTATAATCAGCGTATATATCTGCATCACTGCATGAAATTGTAAATAACTACATACACTATGGTTGTGTACATTTTCTACATGAGATTTATACCTCTCCAGGGTGTATGATGGTCTTGTACTTCTTAACAAATGGAGAGCGTGCTTCTTCATTAAACTGGAAAAAAAAAAAAAAGCAAATGGATGTTAACTAAATAAATTTAAGTTCTAGGAACAATTGAGGAACCTAACAGTGTATTTGGATGATAGAAAGTGAGGAAAGAATTTAGGGGGGAGAAATATGATGGCAGACAGTTACTTAAAATTGTTTGGATGGAAGAGAGAAAATGAGGGGAGAGGAAAGTGGAGTGAAGATTTTCCTTGGGCCCACCTTTCAATCTTTCCAATTTGGAGAGACAATGGAAAGATAATGAAAAAAAGTTGCTCATTCACCCTTATAATAAATTTTGTTTTCCACAAAATGAAGGGTAAGAAAGGATTTTATGAACTTTCTCTACAGATCAATTCCCCTCCAAATTCCTTCCATCAAAACAACAAGAGAGGAAATTATTTCTCTCCTGTAACTTTCTTTCCCTTCATTTTCAATTATTTCACTTTCCTTCCCTTCATACTTGGTTCCCAAACACAGAGTAAGAGTTAAGAGCAGGAAGAAGAAAGTAGAATACAACAAACAATGATGAATTACCTGAGATATGTGTTCCGCAGCAGCAACCCTAGACTTGACAACTTCACAATTTGCAATGACCAGAGTATTTGGAACACTACCATCAGTCTGACCACAAAAAAGAAGTTGAATAAAGAAAAATAACCATTATAAAGTACAACATTTTTTATGAGAAATGAATTTCTAAATTATCATAGAAGGTAATATTCATTGGCAAGGTAACAGGGGAATGAATCTCAAGAAGGGAAAAGGTAAAATGCAGGACACAAACAGGAATCTCGACATGAAAAAAAAGTCTTGCATGAAAGATATTAGCAAAATAAACCCAGCACCACAAGTCATACTCCATCAACAGAGTACCAAAATCTCTAAGACATTTCGCCCACAATTTCACATAGGATCAACCAGAAAGAGATGTCAAAGGGCATATAACAAATGCCCCTCCCAAGCTAAACGACTGACCAATTTCACACCAAACCCATAGGCTCCACTTATCACCAGTAAAACCTTGGAAGTTTCAATGTTGTTTCAGTGTAAGGATGTTGTTTTGGCTGATTTCTTCAGCCTTCAATACCCATTTGAGCAGTAAGATTTAAGCCATTTTGTTCGGAATGATTCTCTTTGGCAATTTCTTTATTGCCAAAACAAAAATGAGAGCATTTTGTCCAATAAGATTATAGAAGTTTCAGATGTTCGACTAAGGGAAAAAAACACTCATATAATATAAACAAAAAACTAGCCTGCTCGGAAAGATAGAGGCGCTGGCGATTCTTGTAAGTAGCTTGCTCAAGCTGCGGACCCCACCTAATCACAGAATCATCAATCAATAAGAAAAGAAAAAATAAAATCATTGAACTTTAATAATTGTACAGCCATAGAAATGGAGCAACAAGGTAACCAAACTGAAAAACCATGGCTTTGGTTCACAAAGAGATAAAACATCCCCAAGAAATAATACCCTAAAATCTCTCACTCTCTCTTAACCCAAAAGGAAATGAAGCATTGATAAATAATGTGTCCGCAAGCTGGGGTTTCGTCTTCAATAAAAAGATGCAACGCATTAAAGATCCGAAAATAAAGACGCTAGACAAGAAAGAACATTTAAACATGCATACCAGAAAGAAAAGCATCCATCAATCAAGAACTGAAAGGAAAGTATTAACCCTAGTAG
>Ga0325410_1001224_pt1 | contig 28263 bp, 14 predicted proteins | sample PopdelMetagenome_16_FD_206182 | JGI IMG/M metagenome (GOLD analysis project Ga0325410, IMG submission 206182) | Populus deltoides microbial communities from Bellville, Georgia, United States - Xylem-PdIQD-R3 | ecosystem: Host-associated > Plants > Phyllosphere > Stem > Wood/Secondary xylem...
GTGTGTGTGTGTGTGTGTGTATTGTTTAGGTGTTTACTTGTTTTATAGTTTTTTCTTATACAAATTTGTTATATGGATTTATGATTTGTACATGTTAGGGTTTGTTTTAGATTCTGTAAAATTGTATTTGTTTGTAAATTGATGAAACTTATGTTGAATATTTGACTTGGGTTTTTTATGATGAAATAAATAATAGCTTATTTAACAGCTCTGTTTTATATTTTGTCAATTTTATTGCCGAGTTGAAATTTTCGGTAAATGTGTAGAAATTTGAATTTATGTAGATAATTAATAATGAATTAAGAGTACTATTAAAATAGATTAAATAAGTTTGAGCTAAATCAATATTTTACAAATTATTTAGTTAAGTAGTTAATTAATACATTTTGTCATCATTATTTTATATAGGTTTGATATAAATAATGGATGATCGTTCATGGATATATAGAGATTTATCCCAATGGTTGTGGAGAATGAATTGTTGTAATGGAGTCCAAGGTTTTATTAATTATACATTATCTAATTCAATAAATATTAGTGGAGGAGGTATTAGATGTCCATGCAAGAGGTGTAAAAATAAAAAGTTTATTGATCCAGATGTTGTAACAATGCATCTTCTACAAAAAAGGTTAATAGAGAAATACATGTGTTGGTATGTATACGGAGAACCATATGTGGTAGAAAGGATGGTCGAGTCAACTTTTAGTTCTAGCAATGTGCATGAAGTTGTAGATGATAATAGTAATCCTTATATGAATATGATTATGGATGTAATGAGAATTAATCAGGGTCATGCCAGTCAATGTCCAATCATAAATGAAGAACCTAATGCAGATACACTTAAATTTTTTGATCTTTTGTAAGATTCCGACGAATCATTATGGGATGATTGCACAAATCACAATAAATTATTAGTCAAAGCATAGGTGTTCAACATCAAGTCAAATCATGAATTGAGTGAGGCCGGTTATGACATAATTATCAAATGGACGAGAAGCATTTTACTTGAAGGGAACGGGCTAAAAGAGAAAGTTTATGCTGCTAAGTTCATGATGAAACCCTTTGGTATAGAATACCAAAAAATTGACATGTGTCCAAACTTTTGCATGTTGTACTACGTTGAAAATGCAAGTTGATCGAGTACAAAACATGTGGGCATTTTTGTTATAAACCCATAACTGACAGAGGAAGGACTCTTGTTGCACACAAAAAACTTAGATATTTTCCAATCACACTTAGATTATAGAGGTTATTCATGTCACCAAAGGTTATTCATGTTACCAAATATTGCTGAGCACATAACATGACACTAATCATATGATTCGGTGGATAAAGTTATGGTGCACTCTTTTGACGCTGAAGCTTGAAAACACTTTAATAGTGTGCATCCTCAATTTTCAGTGGAGATAAGGAACGTGCATCTTGGGTTATGTACAAATGAATTCAATCCATTCGGGCCATTTGCTGCTCTTTATTCTTGTTGGCCGGTGATACTCATGGTTTATAACTTTCCACCAGGGATGTGTATAAGGCCGGAGTTCATGTTTTTATCTACGGTTATACTCGGTCCTAATAGTCCAGGTCAGAATATAGATTTTTATCTTCGACCATTGATTGATGTGTTGAAGCAGTTATGGTCTTTCAGGGTTTTAACTTATGATGTATCGATGAAACAAAATTTTTCTGATGAAGACAACTTTGATGTGGACTATCAATGATTTTCTAGCTTATGGAATGGTTTCTGGTTGGAGCATGCATGAAAAACTAGCATCATACTGTATGGAAAATAACAAGACATTCACGCTAACGAACAACAATAAAACATCTTTTTTTTACTGCCACCAACTGTTCTTGCTAACGAATCACAAGTTCAGAAAGAACAAAGATGACTTCTTTGTTGGTAGAGTGGAAAGAGATGTTGCACCACCACTTTTTTTAGGTGAAGAATTGTATAACATTATGTTGGAGTACGATGACATTGTATTTGGTTTTTAATCTGGTAAGTAGAAGTTTCTTGGTTTTGGTTTGACCCACACTTGGATAAAGTGAAGTATTTTCTAGGAGCTTCCTTATTGGAAGACCAATCTCCTTTGCCATAACCTTGATGTCATACACATAAAAAAGAACATGTTTGAGAATATTTCCAACAAGATTATGGATGTGAAGGGGAAGACAAAGGACAACATCAAGGCTAAAATGGATTTGCTTTGTTTTGTTACTGTAAAAATATGGAGTTGGTTTATGTTAGGTTACGGGTAGCAAAGCCTAAAGCCAGTGTTGCCTTAAACAAGAATACACAATTACTTGTCTACCAATAGCTTAAAAGTCTGGGTTTTCCTGATATATATGCCTCGAACATATCAAGGTTGGTGAATTTGGAGGATTGTATATTTTATGGAATGAAGAGCCATGAATGCCACATGTTTATGCAAACACTCGTTCCACTAGCTTATCGAGATTTATTGCCAAATGAGATATGAGATGTACTTACAAAAATCAGTCACTTCTTTAGAAATATATGCTCCAACAAGTTGTGGACACAACACATGAAGAGGCTTGAAACGAATATCATCCAAACAATATGCAAACTTGAGATGATATTCTCTCCATTGTTTTTCAAATTCGATGGAGCATCTACCCATATATTTACCATTTAAGGCAAAAGTTAGAGGCCTAGTCCAATATAGATGGATGTACCCATTCAAGAGGTTAGGATTTACACATGTATCGTAATTAAAATTTTTATTATCTTTCTTTACATATTTCAAAATAATCATTTAATTCTATGCAAGTATTTGTTCAACCTTAAGAGAAGTAAAAAAATAAGGCATATGTTGAGGCTTCGTTATGCGAGGCCTATATTGTTAAAGAAATCTCAACATTTATCTCGTACCATTTCAAGTCTCAATTGAGAAGAAGAATCAATCGCGTTTTAAGGCATGATGATGGTGGGGAAATGTCTTCAAGTGAGAACTTGTCAATATTCTCCCATCTTGGACAACCCGTATCAAAAAATATTGTGAGGGGAATATACTTACTAGAAATAGAATTCAGGCAAGCAAATAATTATGTGCTATTTAACTGCAATAAACTGAGACCTTTTACTCAGTAAGTATACTATTTAACATGTTATTTTTGAACAATTTATCTCTTATAATAACATATATTGATACATTGTTGAATTCCTCACAGGCAATATCATCAATATTTACTGTCGCAAAACTCACAGTTGACCGAATCCCAAATCTTTCGATTACAAGATGAATAATTTTTCACGTGGTTCAGAACATATGTAAGTAATGCTTAAGTTTGTAATAAATATTTGATTTTTATAGTAATTTATTTGATTTTAATTATTTTTCTACTTTTATTCAATACATTTATGTAAAAAAATATTTTTAAAATATTATTGATAGGGTTAGCGACGACACAGCTCCACAGTATATTCTAGAGAGTTAAAAAAGAATTATTCAAATGCCACTATTACTGATGGGGTTACCAACGAAACTAGATCGTTGGTATATGCTAGAGAGTTGGAAAAGAATTAATGCAAATGTCACTATTAATGTTAATGCATTGATGAAATTATAAATGGTATTCTGTCAGTGATATGTTATATTTACATATGGATATACCGATAAAATAAAGCGGGTAAAATTGTTTTGGCAGACTTTGTCCATCTGTAAATCCATTGAGATATTTATTATTGATGAACTCACTGACAATTCATAAATTACCAATGAAAGTTTTTCTGATGGACTGTTTCCATTCGTGAGTTTGTCGATAACATATGTACCAACAGACTGCTAGTATAAATAATGACAGAAATTTTCATCGGTAAAACTGTTAAATCTAGCAGTGGGCTCACTTGTACAAAGAATCTCTTAGCAAACTCAAAGACCCCTGCATCCCAGAATCCTGTTCTTACTTTAAGAGAAGGTTGTGCTATTTAGTAGGAGGGGGAAATGGATCTCATTTCAAAACTGATCGAACCAGGAAGTGATCTTTACTAATTTTTAAAAAGTTTTAGTATTACCCCTAACTATTAGACTACTTTTTAAAACTGGTTGTTGAGCTTTTACATTGGTTTCTAAATGTTTTTGTAAATTATTATAACATATATGTGGTCTTGAAGGGAAAATTAAGAGAAAAGTAAGAAACAATAAAATAAAAAATGAAAAAAATTTAGCTTTTTGCTAGTTAGTTAGTCATAAAGGGCAGAATTGAAACTTTCTATAACCTATAAGGGTATCATTGAAAAACTTTAAACTAAAAAAGAAGTAGAATATTGATAAATCCATAAGGTTAAATGCATAGGTTACCTTATCTTGTAAAAGTAATAACTTCAATTTCTTTCCAGAATGGTTGCATGCATGTTCTAATTTTTTGTATATGTATAGAAAAAAGACAAAGTTAATTACTCATTTCCATAAAAATTTGGATATATAATGAAACCTTTCAAATCTTTCGATTACCATTCTCTTCTAGTTGTCATCGAGACTTTATATATACATATTTTTTTTTGTTAATTAGTTATTAGATAGTTACACGTGCCATTGGCTGGATAAAAAAAAATATTATATATAAAAATAATGTCTAGATCAAGAAATATTTTTATCTAATATATTAATTAGTACTTAAAAGTGCATTTTCATTAAGGTTTTATATCATCATATAGCAGTTAAAGTATCATTAAATTCCCTAACCTAAACATGTTTTATAATAACAAGTCTGATAATATAAGATATCTTTAATTTACGGTAAATGCTTATTTTAAATGAAGGCACATCTCAAAATTCAAATGATTGATTGATGTGTTTAGCTATTCAAATTGAGGAGACAACGAGAAGGCTAAGCTTAGAGAAGAGATTTTAGTTGGGCTGGTTCAATTCAAACTAGAACACTATTCGGTTATTGGATCATCACTGGAGCTATAGACCTTGGATTTAGGTATGGTTTATTTTGATGGAAAGATAAGACATAGGCCTAAAATATTCATGGAGTCCAAGATTCAAAGCTGCCGTTTGAAGTTCAAATCTTAGCAACAAAAGAGAAGTCTGAATTTATCCTGCAGCCCAGACACTGTTCAGTGTTCAGCCCATATCCCATGTTCTAGAAGCCCAAATGAGGTCATTCATTTTGTTTTGGAAAGCTGAGACAAATTCTCAGAACTTTCATATAGACTATCTGTTCAAATTTCGATGTTAACAATGATGTTTTGTCCAACCAACAAGTTAATAGCTAGCCATCATGTCAATGGTTGGCCACCAACTTAATAATTAGTCATCAAATCAATAGTTCTGAATTTTAGCCTATAAAAGGAGGTATTTGACATACATTTAGGCATCTTGGTTTTCAGATCAAGATCTTTCTTTTGCTTTCTTTCTTTGTATTTTTTAAATGTTTAAGTTTTATTTCATGTTATATTTTCATTAATCTATTGTTTATGCTTTTCATTTCCTTTACTATACTTAGTTAACTTATATCATAATTATGTTCTTATCTTGTTTATTTATGTTTCTCTTCTTCATTATGTTTAGCTAAGTTTATTTTGTCAATGTGAAAAGGGTACACTAATGATGTTAGAATAAGTATAGTATAAACTCAACATGGACTTTAATATTTATATTCAAGAAAGTTTGCTATTAACATGTTTTATAATTGTTATCTTACTCACTCTTAATACCTTGCTTGTTAAATGGTTAATCTAGATTTCTGTTGTACAACTCTTGGTACAACAAATACTTGATCCTTTCATAGCCTACTATATGGATAACCGACACTTGTGTTATGAAAGAAACTTGATTTGTTGTTGATATAAGTTAGCATCATGAATACCTGACAACATTTACAATATTAGCGTTACTCAAATAAGATAATTAATATGATCATGTTAATAATTTATAATGAGTCATTAATGATAAATCATCCGATTGAAACCATTTTTGTGTGTGGTTTTCAGTTGAGTAATAAAAAGAGTTTATACTATACTTATTTAAAATACCATTAGTGAATCCTCTAACCTTGACAACTGTTTTATCTTTGTTTAATTCTTATATTAATATCATATCTCAAATTTCTCTTCAACTCTGTTTTTTTTATTATTACTTGTGGTTTTATATAGTTGAAATCCCTATGGATCGACCCTGGTCTTGCTGGGTTATTTATTGCTTTGACATTCCTGTACTTGGGAGAAGATATCAATCATTTGATCTTGTCAAGTTTTTGACACTGTTGCTGGGAAGGTAAGTTACTGCATAAATTATATATTTTAATTTATTTTATTTTTCTTTTCACTTTTAATTTTTTCTGATTTTTTTCTACACTTGCATGAGAGTTTGGTCACGCACATTAAGTGGTAGACTTTGTAGGAAATCTTTATCCTCTTTATAAAACATGGCTGAAGAGGATAACCAATCACTTCATAATGAGAATAAACGTGTTAGAACACTTAGAGATCACATGAATCCAATAAGAACAAGTGCACCATCATGTATAGTTTTCCCTTCTCGTGCATCTCACTTCAATTTTAAACCAGGTATTATTCAACTTTTACCTATTTTTCATGGCTTAGATCTAGAAAATCTATACTTGCATTTAAGATAATTTGAAGAGGCTTGTAACGCTTATAATGATTTAAATTATAGCATTAACACCATCAGATTAAGGCCTTTTCCCTTTTCCCTTAAAAGATAAAGCTAAAACATGGATGTAAAATCTTAGGTCAAGATCAATTCGTGCTTAAGATGAAATGCAACAATAGTTTTTGAAGAAGTTTTTTCCTTCTCACAGAACTAACTCTTTCAAAAGACAAATCACCACTTTTACTCAAAAGCCAGGAGAAACATTTTACTAGTGTTGGGATAGGTATAAATACTTGTTTAACACATGTCCTCATTATGGTTTTGAAACGTCATTGCTAACATCAGAATTTGAACAGATAATATCATGAAAGTTTTGGGAATTTGTCTCAGATTTCCAAAAAAAAAAAAGAAATGAGCTCATTTGGACTTTTAAAACTCGAGATATGGGCTAAACCCCGAGCAATGTCTGGGCTGCAGAATAAATTCAGACTTCTCTTTTGTTGCTAAGATTTGAACTTAAAAACGACAGCTTTGAATCTTTTACTCTTCATTAATGTTTTAGGCTTATGTCTTATCTTTCCATCAAGATAAACTATACCTAAATCCAAGGCCTACAACTCCAGTTATGACCCAATAATTAAATAGTGTTCTAGTTTGAATTGAACCAGCCCAACTAGAATCTCTTCTCTAAGCTTAACCCTCTCTTTGTCTCCTGAATTTGAATAGTTAAATACATCAATCAATCATTTGAATTGTGAGATGTGCATTCATTTAAAATAAACATTTACCATAAATTAAAGATATCTTTTATTATCAGACTTGTTATTATAAAACATGCTCAGGTTAAGGAATTTAATGATACTTTAAGTGCAATATGATGATATAAAACCTTAATGAAAATGCACTTTTAAGTTCTAATCATATATCTTCGTGTCAATATTTTTCTAAAAAATAATGTCATTTTGAAAATATTTTTAAAACTAAACCATGTTTTTAGCAATCATTCGAGTTTTCTTTAACTTGACAAGTCGATTGGGTCACGCCGGGGTAACTCCATTGAGTTTAATTACTTTTTTTTAAAATTTTTTTTTATTAATTATATGATAAAAAATAAATACTTGTAAAACTGAACACAACTCAATACTGAGATATTTTCATGGGATCATGATAACCTCATAAAAAGTAAATTTTAATAAATCATGAAGCTTAATTCTCTATAATTATGTTTTTTTTGGAATATTACTCATTTAATAATATATATAAAAAATATATGCTGAAAAAACATAACACCAATCCAATACTGATATGTTTTTTTTTTAATATCGATAACCTCGTAAAAAGTAAATAAAAATAAATCCAATTCATAATTATTTTTTATTTAATAATATGATAAACATTTTCTATTTAATATTAAATAGAAAAAAGTAAACGACCACCAACATAATGCTACAATGTTTTTATGAGAATATGATAACCTCTTATAAAAGAAACTAAAATAAATAAAAAATTTCAATTCCTAATAAATCTAATTTTGAAATATAAAAATGATTTTTTTAAAAAAAGTAAAAGAAATAAAGAAAAAGAAAAAAGTAAAAGGAAAAGAAAAAAACATTTTACTTCTCCAATGAAAAATAAGATGTGAGGAGTGGAATAAAACCTCCTCAATTATTTCTCATTAATAGTAGTAAAGCGCAAGGACACTGACTCTATTTTCCTTACCATTCTCTTCTATTTTCCTCAAGACTTTGGAGGGTGCAAGATGAAAATGTTACCTGTCAAGTATCTAACCTGATAAAAACTCAACCTATAATAGGTACTTAGATTTTGGGATCTTATTTTATTGGGTTTGGGTAAGGCAAGGGTTACGAGGCTCTGTAATTTGAATTAATATTTCATATTATTTATAATTTTGCACCACTTAGCTCATGATTTTCAAATCCTGTCCTCACTTTCTTTGTATCTCCACTTAAATCAGGTTTGAATTTGGCCTTAAAATATCTGCAAACTAGTCTTCCAAGATCGGGCATATTTCTTAAACTATATATTGGATTGAGATGGAATTTTACAGGGAAATAATAGACACATGAAACTATATTGTTGTAAATTTTCAGGGCAAATGAGGTTCGAGAACATATTATTTCAAATGATAGAAGTTACCAGATGAATCTTGTCAAGTCTGCTAAACATAGGAATTTTGTTGCGATTCAAGTCGGGCTGGAAACCAGACATCCCAAACTTTCCAATCATATATGTTAGGCCTAGTATTTCATCTAGATGAGAGAGAATGACATGTTTTAAATCAAGACTAAAATCTACTAAGAATGTGTGAAAATTGGAGATTCAGGCTACATAGAAGAATTTTAGCATGTAAACTTTGTTTTTATTATCTTATTTTATTTATTTATTTATTTTTAATTTTTGTGTGTTCTGGCACATTAGACAATGTTTATAAGTTTATTTTATTATTGGATTTATATTAGTTAATTACTAGTTTAGGTTCATTAGCTTGCAACCTAAAATGGATCAATTAGGACTTGTTATGATGAGAACAACTAAGTTGTCACAAGGTTCTTGTATACTTCCTACCATTTAATAATTCCCCTTTTATTGAGAAGTTTTGTTATGAGACATTTTATTTCTCTATATCATTAATTTTTTAATTCATATTATCTATCATTCTTATTTTATTTAGATCACTCGTTGATTATAATATTGTTGATACTCTTTATCAGATTTTAATGTAATTTAATTTCTTGATTGGAATTGTTAATACATAATTAGTTAAAAAACTTTACTTATGATTTTACAATTTTAAAATCCAATTTTACATAGTATTTTTTGTGTCGTGCCAACAAAACATTTTTGACCACCTTGCTCCAGCCCCTCCATTCCATTAAAACGATAAAGTTCAGGGATTATAAATACCCTGAACCATCTAGGTAAAGGGTTCACAATTTCTTTTCTCCAAGCATTTATACTTTAATATCTAGAGCATTTATCATACCAAAACAAGAACAAACACTTTTGTTCTTAAAACTTAAAGCTTTTTCTTTCATTTATTACAATCTTTTATTTAAAGTCACTAATGTTATCATCAGAGGGTCCCTAAACTCCACAAAAAAGATTATTTTGTACGTGTTAGGACTTCTACTTCCAATTATACATTTCCTAAGATCTAGAGAAGAGAATATTAACCTGAACATGTGATTAATCATTATCCACACATAAAATAACCTTGTTTTTTTAGTATATTGAAGTCTTAGGAAATTGGCAACTTTAAAACTTAGAACTTTAGTGGTAACAAGTCTTCCAATTGTTTTTATGTTGTTAATTAGAATTCCAAACTATCAAGGTACCTTGTTGTTCAAAATTGTAAATCACTTTTGCTTGAAGCTATAAATTAGTCTTCTCTTGAGTTATGACTATTTGCAACACTTATATCACAATTAAGCTATGATAGCCATGAATTCTGGAATTCTCTCATATCTATTTCCTTTCCCAAGCCTTTGAGACAAAGATTCTTAAAGGGTTGGAGTTTTGAGGCTTATTTAATTTTTAGTTGTCAAATAGTTTTGAGTTTTGATACATGTAAATCCAGTCGGTTTAATTTTTTTTTCTAACCCTGGTTCGAAACCTTCTTTCAAGGGAAAAACTCCTATGAAAAAAACAATTTCACATTCCACTAGTGTCATAAAGTTAGAAGTCATGACAAGGTAATTATATTTGTGAAACACCTAAATGCATAAAATTGTACAACTCTTACCATTATCCAACAAATTAAGACCGTAAGAGATAAGAAGATTATTCTGAAGATTAATCATTCTAAAAAAGCATAAACATATTTTAGGATTAGCTATAAATGTCATGAAAGCATATTTACAAATAGAGAGAGAGAGAGAGTACATTACTAGTTTGCCTTCGGGGATGGATATATTTTGCCCCACTTGTATCCATCGCGTATATTTTATACAAAACAAAGAAGCCTAATGGAATGTCACCAGAAATATTGACAAATTTCTTGTGCAAGTGTTTTTCAGCTACTTAAACTAGCAACAATATTGAGAATAAAAAACCTTACAACAAACCCTGTTTGTTCTTAGGAACTGTATTTTGGTTTTTATTTTAACGCCTTGCCTCTAACAATATATAAAGTGCTAAATAGAGAGAGAGAGAGAGAGAGAGAGAGAGAGAGAGAGATGGGGGGCGGGGAGAGAGAGAAAGAGAGTACATTACTAGTCATATAAACCTTAGGTCAACTTACATGACAGAGTTATTGAAACCCTACCATTCTATCTACTAATATCCTACAGTCCAAAAGATGTCATGGACAAGCTAAACCAATCAATGCTAGTGAAATGTTGGAAAAATTGTGTTTGTTTGAACAAAATAAGCATTCCAATGAAATCATGTACGCATTGATCCACTTGGTTGCCGAGTCTGAGCTCCATTTTCTTCCTTTCTTGCAAGTGTTCTTCCTACATCAAAAGCTACTCTAGCCATCATCTTGGAAAACTTTGATATTATGTTCTTTTGTATTAGACATCTCTTAGGAGGAAGCATAACTCTTTTTTTTTTTGTGGGCTTTTTTTGGGTTCATGGGTAATGACCATGGCTATTATTATAGGGTTAAATTTTTCATCGAACTTTTCCAACCTATATGGCAGTCTAGTTCCCTTACTAGATTCAATCTTTCTCCTAATCTCTCTTGTGTTTAGCCTATAATCTAAGTGTTTCACACACCTAAGATTCTTCTCCCCAATCTCTTGTTGATTATAGACAAGTAAATGCAACACAAGTAAAGAAACATAATATAAAAGCACAAGTATTACAGGAAACAACCCCAACCTTTATTAACCTTTAACAAAGGAATACACAAAAGTCTGTGTGTGCAATGCACAATTATATCTGTATGCTATACAACTTTTTGGCCTATCTATAATGCAAAAATATAGAAGCTACATATAAACTACCTCCCAAAACAAATCTAGACAGTTTTCACCTAAGACAACCAAATACCGATAAATGCTGAAAACTACCTAACCCGCAGCAAGTTGCCTTTGTCTTAAACCCATCAAAATGTAAGCCAACTTGCCAAAATCTATTCTGCTAGTGTTGTTATAATGTTGCACACCTTGGACAACTCATCATCTAAGTCAAAATTCATGCTGAGCATCACCCTGCTGTTCGCAAGCACTGATACATAGCCCTGCCGAATCCGCTAGTGCTTATGCATGTTTCTGTAACTCCAGTAGTGTTTATGTTGGCGCGCCCTTTCGTCTAAGATTATGACAAACCATCCCTACCTAAAGAATCTAACGTCCTCGTCTGAGCCCTCTGTGACTTACTCCTCCCCATATCCTCTTAATCATCATGAAAAAGGCTTCAAATAACTCACATGAAATGTAAAGTGAAACTTCGTCTCTCTAGTAGCTTCAATATATAGGCAACAATCTCCACTCTTTTTTTTTTTTATCTCAAATGGTCCATCATACCTTGACACTAGTCCTCGATACTGATTTTTCCCAATTATCTTCTTTCAAATTTGAGGAGTCAATTTCAGTAACACCATATCACCTTCGTCAAACTCTAGTGATCTTCGTTTTAGATTTTTATATTTTTGCATACATTTGCCTGCCTTACGCAAGCTGTCATGAGCATATTCAAATAACTCTTGCCTTTCCTTGGCAAACATGTACGCAGTAGGATTCCTCTCCATGACTTCTGTACTGCCACCTTAGTTGGGGTTTAAGGTTGCGCATCCCAACACCAATTCAAATGGGCTTACATTTGTGACTGATGACTTATGAAGGTTATAAAAAAACTGAGCGTTATCTAGCATCTCCAGCCAACTTTGTTGAGTCACTATCACACAATGCCTCAAGAACTCCTCCAGTAAAGCATTTACTCTTCTGTTTGTCTATCGGTCTGTGAGTGGTTAATAGTAGAGAATTTCAGCCTTGTGCCCATTAAACAAAATAGTGTAGTCCAAAATCTTCTAGTGAACTGCACATCATGATCACTCACAATGTTAGATGGAACCTTAAAGTACATCACAACATTCTTGTAAAATAAACTAGCATCAATTTTATCAATGCATATGTTTCCATCAATAAATGCTTCTTTAGCCTTCCATTTGGAACATAAATACAACTCTTTTTTGCATATAGAAGGCCCTTTCTTCTAGCTAATACCTTTGTATAGTCCCATCTCATATGAGGTCTATTAACTTAGCATAGACTGCATATTCCCCAATAGCTTGCTTCAATTTATCCAACATGTATGATTCCACCATCACAATGGAAAACCTTCTAGTAAGCACCTCACGCCTACTAAGAGCTTCTGTAACCAAATTGTGTTGCCCTGACTTGTGTTCCTAAACAAAATCGTATTCTTCCAAGAACTCTTGCCACTATGCTTGCCGCTGTAACAACTTTTTCTGAGTTTTGAAGAAAGTATTAGCAACATTATTTGTCCTTACTGTAAATCTCAGCCCCAACAAATAAACCCTCTAAACTCTAAGGCAATGAACCAGTGCTGTCATTACCTTCTCATATGTAGAGTAATTTTGTTTTGCCTTGTTCAGTTTTCGACTTTCAAAAGCCATTAAATGACTATCCTACACCAGTACACCACCAACAACTCTATTTGAAGCATCAATATAGACTTTGAATGACGTCAAAAAATCCAGAAACTTCATTACCGATACAAACATTATTGCCATTTTCAGCTTGTTGAATGCTTGTTGACTCTCATCAGACCAGTCCCACTTCTTATTTTTCTTTAACAAATCAGACAATAGAGTTGCCTTCTTATTGTACCCTTCAATTGAAGATAATAGTTGGCCAAACCTAAAAATGACCCCATCTCCAGTATTGACGTAGGGGTTACCTAATCTAGTATGACTTGCACTTTATTCGGGTCCATCCTCATTTGACCCATTCTCACTAAGTGTTCTAATAACATAATCTTTGTACAAGCAAACTCACATTTCTCCTTCTTTACAAACAATTTATACTCTCGAAGTTTGCTTAGCACTTAAGACAAATGTGTTACATGATCATCTATAGTAGATAACACTGTCATCCAGATACACTACAACAAAGTTATCTAAGTATTCATAAAACATATCATTCATCAGATTGTAAAACTTTGTAGCGCATTGGTCAAACCAAATGATATAACCAAAAATTCATAAGCACCATACCTCATCACGCATGTTGTTTTGTGCTCATCCCTATTATCAATTCTCATTTGCAAATAACCAAACCTTAAATCCAGCTTTGTAAAGACAAAAACTCCATATAACTTGTCCATCAGATTTTGTATCAAAGGCATTGAGTATTTATTCTTTATTATCACTTTGTTCAGTGCTCGATAGTCAACACACATGCAAAGGTTGTCATTTACCTTTTTATGGAACAATACCAAAGCACCATATAAAGCCTTAGAGGGATGAATGAACCTAACATCGATCAACTTGTCCAATTATCTTCTTAATTCAGCCAATTCCCTTGGCAATATTCTGTGTGAGGGTTGCGATGGTGGCACCACATTAGGCACTAGATCAATCCTATGATCAACAACCTTTCTAAAAGAAAGTTCATTCTACAACTTTGAAAGAATGACATCTTCATATTCCCCTAAAGATTTGGAAATAGGACCCGGTACCATTCCATATGGGTTAGAGTCCTCACATATTGCAGATGCTAAAAAAACTTCACCTCCTTTACATAACACTTTATCCATTGCCGTGGCCTAGATCATGTTATTGCCCCTCTTGTTACTTTCAACCTGTATAATTTCACAACAAGACAACACACATTGACATAATTCATTGTTAATCAAAATACTGTTCAAATATGACAATAAGACAATCTTGGCTTTCCTTAGAAAATTTTGCCCAATAATGATATCGAAGTCATCCAACATTACCACTAACAAATCATGCTTTCCATGCCATTTGTCCATAACTATTGGCACACCATATGCCCTTCCAACTATCCGATGTGCTTTGGCATTCACTACCTTCACTGTGGTATAGTTGTTTCTTAATCATCAACCAAGTTGTGGCACTAGTCGACTAGAAACAAACATGTTCGTATCACTCGAGTTCAACATAAAAGTAACATCTTTGCCATTAACCCCAATTATCACATACATTAGGGTATCTCCCACATCTAACTTCCCTTACCTCAGTATGTCAAGTAGCACTAAATCCTTTTCCACAAGGTTGGATTTGTCCACCGAATCCTTCAACTTAGCAACCAAACAACTCAACACACGAATCAGGTTGACGTGTGTGATTGCTTCTTCCCTTTCACCATCATTACCAGAATAGTATTAAGTTTTTCCTTCTTCAAACATTCCCTTGCATAAAATGGTCCACCATAGATAGAACAACCTGTATTTGGTCTAGACTCTTTTCCCTGCCCTTCAACTTGTTTCCCTTTACCTTTATAACCCTCTAAGAGTGAGCTTTTTTTTTTTTTTCCTTCCCTTTCATCCTTTGTTTTGGACTTCGAGGGGCTGTACTAGAACTATCTCTAGCAGAACTCTTGAAATCAACCGGATCATCTGCGATAAAAATAATGAAAGACAAATCCATTACATTTTGTCAATGCAACTTTGCTTGTGCCCAAGGCTGTAACCAGACAGAAAATTGAATAGCCTGTCCTTCTCTAACATATTCTTGATATCAAGGATTAAGGAACTAAATTCTTTCACATACTCCTTTAACAATATGTCATGCTTTAATTTCTTCAAGTCCACATGTGCTAGCCAAGACGTCTTATTCAATAAGAATTGTTCTTTTACTTCATGTTTCAAACGTTCCCAAGTCTCAATCTTAGGACGCCCAACATTCAAATCTTCTTTAATCCTTGTTCGCCACTATAATTTAGCATCACCCATCAGTACATAACAATGATATTCACCTGTTCACCCCTATCAATCTTCGCAACACTAAAATATTGTTCCATATCCCACAGAAAGTTCTCTAATTCCTTGAAACTTTGAACACCATCGAAAGACTTCGATTCTGACAACTTCGGCTTAGAAGTGCCACCACCACTTGGAGTGTTTGAAATGCCTTCTTTAAGACAGAAACATTTTCCTTAAAACCCGGCAACTTATGACCCATCTCTGCTGCAAGTTCCACATGCTACTCATCAACCTTTTTTGCCATTTCAATAGTGAACTCAAGTTTGTCATTGATGGAGTGATCTCCATCCTCTGTAATAGAACCAATAAGATTTTTCAAACATGTTAGTCTCTCCCAAACCATTTCCATTGGCATATGCACTTAGGATCAAGAATATCAGAACTAACCAAGTTATGATACCAATTGTCACAGGGAAGAATTTTTCATCAAAATTTTATAGCCCTATGCAACAGTCTAGTTCCCTTACTAGACCCAACCTTTCTCCCAATTTAACTCGTGTTTATCTTATAATCCAAGTGTTTTACACACCCAAGAGTCTTCCTTGTAATCTCTTGTTGAATATTATAGACAAATAAATGCAACACAAGTAAAGAAACAAAATACAAAAGTACAAGTATTATAGAATCAATCCCAACCTTTATTAACCTTTAACAAAGGAATACACAAAAGTCTTTGTGTGTGCAATGCAGAATTATCTCTGCATGCTATACAACTCTTTGGCCTATCTATATGATAAAAAATACAGAAGTTATAAATAAACTACCTCCCAAAACAACCCTGGATAGTTTTCACCCATGACAACTAAATGCTGATAAATGCCGAAAGCTGCCTAACCCGCAGCAAGTTGCCTTGGTCTTAAACCCATCAAACTGTAAGCCAACTTGCCAAAACCCATTCTGCCAGTCTTGTTGTGTTGCTGCATATCTTGGATAACCTACCATCCAAGTCAAAAGTTGTGCCAAGCATGAACTCGCTGCTCGCATACACCGATACACATTGATGTCAAATCTGCCGTTGCCTATGCATGATGCTGTAACTCCAGCAATGTTTATATTGGCGCGCGCCTAAGACTGTGACAGCTAGCTACTTTGTAGTTTTGAAGAGAATTCAGCAAGCAATTTGGCACAGAAAGAACAAATTTGGTCTCTGATAGAAAATAAACGAGTCAAGGCAGAAACTTCGGAGAAACTGATAGGAGAGGAGGGATCGATGGGGGTATATATGCACATATTCTAGCTTTTACGTCAGAGAGAATTTGAAGCGACTTTTGGTCGCCATGCCTGTGGGGTCTGCAACATAACGAATATTTCAATACTAATAAAGATATACAATGCTTAAACCTAATTTGCAAGAAATCTTATTGTTAATCTTTGATATCAACAATTTCAAACGATTAAGACACTGATTGCAGACTTGTAAATTGTGTCGGTTTTTATAAAAAATAGTCCGACATATTCATGCACCAAATTGTTCTGTCTGGTACGGCTGCGGATCTGCCCCTGTTGTCGTAAGGTGACCAGGAAGAACTCTATAGATCCAACATTGTAAACACTATTCTGATGGCTTTACTAAGCAAAACAAAGCTACGAAGTCAAGTTCTGTGCTTCATATGACCATTCAGGGTCTAAAGTTTTTTCTTTTCACCATTTCAACGTAAAGACTCCAATTTCGTAAATAACTAGTTACCTTCTAAGTTTTCTTGTCCCCTTTGAAAAGGACTCCAAAAGTCCTTGTACGTAGAAGAGCAGACACAACAAAGTGTTCTTATGATGAAGGGAACACAAAGAAGTGGATGTATAGCGGGATGCACCCATGGCAAGTCTCACTGGGTTAGATTGACTGCAATATTAGCGGCAAACTTATTGATGAACGTAGGGTTTATTTTATTCTTCCACGAACTGAAGCGCTCAGACATTATAACGGACGAAGAGAAAGTCATGCCATCCATCGAGCTAACATATAGAAGACCTCTGACATAAGGCCAACTTCTCAATTCATCATCCCAGGCTTCTCCAGTGATATTTGCTTGTCATCTGTCAACCTTGGTGCTGTGGCTGTGCGCTTGCACTGTCAAAGAATGGTCTAGCACCGATAACAGAGGAATGGTAAGCGCAGAGAATTAATGATGAATCAAACCTCATTTTTCCTAAAAAGATCCTTTCTTTAACACAAATTCTCAAGAAACAAGTATCTTATTTGAGAAAAATATTCCTTGTTAGTGAGTAAATCTACAGGGAACTTCTGTTCTCATTCCTCCCTTATGCCCGGCCACAGAACAAGGTTTTATGAGAGTATTCTAGAATATTAGATTCACCCAGCGTACTTAACCATCAAAACTAATAAAGGGAAAAGGAGAAAAAATAGATTTCCTAAAAATGTTCCTTTTCAGAATCAACAGCTCGATGTCCCCCAACAGAACCAATACAGGATCAAAGATCCACAATATCATTCATTTGCTGCCCATTTCTCATTTTTGATCTCCAATTAATGACTGGAATTATCTTAATTCGAATACATACGAAAGTTTTACACCCGAGAAGAAGAAAAAAGTATTGGAGATGGAGGCATTTACTCACAAGTTATGATTTATATCCATCCCTTACACTCATTTTCCTGTCTGCTCCCTCCCTCGTATCCTTAAAGCACAGCACCTGCTTTCTACGAGGGTAACTGGAATTAAGTAGAATCACTTAGATGGTACAACAATGGTGTAAACCAAAAGAAACGTGACAATTATAATCGCCCCCACTAGAGTAAACTCTGGGCCGGTCCATAACCTGAGGTTTGACCTCTCTGCTCTCTTGATGGGATCAACTTCTTCAGACAGTGGGTAGTTCGAGCGCTTAGGATTCCAGGTCACGTACTTGTTTGGAGAGAACTGAGAGAAGAACGCTTTTTTCCCTTTCTTCCTGAAGTTAGACCACGCCTTGTCCCAGTCTGTTGAGAATTTATCACCTGAGGGAAGTTCATTAAATAATGTTGGCATGAGATTTGTCATTGGGTAGCAGCAGAGAGTGTAAATTGTTCAAAGTTGATGATCATGCATGCGGAACTAACCATTTCATTTTGTTCAACAGAAGACACATACCTAATTATGTGACTATGGTCGTAAATTTGTAATGCAATCTTTTACAAGCTTCTCCAATGCAGTCAAATACTTTAAAACTTTACATTGTGCTCAAATGACAGAAGAAAAATGTCAAAATAAAGACCTTGCAGCAGCAATAACACACACATATATATGTAAATAAAATGTAGCCTCGCTAAGGGAATATTTTTGATATGGTGGGACATTAGTTTTACATCACAGACAAACTGTCTGATATTCAAGGATGCGTTGGAGGAGAAGTTCAGCCAGTGTTTAGACATGGCTGACTAAAATCTCATTTTCCCCTTACATATATATATATTAATGACATATCCAAAGTGTAAAAGGCATGATTTGATGATTCAGACTTACATTTATTCTATGGATTATGGAACCTAAAAAGCCAAAAGAGTGATACCTAAGAAGAAAAATTCATCAGTTTGTAAGGCTTTCTCTGCTAGAATTTTATCGTCTTTCCCTTACACAAGCTTGCTTTCTTACCCCTCCTGCCTTTGCCTATACATTGCTCTTATTCACATTGCTAACTGATTGACAACGGGCACCTGAAGCAGGATAGTAACTTTAAGGAATGTCACTTGCAAGTGCTAGTTATCAATACTACAGACCTTAAAAAAAAGCTACAGATCAAGCTAGCTAAAAGGATGCCGTGAAGTAGCTTGATAATTATCTTCATGACTATTCCAAGTAAATGATGGGCTAAGCTTTGTCAGTGAAAAAATTTAGTGCAATGGTCATATATTGGATCCACTCTACTATCTCAACTCTAGCAATGCCAACCTTCGGTAAAGCCATAAATTTGATGAATAGGAGATAGAAAGATGAGGGGATGACTTGACTATAAGTGGAGGTCAAATATTTTCGTGAGCAGTAAGCAGCTGATCTTTCCTTATTTTGGAAAAGCTGGAAAGTTGGTAGGCATTTCCTATTTCATGATTTCTCTTCTTTTTTCTTTTCAGTGTTCCACTTCACGAGTAGAGCAAATGAAACCAGAGTGTAAGAGTTTTCAGTTCCACATGGGACCTTTAAACAGAGCAATCACAATGGAAAAGGTACAAATGTCCTACTGACTACAAATTTAACAAGGAGTTTGAAATGACAGAATGAACATACTTTGCAATTAAGATGATGGTGACATTGCCTCAGCTTCGTGTTTTGAAAGCTGAGTGGCGAGTAAAAACATTGAAATTATGCACATATTTGGAAGCCCTCAACCCCTCTTCCCATCCTACAGAATCATCAACCTCGGTATATAAACAAGTCAGATATCTGAACTAGCCTTGCCAAGGTAAGCACCCTATCCTTGAAGAAACTAACATAATTACCCTGGGTGGAAAAGCAATTATGTTATCAAATGTCTAATCTCAAGCTCAAAACTCCAGCTTCAAGATTTTAAAAAACATCCGACTATCGATCAAGCAGAACATACAAACAAAGACATCGTAAACTGCAGTTCTGTCATTCAAAGACAGAATTTACTTGACGACACAGAATGAAATTAGTCATAGAAACAAGACTAGGAAATCATACTGTATGCCAGTGGTAGAACACAACCTCATAGTACACACATGTTCTACTATTCTGGATAATGCTTTCAGTTTCATGAAATGCATCTAATTTGCTGAAAAAAAGGAGCCACTGTTAACAGTTATATTTTCTCAAGTTCATTTGATCGGATGCCCATTATCTCTAAACCACGGAGCAGGGAGAATGAGCAGCTAATAGAAGCATGTACCATTGTGAAAGTGGCCTGTTGTTTATCTAAAAAGAACACAGGGTTCTGGCAAGAAATCGACAATGTTGCTAGTTGAACACTGGGAAGTACATCTTTTGAATAAATACAGAAATCACTATTGGGAAAAGGGAATTGAACAAATATCAAAGACACTAACTGTCCTGTTCCTACATAAAGCAGCCGAAACCTTAACTAAATCTAACTAGCATAAACAATTAACTAAAACCAAGAAAAGAAAGAAAGAACATAACAAAACTTTCATTTATATAAATTACTATAGTAATAAAACTTATAATTAACGGGACGTACCATTGGTGTCACCATTTTCTTTGGGATCTTGAGGCTTTCTACTGGAACAGAAAGGTGGTTTTCGAGATGATGATGATGCTTTTTGCTGTGTTCTTGTTATGGTACTACTGATGCTGCTAACTTGAATATTCATTCTGCATCTCAGACAAGAAGATTCTTCCAGTTAGTTACTTCGAGAGATAAAAAAGAAAAGAAAAAAAAGCACCAACCAACCAATAGATTCGGCCTTCTCTTATCTTACTCGGACAATACTGAGCCACGAGTTATTGCTACGTCACCTGAGTGCTTGGCATCTAGTGATTTCGGGGACCCTAAGCCAAGTGGCAGCTGATTTCTCTCCGATATATTGTGTTTGGGAAAATTGTGAGAGGGGAAGGAAAGTGGGAGGAAAGATAAGGGGTTCAAAAATGAGATGAATGGAAAATCATTTTATTTTCTTTGTTTGGATAAATAAAAAATAAGATGAAAGATAATGGAGAGAAATTATTTTATTTTATTTTTTAATATTTTAAATTATAAAAGTTTTGATGAAATTTTTTTTAAGATAAAATTACTATATGTCTTTGATTTGAAACTAGAAAGTTATTTTTAAAATAATAAAATTATAAATTTTATAACTTTTCCATCCAATTTCTCCTCAGAAAGAATGTTAAAGGTTGGTCTATGGAGAAAATTTTTCTCATATCTTCCTCTCCCCTCCCTCCCTTTCATTCCCTTTTCTTTCCAAACACAAACCAGAGAAAACACCTTGAAACATTGAGATGAACAACAACTTTAAGAAAGAACCTAGTAGCTATCAATTGGAGACAAATCAGGAGGAGATTATGGAAGATAAAAGATGCAATGTTCCAGCTGTTATTTAAACCTTTGAAATTACTAAACTTCAGCTTTTATTTTTTACTATAACTCTAAGAATCACTATGTATCATGATGTCAAGTTCAATTTTGAACTTAAAATATTTTGTTAATCATTTTTATGAGATCAAGCATGTCTTTCAGACTATATATTAGAACAAGCTAAAATTATATAAGAAGATACTAGACATATAGAACTATATTTTGGTAAATTTTCATGTTAAATAAAGTTTGAGAACATATTATTTCAGAGGGTCGAAGTTATTAGATAAATCTTGTCAAATCTGTCAAACTAGACTTTTTTGTACTATTTGGGACATATCTGGAGCTATAAGTGAAAGTTTATTGTGATTCAGGTTGAGCTAGAAATTATACATCTCAAGCTTTCAACTAGATATGGTAGGCCCAATAATTCATTCAGACATAAGAGAACGATGTATTTGAATTCAGGACTGAAAATCTGCCAAAAATATACGAAAATTAAATATTCGGGCTACATAAAGGAATCTTGACATAAAGATTTTTTTATATCATATATTTTTTATTTATTTATTTTTGAATAATTATTTTTTAATTTGGGTTTGTTCTTGCCCATTAAACATTGTTTAAGAGTTTATTTCATTATTGGATTTATATTAGTAGATTATTAGTTTAGGCTCATTAACTTGCAACCTGAAAAGGGTCCATTAAGGTTAGTTAGAGGAGACTATATTATGTTTTTTTAGCTGAAACTTTCAATAGCAAGCTAAAGAATAAATGTGAGTTTTCCTTTTGTTTATTTGTGGCAAAACAACCTTTCTTTGTAGGGAAAGATCGTACACTGACTTATTATTAAAGATTAACTGGTTTCGTGGTGTCATTCACATACTTAGGGTTCTTAGATACAAGGTTATCTCTAGGTCCAAGTCATTTTCCAATACCCTTGGTTCTTAAGTACAAGGCTACCTCTAGGTCAAGATTCTATCAAATCTAATTTTTGGCTTTCCGGGTTGCTATCTACTTTATTAGGGGTTGTTTGACCACATGATCAAAAAGTTCGCATCAATTGGTATCAGAGTCAGGCTCCAAAAATCAGGTTATATCCTTTATTTTATTCTTATTAGTTTCGGCTTCTTTAAGTTTAGTTGTCTTTGATTCTATCTTTGATTATTTTGTATCTAGAGCTTAGTACTATAATGCAATCATTGAGATACCCCTCATTCATGAAATCAATGTCATAATTATCGATATATAATTATCCATAAAATTTCTTATTAAAAAAAGGTAGACTTAATAAAGAGGAATCAAAGGGAAAGAAAATCGTGATTATAAAGGATTAAGAGAATCATATAAAGAAAAAAAGAAAGACACATGAAGGCATATGGGGAATTGTAATGAGTTAGTCTTTAGAAGAATGAATCCGATACTTTAAGAATCTATTCCTCTACTTGAGAGTCATTGACCTAGTTGTGAGCATCATTTTAGTTCATTAAGAAGAAGTGAGAAAACCCATTTACTATACTAGAAATACCCTTTTATGATCTAGATTCAAGGTATTTACATGTAGAAATGATTGTTTTAGCATTGATCGGTTTGATAAGAAAGTTAAGACCCTATTATTAAATATACTGCATGATTGTTTTGACCAATCAATCTTCAAGGTAAATTCTATATAAATCATATGATTGTTCCTCTCGTCAACTTTGAGGAGGAATTGCATTCTAGGAGACCTATATCTCACCTACAAACTATACTTGGCATATATACAAACATGTAAAGATGCATGCTAAATTGTCTTTATTTACTTGATTTTTTTAGAGAGAAGGTGATGGGAGAAGGCTAGCCTTATTTTGACCAAAAAACAGAGGCTGAGGTTTTTTTTTTATGGCGGCGTCCTCATTTCTTGCAAGATTCCTTAATTATTTATAAGCCAAATTTTATCATCTTCCTTTCAAATGCTTGATTCCCAAGCAACTTGATTTTATTTTAGTCCCTCATTATCTTGTTTCACACTTTTAGCACCCTTGTGCATCTTATTCCCTATTTTAATTATTAATTTTTTAATTTTTAATTTTTTGTTTTTTTTAAATAATGTTTACGTCGATTCAATGAGAAAAGTATTACAAAATACAAAATAGACACGAATAAATCAAAAATATATTTCTTTGAATTTGATTTTTCCAAAAGAACATCAACAAGATAAAAATAACTAAAAATTACAACAACAAAAAAGTATGTGAATGGTTTAAATGCATCGAAAACATGTTTTTTTTTTAATTTTCTCTTTGGATTTCTTAGAAAATATTTTGAAAAAAAAAAGTTTCAAAAATTAAGTTGTGACACCTTTAGACAAGTTGAAAGTGAAGGTCACTTGCGATATTCATCATATTATCTTTTATGACCAATCCTTTAGACCCATTTTTTCCCCGATTCGTGCCTTACTCGATGCTACATTTAACTCCTTTATTTTTCTTTGATGGGCCATAAGATCTTGACCAACCTTTGTCAGGGCTTTTAACAATCTAGACTGTTACAAAAACATCTTTTTAGGGATTTCATCAATAACACCCGAGTGATTTTAAGTTGGTTCTCAAGGTTTACATCTCTTTTCTAATGGTAATAAGGGTCTAGCTATTCTTTATAGCAACCTTCAAAGCCTGGTTCATCTCTTTCTGCATGGCCTCCTAGTGTTAAGTATTGTGAATCTACAGTTCTCCCACTTATGGACACCCATAAGAGAGAAAAAAAAGTTGAGGACCTATATGAAAAGAAGAAAATAAAAAGAAAATATAATGCAATGATTTACGTTAAAGGCCATTAGATCTATAATCCATATTTGATGGGATATATTGCCTCATATCGACTAATCAATGCCATTTGAGAATTAGAATAAACACTCAGGACCTTTAATTATAAGTATTTCCCTACACTATTAAAATATGAGTTTATTATACTTGAACACATTTTGTTGTACATTATACTTGTCTTTAAAAAAAGACATGGAAGATTGAGATATGGAACCTAATCTAACCTCCTTAAAGAGTGGCCCCTTTCTAATGGTAATAGAGCATGACTCTCGAAGATGAGAGATTGTAGGAAATGAGTGGTTGTGATTACCATAAAAAAAAATAGTTGTGGTGAACATGATGGAAGGGGGGAGGAGTAACCAAAGCCCTACTAGGTTCTTAACTATGAGAGTTGATGATGCAAATAGAGGTGGAAATAGAAGGAATGAATGACAAAGTACTACCACTAAGATCGTCAACCTTGTTCATCTTCTTTATATTATTAGCCATACTAGTAGTAACGCCTTTAAAATCCATGGTTTTAAATGAAAGGAGAGTATTAGTCAATGAAGGTATTTGGTTGATTCAAAGATTAATATTTTAATGGCTTACCTTCAAGGTGGACCAAGAAGAAGCACTTGTGTTAATTGAAGACTTAAAGAAGATTATTTCTTCTTATTTCCCTTTGACATATGTTCAAACAAATATGTTATGGTGAAACAACTCTTAAAAATGATAAATAGTTAGAGAAGCCTTACAAAAGTAACATTCATATGAGAGAAAAAAAAAAAGCAGTCTATTAATAGTCGAACACTTTAACAAATTACATCTGTGAGTCAAATGGTTGATTTTATAACAATAAGTGCATAGAATAGTTAATCATAAGGATGTTTTTCACTCGAGGTAAGGTGGGCATGTTATTATATAGAAACACTAAAGTCCTTTAAGAGCTAGAGTATCTTTAAATATATTAAGGGTCAATAACAAGAACGTAGGTTATCTTATAAGACACGATCAACCACTTGGACCTTTATCCTTTTTTCTTGGTTATTCTTATTGGAGATAGCCCCCTTGAGGGATTATTCGGTCAAGATAAAAAGGTGTAGAAACATGAAATTTCTCTGGTGTGCTTGGATAACTAATTAGTTGGTAATAATTCTTGAATAACACTAAAAAGGGATTCTCCATTAACTATGTACATTATAAATTTATCAAAAACTTATATGATGTAGGTTATTGAGATGTAGTTTATTAGTGTAGAGGATGAAGTGGTTCCACACTCTCTATATAAACTCCAATAAAGGGCATGTATACCCATATCTGAATATATAAAGGTGGTATTTATCTCTTAACTCCCGTATAAGTCTTAATAGGTTAGGCATCATTCTTTTCTACTGACCTTTTAGAAATGTAGCCTTTTTTCAGCCATGTCTAACATTCCACTGACTTCATCTTTAAATTTTACTAAGGTATATGCTAACCGATTGGTTCTGAGATAGTTAAATTACTCCCTAGGTTCTACTCTTTATAGGGTCCTATAACACTAATTTCTTAAAAAAGATCAATCATTTCTCTAGACTACTCCTTGTTTAGGGAAGTCCTAGATTTAAAAGCTATTTTAGTTAGGTCTATAATTTTATAATTATAAAGTTTTGAAAAAAAATGATTAATCTTAATGGAACTCTTACAACTAAATTATGGACTAGAAGTGGTAAAGAAACACTAATGTACCCCTTAACTTGCTCACATATCTAAATTTATGTATAAAATATGAATAATATCTTTTGACACTACTAGAAAGCCCTATAATTAGCTTGTTGATAGATTTTTATGGTAGGTTATGACAGTTTCTCTAAAATAAAAAATAACCCAAAAAAGATACAAGTAAAAAAAGAAAGAATTATTGAAGATGAAGAAGACTACCAACCCTACACCTTATAAAGGCTACAATTCCCAACAATATCAACAAAGTCTGGTTGACCTAAAATCCACATCCAATAAGGTTCAGGCATGTTTGTGGTCAACAAAGTAACATGGTCAAACTAATGATGGATAATTAGAGTTCTTAAAAAAAAACATTTGTTATTCCTATACACACATATGCACCATCCTCTGGCCTTTCCTCATATGCCTAACAAAATATAAGCATTACTCTTAAGACAAACTGTCTTGATGACACTCTTGAGAAATGTAAATGACAAAATCTTTGATGAGACTATAAAGAGTATCGAGATAAATCATACGTATCTCCATATCAATATGTCACACCTAAAATGACAATAAGGCACATCCCTATTTAGATGAGATACATGAATGAGAGGTCTTTCTTTTTTTTAATGAAAAAGTTAGATAAAAAGGCTACTTTTTATCCTTCACCCAGCACAAAGATTCAGAAGGCCATTAATAGGCTTGTGATTTAAAGCTCCTTAGTGGGGCCTATAGTGCTCTTCTCACACATGTAGGTTTAAGATGATTGTAGGCCCATAACAGTGATGGGCTTGGTTGTATACCCCGGGTAAAAAATGGCTTAAAACATAGTTAACCAGTAATGGTCTCAAAAGTGGACCTTAAAGTGTACTCACCCCCAATACAAACTTAACTGTAGCACACCATCCTTGATCAAAACTAGTCAATTAACCATCAGCTAAGAGCAAAAAATATACATCATTAAATGCAATCATATTTCCCGCTCGAGCGTCGCATAATAAAAAAAACCCAAAAGTTAACATCAACAGTCCTCAATCTATAAATTTTAAAATGAGAATTAGCTTTTACAGTAGCCCATTGTTACTCTAGACTTTCATATCCTAAATAGTTCACAGTTATAGGTGACAAACATATTAACCACCTTATCCTTGCATGCAACACACTCATATGGGTTCAAGGCTATATAAACAATCTTAAACCTTAAAGTCAAGGACTTCATCTTTTTTTCTCAAAACCCAATGCTAAAATCCTTTTTCTTTTGCTAAGGCTTCTATCTCCTTTATCAAAAATGATTTAGGAATTAGAGAATCCTATACTACATTAGAAAGTTTGTTTTATAGGCTTCCTTTTTATTACAGTCCAACATACCATACTTTTCAATCCGTCTTAAAAAAGTTTACAATTTTGCAAAGGTTTAGCTAAACTCATCAAAAAGCATTTACATTACTTTAATTCTTAATTCATTTTTCAATCCGTCTTAAAAAAGTTTACAATTTTGCAAAGGTTTAGCTAAACTCATCAAAAAGCATTTACATTACTTTAATTCTTAATTCATAATTCACTTGTAAGTTGTTTCATTAAAATGTCTATTAAATTATTAACTTATATATATATATATAATTTATTTATTAATAATATAATAGTCATGATAATAGTGATAGTAATAATGATGATGATAATAAATAATTATATATAAAGTAATTTTACTTAAATTTGACATTTCACTTAAAATTTAATAACCCTACAATATTTTGGTAAATTTTATAGATTATTGTATAAAAATTCAATTCTTAAAAGGCGAGCGTTTGGTTTTTCCCTAATGCATGATTTTGTTTTTTAAAGAATCCAACAGAGTATGTATAAAATGATTTTTTGAGATGTTAAGTAAATTATGCATTTTATTTAAAATTAATTAAGTGTATAATTCTAAGATAAATTAAAGTCAAAGGTGTCATATAAAATGATTTTTTTTATCGATAATTATGGAAGAATGGAAAAATTTATGGAATTAAGGTCTGAACTCTCAATCATGTAATAAAAAAACATATTTTCTTTTGTTAAACATAATTAATTTATTTTTAGTATTATCAAATAAAGTTATAAAAATACTAAACGCAAATATTAACTTAATATTAAAAAAAAATTAAAAAACAAAAAATACTTGCACTCCACAGTCCACACACCCAGCTGCCCCCACATGAAAAGGATTGATAAATTATTAGCCAATGATCTTTCTTCAATGGGGGCCACAAGGCTTTGAT
>Ga0325410_1001226_pt1 | contig 28238 bp, 14 predicted proteins | sample PopdelMetagenome_16_FD_206182 | JGI IMG/M metagenome (GOLD analysis project Ga0325410, IMG submission 206182) | Populus deltoides microbial communities from Bellville, Georgia, United States - Xylem-PdIQD-R3 | ecosystem: Host-associated > Plants > Phyllosphere > Stem > Wood/Secondary xylem...
TGACTTGTTAAAACATGTATTCTTTTTTTTTCTTTGATCTAAATCCTCACACTACGTTGGTATTACATTTGGAATTTAAGAAAACTAAAGTATAATTTTAATTGGGCAACAGTCAACAAGAATCGAGGGATTAAATTATAGAGTTTTCAGAAAAAGAGCTAATTTATAATTACATTAAAAACCCATGGACTAAAAGATAATTTACTCCTACAGGTTCAATAAATGCCGGAAGAACTGTCAGGTTTTTCTATTAACTAAAGTAGTATCGTCTATCATTTCAAAGAGATTAAATGTCACAGTAGTTGAACCTTGAAGTATGGAACTAATTTTCCAAAGCGAAGCTTGAAAGACCAAAAAAAAAAACAAGCAGCAGCTAACCTTTCGACGAAGGGTGAGGAGGCCCTTGCCACCGGCATCCATGAGAACAAGCTCATCTTTAGGCTCAGAATCAGGGCCATAAGAATCAAACCGAAAGATGATTTCCCTGTTGGGATCATAGACGATGAAACCATCTCCTGGGAAGAACACAGAGGTCTTATGAACTGTAAGGTTCGTTGCCTCTTGGAAACAAAATTTCTCATCCACTATCATCTTTAAGCAACAGCTAGCAACAATCTACGAGGATAAATTAAGATCCTGATCTTTAACTTCAAATCTTGAAAGGAATATGAGGGGAAGATTATGTTGGTAGAAAAAATTCAAGAGCAGAAAGAGAGAAAATGGGTGTTATTAATTGAAGTGGTGTGGTCAGTCTGTGGGCCTATTTATTCAATTTTTGTGATTCATGTCTACGGCATATAGCACATGAGATTAACGCAGGAAGGTAAGCCATACATTTTAATTATTTTATAGTTTTATCCAATTGAAGTGTATAGTGGAATACGACTTGACGATTGTATGTGTGGATGCTGTGGAATGCTTTGCATATGGGCAATTTGTGCGTGCATGGCAATTGCTGTTTGAGGTGACACGTAAAGATCAGCTGTGGTGGGCTAGCTAGTCGATGGGAATGGATGATTAAGATGTTTGATCACCCAACGGGTTGTTCAGCTGACAGGAGGAGATTTATTTAGACAGACTATCGACAGGGGTAGAATTAGGATTTTAAGCACGGAGGTATTAATAAAAAAAAATAGCATGATGCGCAATTGTAAATAAAAATATATAAATAATGGTTATAGAATAATAGGTGATTTTTTGAATATTTTATATGAAATAAGTTTTAAATACAGCGTTATATTTTAACGAACATAAAATTTTAGGATTAAAATGATAATCTTGTCAAACTTTGGGGATGTCATGCGCCTCGTAGCCTTTACTAATGGAGCTGGAGTGATCTAGCCATTAGTTTTGTGCATATATAGTTGGTAAACGTGACTTAAATATTGACTAGAAAAAAAGGGTTATTGCATTAAGGTCACTATTGCAACTTCAGTCAATCATTTTAATTAAAATGATAATACTTTATTTTTTTTATTTTTATAATTATTGATGTTGATTTACTTGAATTTAATGAGGTCAATTGGCTTGTTAAAAACTCAGTCGGGTTAGTTAAATTTTACTAGTTTAATGTTTTATCTAATTCAATTTAAAATTTAATTTGAATCAAACTTTGAAGCCCTGGATTTTTTAAATTAACCCACCAAACTAGATTGGATTTACCAACTATAGGTTTGTGGATTAAGATAGTTTTTTAATCACCCAGATTGCTATTTAATTCTCAACATCCAGCTTTTTTATTCATCATTTATATGATCACAGGAACTTTTATTATTATAAATGATGAAAAAAAAACATGATCAAAATTCCTCCAAAACCACTACACCACTGGAGAAAATGTATTTGATTGGTTGTAGGTGTGGTCGTTAGCACATCACAATGGTTAAGACTGTCACAGAATGGATCCCATCCAGCCACTAGTGATGTTGTTTCCCATGTATCTGGGTTGGGCTATTCTTATGGATAATCTTTGCTCATCACTTCAATCTTGCAGGGCCGAGTAGTTGTTTTAAATTCTTTGTATATAATTTTAATTATTTTTAAGTAGAACTGGTGATCATATCCAGTGTTCCAAAAGCTAACCTGTAATTCACCACCAATTACAGAAGTAACAATACCAGAGATTGTAACCGTAGCTGCACTTAGGGAATTATTACAAAAGAGGAATGAAATGAATTAGGAGTTGCGAAGGCAATTAAAGATGGCAAGAAACACGATGAAGCAAATGGCAGATAAAAAAAAAAGACAGAAAAAACATTCATTATTGGAGAATGAGCGTATTTAAGGCTACAACCTTGTAGAAAAACAACAGTAGCTTTAAGAAGATATATGAAGTTGAATCCACATTACTTTGGTAGCTGTAGTGACCAGCAACAACCAATGTACACCCAATATTCCATGTTTCCTTAATGCAGTAGTATCTTCAGCAGTTCCAGTAATTAATGACTCAGGCAAGATGAAGATAAATCTTGTGGCGATCTTGGAATAAAGGATTATAAAGAAAAGGGGTTGTTATTTCTAGATTTTGACATGCATTTTTTAGGACAATAATGTTTACAAAGGAAAGGCATTGTTACAGCAATATATAACATGTGTAACGCGAGCTGGAAATAATGCAGAGAAATAATAAAAGCAAGAAGAATGGCGAGAAAAATTGTTATAGTTAGTTGGAATAAGAAAGCATTTAACACATGATAATAAAAATTGTTAAAGATTGTAATAAAATTAGTTAGAATCAGTTAGTTAGTTAGTTAGAGTAGTAATATAAAATATAAATAAAACAATGATGTAAAGAAGATTCAGTTTTTGAATGAAATAACATTTTTGTACACTGCAGAAACTCTTTCTTCCTTCCCAATTCTTATAATTCTCATTCCCTTTCCCTTCACTGAGTTCTTTGTTAAGATTAGTTATTAGCACCCAGCTTTCAATTTCCAATCTTGACCGCTCTACAAACCCTAATTTCCTCTTCTCTGTTCATTTCTCTCTTTGCAGCAAAATTCTCCAATAATACAAGATAATTTGAAAATCCAAAGCATGCCCACTTAAATTCACACCAAATTATCGAAAACCTCTCTGCAAATTTTTTCTCTTTTTTTTAGCTTGACTTTCCTTTTTTTTTTTTTTGGAAAATTCAATCATCATGGTTGTTGCTGCAATTAGATGCAAACCCACTAAAGTAAGTGCTTCTCAATTTTGATACTCCGTGTTCAATTACATGAATGCAGTCGCTTGTCTAGTTCTCAAAGTAAGGATGCTCTAGCTAACTCGCCAGGGTTGAATCCAGAGAATGAAGATGTCATTGCAGTAAGAAAATTGGTGCATCTGTGCATAGACTCCCAGCCATTTTCTGATAATTAACTGAGCATGCCATCCATATTAGCAATGTTTCTCTTTGAAGTGATAGTGATGCCCATTTCATAGGGTGATAATTGCCAATTGAGGACCATATCCAGGTCAAGTTACCCTGATTGCAGATTCAAATCTGAAAATTGACATGGATTCCTTTTGGTGATTTGAAATCAGAATGAGCAGAGGGATCCACCGGTCCATTTAAACACTTCCAGTTGAATAGCTTCTGGTAAAATTGCCTGGTGTAGAGAAAATCACTGCGAGGGCTGATAATGATGTTGTAGCTCATGTTAAGAATTCCCACAGTATAGAATATGTGAGTTTCGGTAGGAATACGCAGTAATATAGCAGTTCGTTCGTTCGTATTGGTATTTTTGAAAAGCAAGGCAGAGGACTCGCTTTAGAGGAAGGAAATATAACAGATGTTTTTTTTTAGGTTTATTTTATTTGAAAATATATTAAAATAAAATTATTTTATTTTAAAAAAATTATTTTTGATATTAATATATTAAAATGATTCAAAAACATATATAAAAAATTAATTTATAAAAACAAGGTTTTAGCCGTGCTTTAACCAATGAATCAATAATCTCAATAAAATAAAATAAAAACTATAAGGCAATCGCTAATTGGAAATTTCTCGCTTGTACATAAAAATGTTGAGGCATCGCCTCAGATATAGGCTGGCAGCTTTTTTGCTACCGATTGTGAATGGCTCATCTTTCTCATTTTTTGCTTTGTTTGTGACTTGTTGTTGCCCATCTTAAATGACTGACACAAATTCATTCGAAACCCACAGCAAACCGTACTCGTAAGTGATCCAAGAGCTGTTTTAGTTCGATCATGGAAGTTTCACAGATTGGGACTTTGATCATATGACCTCTATCGTCCCCATGCCATGTTCCAAGGCCAAGGCACATAGCTTCACCATGTCACAGTGATGACCATAACATGATCCATCAGGTTCTGGCTTAAGAAGTAGGCCAAGGTTGCCTTTCACCTTTTTTTTTTTAATTAATATAGTTGTTCGGTAACTTGTGTACACCTCGACTAATTCTATGAGTTTTAAAGTTAACGACCATGTAAGCCTCTAGTGACCCTGAGATTTGTAGGACTCGAACTGGTGATCTCTAGAAAATAAATTTAAAACCTAACCAGTTAAACTACACCCCTTAAGTTCTTTCACCTATTTTTTTATCAACAATCATGCATGAAAAAGCTCATCGGAACAAAGGAGAGACAGCTATCAACTGCTGCATTTTCCTTTTGAGTGCTGTTTAGTTCTTCCCTAATTGGTAGGAAAATTAACTCAACATTACCTCTAATGACAATTCAAAAGGTTAATAGACTTTAGTATCCTTTCTCTATGAAACAGCATATCTTCACAAGTAAAGAAACAAAATACCTTCAATAGTTTTGGTTCTTAATGAAAGAATCTCGATTCAACTCAGCTTAGTTATTTGGCAAAATCAAATTCACAAACTCAAGGCCATTTTCAATATCTTAATAATAATTAGAGGAGTCGTGCTTAAGAAGTAAATAAGACTGCATAAATCGTGTTTGCTTCATTTTGATTAGTTTCTAGTAGTAAAGGAAAATTAAATAAAACCCATCTTGTAGGCCATTACGGAGCATAATAAATAATATCTTAATACCAAAAGCAGCATGAAGGGCGTGGTCATGATCATGACAGGCTAATTGGACCGGCAACCAGTCCTTGACGCTTAGGACTCAATGGTGACGACGACCATAAATCGAGAGAATCAATGTGAACTCAATGCCCCTTTCATGCTAGTCATAGTTGACATGTTCAGACATAAAGTTCAAGTTCTCCCTGTAAGGAAATTTTCATCAGTTTGAAACGTGAGAGTGGAAAATCAAGGCATGAAGTAGAGGTTCTGTAACTCCCAAATTCAGACGGGGTTGCCTTCTACAAGAAATTTAGAGGCATGCCTCCTGAAAGAACTTGAACAACAATGTAAGCTACCGAGAGACATAAGAAGACACGTACGACTGATGGTTTCATTTCTGTCTGAAAATTCGATGGCAAAAGGAGGAAATAAATAATGTCCATATTGATTGTAATATTACACTTTCAGAATCTTGTCTCTCCCTGCGATGCAACTAATTACTAATTACATAAAAGAATCACAATGGCCAGCATTATTTACTTGCAAAAAATCTTCACAGAGTAATGCAGATCAGGGAAAAAAGTATGATAGTAATGTGCATCATAGGAAATGCAAGCAATTCATCGAGACAAGCGACTTAATAGGACGGATAGTAGTACCCTCCCTGATTCCCCATGCCATTGACCGTGACATCCCATAAGGCATCGTCATTGGATGAGGATTAGAGCCATAGAAACCAGAGGCACCATTAATCTTGGTCAAACTCACTTGACCGTGCATCCCATCCCTTCCGTAATGTTGCCAGAGCTTCTGTTCACTTGCTAGCAAATGGTGCTTCATCTCCATGTCTGCTATCTGCACATAGGAAGGAGGTGGAACTGCAAGGGAAGCAGCAAATGGATCCTGGTTTCCGACCGGCTGTATTGTCTCATCAGGAGCAGGCAATGCCAAAACTGGTGTTGCACTCTTGCCCACACCAGGCAATGCCACACTACTTGCACTACCGCCAGTCAGTTGCCATGTGCTTACATGTTGCCTTACTAGCCCCTGATCATACATTCCATTCAACAGCAAAGGATCAAAACAACCTCCTAAAGTAGCTTTCTGTTTCCATAGATTGCTGGCAGATTCCACTAATGTCATTTCCCAATCTGCTTGACCACTCTGAGCAGATGGGGTCTGCCGTGCTGAAGTTACCTCAGGCTCTCCATCTGATGAGAATGCTACCCACGCACCATTTGTATTTGTAGTTGGGGGTCCAGAGAACAAAGCCAAATCCAATTTTTTGCCCTGCTCATCTGCCGAAATGCCATCATCCTTTAGATTTATGAAATCTTCTGTCACCTGTTGAGGCTGTGGCTTAGGCTGCAGCTCAGGAGGGGGTGGAGGTGTATAACTCTCTGGTGGAGGAAGAGCCTTGACCTCATTCATTTCGGGTTCTTGTTCTCGCTTAGCCGGAACGTTCTCCCCTATACTTCTCTCAGGATTCTTAGTTCGCCTATTCGTCATTTCTTGCAAGAACACCCCAAGGGTCCCCAAAAGATTTTCAGTAATCTTCTTCACTTCAGGGTACTCGGATGATCTTCCAATTCCCATATCCTTGCACCAGCCATAAAACATCACCAGCTCATCAATTATCTTGGCTGCACCAGCATAAATATCAAAACCTTTAAGACAATATGCATACTCCATCTCAGTAAATCTATCCAACAATACCCCCAATGCCTCACAAATCTCAGTGTATAGCCCAAAACTCTCCTTCGCCATCTGGTAAAGGGCTACAAGCACCAATCTATCATTCTTGGCCATTCCTGTTGGTCTACAAGCCAAAACTCTATCAAGGATCCTCAACTGCTGGCCCAGTATGCCTAAGAGCCTCTCCGGCTTCATTTCCCTAATTGGCGTTACCTCCTTCTTCTGTTCTCGCTTAACCATATCACCATTCAAATCTCCATAAGACCTCGATCTCCTAGGCATCCCATACTCATAATCATTCCTATTCTCTCTACGTCCAAACTCATCATCACCCTCATCAAATTTTCTCTCGTCCTCTCTCACTTTCCTCTCAAAAACAGCAAACTCAACCTTCTCATCAAGATACATTGCGTAAAACCTCACAAAACCCGTATGATCCCATGAGTTCGGATGCGCCTCGTCTCTAAAACCCGACATATTCAAAACACGCATCCCTCTCCTCGTGGCGTACAATATCTCCTCCTCAAATAAAGGGTGTCCATCAATCAAAACCCTATGAACAAGCATCAAAGCCTTTAAAGCCACAATCCAATCACGGGTTTTACGTATCCTTTTCGATATAGTAGCCACACAAGCATTCACATAACCACTTGAACTCGAAATAAGACTTATAATCTCCGTGTAATACTTCTCATCAGCAGGATCCTCATCATGACTAGTAGCTTTAATAACCAAAACCTCAAGTTCTGGTGATGCATTCGCTGCCACTTTCGCTATACTTATACTTGTTTGATCTTTTACAGCCCCAATTGCTTTACGTAGTGCCATTTTCTCTTTAAGCAACAACTAACTCAGTACCTTTAACATAAAAAAAGAAAAAATAATCGAAGTCTTAAATCTTTTTAGCTAGTGTTCATATCAAACAACCCTAAACTACATCCTTATCAATAAAACTACAACTGGAGTGTTTATCATATAACCTTTCTTGATCAGTCAAAATCAGATTAAAAAAAAAAAGGAAAAGACAGTACCTTTGAAGAGATTTCTCTGGAGGTGGAAATGAGAGATCTGTGGTGATGATGGCTACTGTGTATATCCAAGAAGAGATTGACACTGTGGTGAAAGAAAGATTCCTCTCTTTTTCCTCTCTTTGAGAGCTGTTTCTTTCTTTCTTTATTTATTTTTTTTCTCTATTCGTGCGTGCTTGTGTTATTTATTAGAGGCAACAAAGGCGGGCTTTGAAAAAAACGCTGCGTTTGATGAATTTGATTTTTCGTTTTTGAAAAAGCAATTTCTTGTAACGCTGGGTTTTTTTTATTATTATTAATTATCTTGCACTTAACGGATTAAGAGGGAGGGGAAGATTTCTTTTTCGTTTTAATTAAGTTATGAGTTTGAAATCTTTTTCAAAAAGTATATGCCACCCTCTTCCTCTGATAGGATTTGCCTTATACGTCATTTATCAAAGGATGTGAGATGTGATTTGATTTGAGGGTATATATATATATATATACATATATATATATATGATCCATTGATATAAGGCATGTGTTATGGTTTTTTTTTCTGAAATGTTAATTTGTGTTTGATAATGCTAGATTTATTTAATTCTTTTGTTAAATAATAAGATAATATATGGTTAATGATTGGCTGATGCATTTTATAATAATTATATTTAATTACATCATTAAATGTGATCAAATTCACATTCTATGATTTGAAAACTTTCTTTTCTATAACAAATATCACATTGGTAAGAAAATTAAGTACCCCAAGGATTATCTGTTTGTTTTTCAAATATATTTTACCGTTGTGTTTTATTGAGTAATCATGGTTAGTTAGGAAATGATTACCATTGTAGGTATAAAATGCTACAATAATATTTACGCATGAGAATTCACAATGATGGATTTATTCACAATAGAATGATAATTAGCATAACAATAAAGTCGATATATATTAGCTACCATATCAACATTCTTTATTTTTTAATACGATAAATTTATTAAATTAATTGTTATAGTAATTAAATACATGGCTTAACAAAGAAAAGCACATAAAAGTTTAAAAAGGACATGAACTATCCAACAAAACTAAATTCACAATTGAATCAAGTAAAAAAATACTTATAAAAAGAAGTTCTAACCAAGCAACTAAGTCATTTTCTCTAAAAACTCCTTGTTTGGACAAATGATTTCTTTTCTTTATAGACATGATTAAAGCACAGAATAAAATCTATTGCATGCATTAAAAATATTATTGAATTATGTTAGAAGATGTTAAAGTCGCATAGTATTTTTTTTTAATTCAAGTTATTGCAATGTAAAAGTCTGACTCCACAACCCATTAATTTGTAAGAACATAGCAAAATCAATACTCAAAAGTATAGTTTTTCTAATTGCCATTACATCAGCTTCATTAGAATCCATATTACTTTTGGAACAAAAACAATAGAAGAAATTCACCTTCATGATCTTTGAGAAAACCACCAATTCCTAAAGGTCTTGGTTTGTCATTTGATGACGCATCAACATTTCACTTCAGCATACCTATAGCCAGATGTATCCAAGATGAATCATTTCTTTTATTTGTTCTAATAGTCCACACAAGGAAACCATCTAAAGAACAAAATAAGTTTGACCCACTATAGTAGAAATTCACATCATTGTATTTCATCCAACTAGCAACTCGATGAAAAAGGAAATAATACAAATCATCCAAACGTGTTTTTTTCTCATTAAAAATCAAGTTATTGTGAGCATTTCAAATAGACCAAACTATACCAAAAAAGAACAAATATTTTTTTAATGTAACAATTAATATATTAATATGTTAAAAACCAATATAATCAAACCTTCAAATGAATCCTACCAAAATATCATAGTATCTTGTATCAGCATCACTATTAATGTCACAATCATTATAGATCTATAAGGTAGTGTTTGGTTACTATCCTAGGACAGAATAGACGACGACAGTATAGACAAAAATATGTTTGGTTAAAGAAACAAAGACAAAGACGTAAAAATAAATTTGTCTCTAGGATAATTTTGGAGTGAATTTCTGTACTTCCAAAACAGGAGGTATTGAGGGGAAAAGTCTTCAAAGACAATATTTATTATTTTTATTCCTAAAATATCATTGTAAAAAACTTTCAATTCCAAAATTATCCAACTAAGACATGTAAAAATAAAAATAACTATTATCATAGTTTTAAAACTTAACTCAGAGGTCAATCCAGAGCAAAGCCCGGATCACTGATCGAAGCCCAGGTAATGGGTCAGGTTAACCCGAGTTAGTGTAAAAATAAAAACAATTATTATAATAGTTTTAAAACCTGATTTGAAATTCGATCTAGGGCAAAGCCTATCATAGTTTTAATACTTGATTCAAGGATCAACCTAGGACAAAGTCTTGGTCACGGAACTGGTGAGTCAACTCGGATTGACTTGGGTCAATATAAGAATAAAAGTTATTACTATCTTAGTTTTAAAACCTGACTCGGGGGGTCAATCAGCGCAAGGCCCTGGTCATAGGTTGGGAGGGTCAACACGGGTTCACCCGAGTAAATATATAGATAAAAATAGTTATTATTACAGTTTTAAAACCTGACTCGGGAGTCAACCAATACAAGGTTCAGGTTATGGGTCGGGAAGGTCAAATCGGCTAACCTAAAATTTTTAATTCTTTTTTAAATCAATGGATTTTTTACCAATATTTTATCTTGAGTTGACCTGAATTTTTGACTGGCTAAGTTAAGTCAATCCTTCCTTTATTTTTTCTTAAACTCGGACCAATTCAGACCCCAAATCAATGTATCAAGTCAATCCTGGTTTTATAACTAGGTTTATTTTAATATTATTAATTTCAACACTCGATATAAACTAAAGTAAAAAAAAAATTGAATTATATTTTTTAAATATGTAAGTTTGATAACAATGCATATTAAGACTTTTTCATATTTTATTTATTTTATTCATTCCTGACAAACACCTCTCATTTAATGGCATCATACCCTAGGATCTAACCGTTAATTTCCCGCCAACCTACATTTCTTTATGTTTTATTGTTCTCCCTCTACCCCAACCTAATTTCAATCATTGATCTAATTCACTCCAAAAAAAATGTTCAGCCTCTAAGTTCACTCAGTAAACATCAACCATCCTTCATCTCTCAAAGGAATTACATTCATCTCTTCCACCAAATTCAATAAAAGGGGAGGCATTTTATTACAATTTATATGAAAAGTAAAGGTTATTATTATAAGTTGGATTCAACAAGATTAGCAGGAACTATTTATAAATAATTCATATATTGAATATGGCAGTTAACAGTTAAAAAAGTAGTTAGAATAATCAAGAAGTAGTTAAGATTGGCGGGAGAATTAGTTAGTTTGTTAGAAGAATAAATAGTTTGTGTATATAAGCATTGTAAGAATTTTCATGAGGGGCAAGTAATAACATAACATAAATACATTCATTTCTTCTTATTTATTCTTTTCTTTCTCTTTTGATTTATTCTTTTATTTCTCTTGTTAGGCTTTAAGCCTAACATATTTGAAATCTATATTGAAATGCATCACATAAATTCTCACTCTCAAACCCTAACTTTCAATCCACTTCTCTCTTCATCCTCACCATCCCCAACTACTTCAAAGACTTCGTCAGATTATACGGTTACCACATTGACTATGTCCATGAACTCCTCTTCATCAAGTGCTATCAAAAACCCTAATTTATCATCTTTGTTATTGAAAGCGCTAATTTTTTACTATTAAGAGTAGAAAATTGAATTATTATTATCAAAAGCCTTAATTAGGTTGTACTATGCAATTTTTATTTAGGAATCATGCAATGGAAGATAGGAACAGTGTTAATAAAACTTAATATCAAGTAACGGCTGATAGATTCTATAATAGTTTCAATGAGAAGCGATTCTCATCTTCTGAGGTTAGTTAGTTTGAGATTATGCTTTTTTGTGTGCTAAGTAAATTATTGAATATATACATGGTTGTTTTATAGTGGTGATTTTTATAGGCAAAGATTTTCCTCATTCCATGGAATACATGGGATTTACAAAGATAACTAGCACTCTCTCAAAAGAATTCACTGAGTTACCTACTTGTCCAATTTTTTTTTTCCAGTAATAGATTTGTTTTTTTTTCCTTTACCCTTTCTATTTTTTTTTAGATGGGGTGAGAAAGTGCTGCTATATAAGATCTGTTATATGGTTGCCTTTGATTTATGAACTTCTTATTTGGCATGGATTCTTTTTTCTAATAACACAATGATATTCAACAAATAATAAGGCAATAAGAAAAAGAAACAGTAAACATAAAAGATTTGGCAAAACAAAGTTTTCAATTCAACGTTAGAATCTGCTAACACAATACATCAACAAAGCATATGTTTACCAGACAAGTGAAAATGGAAAGCTAGGCCACTTTGTCATTAGCATCTTCATGCAAAGTGGATAGCACTTTCAGATTCCTTAAAAGAGAACATAGGGCAGCAATGGGGAGTCAAAAAAACACATGCAAACAAAGTGACAGATTCTAGCACTAATAAATAACTTTAGTTAGTTTTGATTTAATTTTTGTTGTTTTTATTTTATTGAAGCTTTTGTATTTTATTTGGTCATGTTTAGACCATTAGCTCTTTAATTTTAAGAAGTATAAATACCCTTTTGAAAGGGAATGTAAAAGGAATTCTAGACTTTTGATGAATAAAATGAAATTATGTGTTTGAGAGGATTCTCACACTTTAGTTCTTGAATGAACTGAAAATCAACTTATCAAAAAATAATTATCTACATAACATTTTTTTTATACTTCTCGTTCGTGATTTTTTTATAATCGTTAGGTGGGGGTTTTATTTCCAATAGTGTTGGTGCTTTAATTCAATATAGTTGTTGTGTCACATTTTATATACTTAAATTTGATTATTAGCCTTTCCAGGTTTATGTCAATATTCTTTGTGGGTTACATGATTGCGCGATCATAAGATTCACATCAGAGCTTCTTAAGGATCTCACTCTCTTTTGGAAGGTGGTTAGGAGTCTTATCTAACTCATCATAATCAGGTCTGATATCTTTTATATTGTTCACATTATCAACAAGTTCATGCAAACCCCCTGACATCTCCACTTCGCTATTTTTTATTGCATCATTCAAAACATCCTAGACACATTTAGTCATGGCTTATTCTTCCCTAGTGGCTCTTCACTCCAGTTACAAGCCTACTGTGATGTTGATTGGGTTGGTTGCCCGTGAACTGGAAAACTCACTATCGAATGGTGTTTATTTCTTGGTGATGCTTTTATCTCTTGGGAATGCAAGAAGCATGATTGTATCTCCGAGTCCTCCACTGGGATAAAGTATCGTGCCATGTTTGTTGCCTACTCTAAAATCATCTGGTTATGTGGTCTCCTCATAGAGCTTGGTTTGTCTCAAGTTCACCCTACTCCACTACATATCGATAACACTAACACCATCCAAATTTAATATCAAACTCGTCGACCACAAGTATATATAGCATATATAGATTGATTGTCACTCTATTGGGGAGGCCTTTGACCGCAAATTTATTACCCTTCCATATATCTCCACTAATCTACAAATCATGGATATCTTTACCAAAGCCATGACATGTCAACAACATCATTTTCTTGTTAGCAAATTGATTCTTGTAGATTTACCAGCATCAATTTAAGAGGTGCGTCAAAGGAAAGTTAGTTGGTCATTTAAAGCCCAGCAGATTTTATACCTTGTATAGCTTTTACAACTAGTTTCTTTGTTTGTAAATCTTTCCTTTATTAGATATACTAGTTGTGGGTTAATTGTATATGATAGTTTCAATATTCTAAAGGCTAGAAATTAGTATGTACAGATTTTATACTCTTGTACTTTTTTTATATAATGAAAACTCTCCATTGAGAGAAAGCATTTTTTCCGTAAAAGCTCTAAGTTTAATAGATATGTATGGTTAAATAGCAGTACTCTTTTATATATACATATTCGATAACTACTTACATTTTTTTTATTTTTTGACTAGTTTATGGAACGACTAATTTTTAGTTATTGAAGCAAAAGGTTTCCGTTTCTATTTTATTCAACAAGGTAAAAATTCGTTTTCACTAGATTTCACACAAAGCTATACATAGATGCTTAAATCAATGATCATTCCCCAAGAATTAGTAACCGTTCTAGAAAAGAAAACGCAAATAGCTAAGAAAATAGATGTCCTAATATTACAGACAAATTCCCTTCTTGGTCATTTGATTTTCCTTCAAAAACTTCACCAATATTTTTAGAGTTTTTTAAGAAGTGTGTCTTAGACATGTGCTACTTACATAGGTGAAGACAAATATCATTACAAGCTACAACACAGTTTGTCCTATATGGGTTTGAAGGAAAAGTTTGGGCCACTATTCAATTTTACTTGCACTTATGTGAACTTAGGCTCGGTTTATATGGACTCAATAATTACCTTTTATTTTGACTTTTAGACAAGTACTAGACTTGTGACCCAAGCTACGCCGTGAGCCTATTAAATTTTTTTAACGTATAACTTGGATGTTTAGGCAACGATATTATTTGTAAAGAAGTAAGAAAAACATAATACTTGAGTCATTAATTTGGCTGGATCCGAATAAGATGAAGTAATGTAATAGTCTGATTTAAACCATAGACAATAATAACAGAGGAACCAAACAAAAAATAATGGTAATAAATAACTAAAACAAATAAGCAGTCAATATCATACCTGGAAAAAAAAGAGATTATTTGAGACTCACTGTCATTCCATTATGGACGATGCCCACAACTAGAGTACCTTGCTAAGAGTGCATGACAACATTAAAAGAAGTCATATGGGTCACTAGAGCAACACCGCGGAAAAGAAAACCAAGAAAAAAGATGATCACCCGTCTATATTCAACAAATCAATTCTATTTAACTTGAGAATAAAATTTATCTATAAAAATAAAATTTTAGAACACCAACATTAAAAGGCCCCATCGCCAGTTAGTTTTTTTTTTTATTATTCTAAGGATAGATAGGTTATTTTACCGTGTATTTTTTATGAAAATAAAAAAATAACTCCAAGTAGAAACTAAAAAATTATTACTTTAAAGGGTAGTGATGTAAATTTATAATACAATTAAAACATAAAAATACCCGTCATATCCCAACTCACGTACTTTAGAACACCAAGATTATCCTAATCTAAAGAGTATTTTACTCCTAAACAATTTTCAAGAGTTTTTTTTTTCTTGGTACGTTGAACAGTATTTAGGTGAGCACTTTTAGTTTTTTTTTTAGTTTTTTAATTGTTACGGACTGCTAACGTTCCAGGTGGGCCAAAATAATCCAAACAATGATAGCATCTCAACCACATAAAATGATGTTTAGAATTGACCACTCACTCACCCGGCTTTATCCAGAACAGGAGTAAATTAATGAGACTTGGCAGCGACCTCTTTCTTTATCTTGAACGAGATCATTGTTCTTATTGACGGTGCATAACATTAACAGACAGGTCCCCTCTCTTTTTCAGAAGACAATAATTAGAGATCTTCCAGCCCATTGAGACATTGATTTGCTAAATTTCCCACCAAAAGCACCAATGGAACTACTACGAAGTGACGGTTATAATTGTAGCCTGAATAATGCATTGAAATAGACAGGAAAAAAAAAAAATAAAAGCAAAAGACTGGGACGAAATTGAACTGGGAGAGATCGGACTGATTACTGGACACCTTGGGAACATGTTAAATTTCCTCGTACTACGTCAGGTAAACCAGCTCGGCACATCCTTGGCGGACCAAATATAAAAAAGTTTCACGAGAGGTGGCCTGGGCAGGCAACATTAAGCAAGGGAGATGGCCCGTGCCAAGCCAGGAATCTAAACTCTTGATAGAATCAACTATGGAGAAGGGTCGGAGAAAACGAGGTGCAGAAAACACATACTTGTAATAATTAAAACGAGATAACAAAGGAGTCCAAACGCCACGAATATATTCGGCTCGGAACTAGAGAAAAATGAAATTAAATTAGATGACCATCCCTGAAACTAGATAAAAATGGCAGATAAAACAACCAGTTCCCCTGGCCAAACCAACTCAAGTTTCTCCCTAAAAATAACCTTTCAGATTCTATAGTCGGACCTTCACCTTCAGTTTTTCTTTACCTTTCTCTCTCTTCTTTTTTTAGTTGACTTTTGAAATGTACAGCCATAAACCCTTGCTTCTCCGGTCATTTCTAATGAGGGCAACTGAGAACATCATGCTCTTCTGAGAAGCAAAGTGATTCCACTGGCGCTTAAACGAACTCTCTCTATCCTGGATGCAAGTATGCTAAACCTACAGTAACTAATTTCCGCAGCTTCCCCTTGAAAATCACATTGTGGTGGGCCCAGGGAGCGGGACTGCATGGAAGGCATAGACAATAAAGGTCCTTGTTGAAAGCCGTGCGCACATGACTGGCTACCTTTGAGCTTGTTCAGAACCAGCAGCGCCAGCAGTTGCACTAGGGCCAGCACCATTTTCAACTGGAGGCGAGGTCCCCCATTTTCCTTCTGACTCCAATGGTTCAAGCACATGAACTCCACCATCTGTTAGTCCTAATGCGAATTGATCAGGCTCGGAGGGATGTGCAGCAATGACAAGAGGATATACTCTTAAGCTGCTAAAATTACATCATTGGACAGAGCAAACAAGCAAGAGTATTGAAATAGTTAGAATCTTCAAAAAATCAAGAAACCAAAAAAGATGGAGGGGAAAAAAGCAGTAACCTTGGATTAGGAGGTAAATAAGCAGTAGAACTTATTCTGCATCTCAATCTGAGTGTTGAAGCAGTGAGAACAACCACACTTCCATCTTCAAAGCTAACAAATATGGACTGGCTATCACAGGAATATGTAGCATGCGTGATTGGACCGCTTGCTTCTTGACGGAACCACTGTATTAAGAGGATACAGTTTCATAGAAAAGAATGTCAGGAGCTTGGGAGACAAAATTCCCAAAACTAAAAATTATCAACAAATATTTGCTACACCATTTCACTATATGCATGCATAACATCATCTCGAGTGATTAGAATCCAGGCGACACTTTCCCACTTGAAAGAAATGATATAAATTGTATGAAATAACAAATGAGTGCAACTGTAACATTCCCAGAAACTACACCAAACCTGCTTTTGGCATTCCAATTTAGGTGCTTCAAATATAGCTATCTGTGTTTCATGAACGGCAAGCAAATGTATCTGGTCAAGGTGAAATTGAACACGCGTATCTGCAAGAGAAGGTGCAACTCGTCCAGAAGGAATTTGCAAGAATTTACTAGCTTGCTTCTCCCAAGCATCTGTGCTCCAAACACACAACTGTAGATGGAAAACACGTGCAGATCCGAGTGAGTAATTCCAACATTGAACACTTGATGATCATACAAGCTGCTTTATATGAGCCGATCAGATACACAAGGGGATAAAAGATCGCAGAATTCTATTATATAGAAAGCCTCATAACAGAAGCATTACAAAAGGTATATGAAATTAAAAAATCCAAGAAAAAAAGTTTCCAGATAAAGCTCAAATCGTTGTCACTAAAATGATCTCAAGACCAACTGCCACAAGACAAGCCTTTCCATGTTACTGCCAGTTACTACATCAGTCCTCTAGACTTCTCTGAAATCCATGACCTTAAATAATAGGGCTTAATTGCTTATTCCGCGGTAACAGACACACAAGGACTTACATTACCAATAATTCTTACCTGAGAGTCAGCTCCAGAAGACACCAGGACATTTAGAGAGTGAGAGAAGGCAAGGCCTGTAATTCTTTTCTGATGACCTTTTAACTTTGTTTTGACCTGTGAAATGGAATATTTCAAATTGTTTACTCATGCTTTTCTACCTCCAATAAAAAAAAATTAAAATTTTGAGGTATCAAAGCAAATACCTCATCAACCCTAACGTTATAAATTTGTATAGAAGAGTCCTCCATGCCAATAGCTATGATATTGTTGTCCTGAGGGTGAAATGCTAAAAACGTTGCAGCTGGTGGTGGGGCCATGAATGTTGTCATTGTCTGCAATCAAGAAAAATGGATAAAAAAATATAACAAGGACAGAACAGAATGTATAGCAAAACTAGTATTGAATGTGTTGATAACAAGTCTCCACTTAAAAAGCCACCCTTTTCATCTGCAAACTGGTAATTAGCCCTAAATATTTGTTTGTTCCACAATTTAATATGGAAATATAAATAGCAATAACTTCATCTGGTATATCTTCCAAACACTTTGGTTTTCCAAAAGGAAATGTCAGTTTTATGTTGCTAAAAAAAAAAAGTTAAGGGTACAAATTTAACTGCAACGAGCATCATATACCATTCATTGACAAAGTTCCCTAAATCATGCTCTTATGGCATCACACAAAAAATTCAATCAAGCACAGAGAATGGAGCTTAAATAGAGAAAATAGTAATAGAACATTTACCTTAAATGTCATCATATTGAAAAGAGAAATTTTCCCTCCTGAAGCAGACATGACATAAGAATCATTCTTCGAAAGTGCAAAGCATGGAACAGCATCTTCAGGGTTTGTGTCGCTAATATCATTAGTCATCAAAATTCCACTGGAAGGCTGCCATAATTGAGGTGGTACACTGGCATTGGCCTAGAACAGGAAATAAGAACTTTTTTAAAGGCAAGGTTTTTAAAATCAACAGAACAATATAGACATGCTACCTTCCACCAAGTAAATTTAAGTACCTTCAAAGCACAAACCTTCCAACATTATTAAGAAAAAAAAGCTGACACGATAAAAATACCTTCCCAGACAGATTTCGATCATTTCGCTGCCACTTCCAAAGCTTGTGCACAGCATTAGACGCTAATGCCAATATGGCAACTCCTGAATTTGTATAAATTAATCTAGACACCTGAAACAATTGTCACCAAACCCATATAATTACAACTTACAAGTCGTTAGCTTCAAGAACATCACATACAAAGCAATCTCAAATGCATAAAACTTCAGCTGCAGAACAAGTACAAGGAAAAACTACCAAACAAGTTACGAGTTTCAGCTGCAAAAAAACAAAAATTAAACAAAGAAAGTTTAAAAATTTGACCTACAGACAAACCTAAACCATAGCTGCTAGTGTTTGCCACCAAAAAAGCAAGTGTTAACATGTAAGAAAGTGCGCATCCAGCATAATATGATCTAATTATCTCATTGCATTTAATAAATTGTTTCACAATTAGTGATATGAACTTGCATGTCAACTTATTATGGCCCGCCACAGTGCCACAAAATATTCACATATATAGACAGATCAGAAGGGAGGAAAACAACGGTATAGCAGCAAACTACTGTGTTAAGTTTTCAGCAGTATTATTCAGGAGCACAATCATTTTTCTAACATGAACATGACATGAATAAATAGCATATTAACATCCTTCTAATAAAATTTGCGAAAAGTAAACCATACCCTCATGGAAGTCAAGCTATCAGGGAGCCTCAGGGAGCGGCACTGTGATGGTTCATTTATTTCTGTTAATTTCCAGATCCTAGATTTCTCAACTGATTCATCTTGAATTTTAGGCTTCACATCAACTAAACTTCGACTGTCACTATTCTGTAGAAACTCAAAACAAAAGGAAAACATCAAATCATTGAATGTGCAAATAGATCCTTTTGCATTGAGATGCATACATGGTAATTTGATAAATGGGATTATTCTACAAGGACAGGTAACACCTACCATTCCAACCATGGGTGCTGCAAGAGCAGCTTGATCATCGCCACTGGTTCCAACTGGGGCACTGGCAGGAGGAAAATTGCCTATTGGGGGGGGCTGCATACAAATCATGCATTAAGATAGTTGCCACGAGACGCGGCATGTTCAGATATAATTACTTTCTAAATGCATAACTCTAGAGACATAAAGGTCCTAAAAATAATTTCCATGCCTATAAAAGTTTTACCTTCACAACAGAAGCAGAAGCAGCTCTAGAAGCATCAAATGTACGATTCTCCACTGTTCGGAGCAGCCTGATCCCATCTGAATTTGCTAGAATTTTGATGCTATTGTCATTTGTTGAGACAGCTAACAGCGTTCCTTCCTTGTTAAATCTAATACAAGGAGAAGCCTGAAAATTTATGATAACAGAGTTGTTAAATGTGAGTGTACTAGTCAGATTTTAAAACAGCTTATTTCAGGTAGAAAATTCATAAGTTAATTATATTTTAGTTCCTTTCTTTCAGTAAAACTATTGTTAAGTTTTCCTGTTCCTATTGGATTCTAGTTTCTCCATCTTATGTTTGCCTATATTGCCACATATATATAGCATCTTAGCTGCTCAGGATAAACAGAATTTTCAGAGATCGGTTCTCTAGGGCTTTTAGGTTTTTTTTGTTTACCACTTGATTGTACATCATAAGGGCTTAATCAAACAGATTTGACAAGAAAGGACCATCAGAACTTTACCGGCAATCCACCCTCTGCATCAATACTTGTTAATACGTTGATGTTATCCATATCCCAAAACTTGATCATGAACTCATCTATAGCCGCCAAGAATCGATTCTTAGTGGTATCAAACTTCACAGCACCAACAGAATGCTTTGCAAGACCATTATAGGTACGCTTCACAGCTCCTTCGCTTTCATTCCACTCCACCAAGTGTGATTCTCCTTCTTTGTTGGTCCCACATGAGAATAACCTGCAAGTTGTCCATAAAGATGAAATGAATATCTCAGTCGAAAGAAAACAGAATAAGAAATAGCAATCTCTCATCACTGGCAGAAAACAGAATAGCAATAAAGAATGTACACAAACCTTGTTCCATCAGCACTGTATGCCATTGTGGTAGACGAATTCCCTGGTGCATCATAGTCAACTCTTGAACCCATGTTATCATACAACCATGCTTTTATCTTTCCATCAGCTGCCGTTGAAAAGATAAACTGGGAGAAGGTAAGAAGGAAATAAAATTAAAGAAGAAAAGGGATAGATACTTAAAAAATTGAAGAGGAGCGCCTTTCTCCCTCTTTAATACTCTTTAGCCTCACTCTACTCTCTCAAAAATAATTTTACCATTTCCATGCTTCTACAGTATCCAATTCCCCCCTTTATCTCGCTGATATCCCCTTTCAGTGTTTTTTTTTTTTTTTTCAAACAGTTTTGGTGTGGAAAGTTCCCAAAATATTTCATCTTCTCTGCCTCTGTTTTTACGCATATGTCATTTAAATATGATTTCAAAAACCTGTATTTAATTTAAAATTTGACTCAGATTTCTATTCATAAAATTAGAATTTAAACTAGCAATGAATCTCCATTTGCCAACTGCTCACAAACAGATTGCTAATTTTGTTTTGGCATTTATCAATCAGAAATAAGTAAAAACTGGAGGTGGAGAGGGTTCAACTAACATCCTATATATTACCTGAATATTTTCCTTGTGATGTGGGCACACAGAATATACAGGTGCCTCATGACCTACAAAATTGAACAGTCTAGTCCCCGCAACCGCATCCCAAACCTGCAGATTCACGAACACTTAAAAAACACCATTATGTAGATGCTATAAATAGAGATGTAAGAAACATACCCTGATGGTCCTGTCATCGCCACAAGTGACGATCGCAAGTTGTTTGTTTGGGTAAGAGAAAGCAAGATCATTGACACTCCCATTATGAGCATCAATCTAAAACACAAGGAAAATTGACAGTAAATTTCAGTTTGTATCCACAGGATTGCAGCATGATAAATGAATACTGCTAGTTTTTTTAATCCATGTATTGAAGATAGATGACATTATCTAGAAATGGAAAGACACTGGGCTTCAATGATATCCACTTCAGGCACAAACCTGAAGGTGATTTCGTATGTCATCACCACCATGATAGGAGTACACATGCACAATGTGCTTGGAGTATGCAACACCTAGAAAAGGAAGAAAAAAATAACATATCTGGCAAGTTTCCTGGTTTCCATTCAGGAAAAAGTTGTCTTTTAGGTTGAGCAAGCTAGAAACATAGCATTTTAACATACCAAACAAAGTTCCATCGGGACTCCACGCCACACGGTTAACTGATGCTGTATAATCACTGGACAGAGACGCCTACACGATAATCAGTCAGTTAAACTTAACCTGATATAACAGCTCCAGAAAGTATCATAATTACTTCATATTCCATTAAACTTATTAAAATGTACCTGCGGAGCCCTTGAGTTATGGTCCCAAACCTTGAAATTCTTCCAACCAATCCTTTCTCTGCTGCCCAACTCCCATACCATGACATCACCCATGCTTGTTCCAACTGAAACAGTGAAGCAACAAATGATACAATCTCCGAAACAACTGGCGAATTTGCAAACAGTATGCACGTGCACGCACGCACGCACACCGGTAAAGATGGGAACAGTTGTTCTATATATTGAGGCTGCTTACCAAGAAGAAGAATTTGTTGGAGTGGATGGAAATCCATACTCTTGACAGCAGAACCTTGAGGTAAAGTCATGACAGGATTCTTGGGCAAGTCATCAGAAGAGTAAGAGCTTTGGCCGTGGTTCTGACTCGTATAAGCAATAGGCAGAATGTTAACTGGAAGATTATTGACCTGATAGAATATCCAGTAAAGAAGAAGAATTAGGATAGTGTTAACAAATTAACTTTTTTTATTCAGCCAAATCTTAGCTCTATCATGAGAAGCTTGATCCCATAATATTTATTGGAATGCACATGCACACACACCACAGTCCACCTCCAAGCATGAATATCGAAACAGTTTCAATCTATATCTGCATCCACCTAAATCATCCACCTTGGCATCTCAAAAATCACACTAAAACGTATTTCCAAATTCATAATAGCAAAAGGCATCAAAGATCATATTAAGGCAAAAACGCAGCATAGGAATGTAAAGGACAAGGCCAAGTTTCAGTTGATACCTCATCTGATAATCCAAATGGTCTTGACCTCTTCAACACATGTTCAGAGTCTGCTGTTTGATAGTCAATAGCTGGGTTATTGGTAGGGGGACTCCTAGGACGCTTTAAGAGTGCTACTACAATGAAGATACAAAGAAGAAGTAGAGGCAAATTAGCACACAAGAAACCACGGAAATTAAATGGAAAAGTAGTGTGAAGAAGAGATTGAATCACCAATCAAATTCTCTGCTATGAAATATGAACTCGTGATCATTTAACAAAATATTGTCAATAAAATACTCATACTTCTGTCGAGCCGATAAGATCCTAATAGAATAGTGCATATTCAGTATATATATTTGTTTGCATAAAATGCAAACAATAAGAAGTCTAAACATTCCCCTTTGCTAGGGTTATGGTTGGATTAAGGTAACCATCAGGTAAAGATATGATCTTTGAGCAGTACCAATTACCCCTTAGTAATGCATTTCCTCTTCTAAATAAGAGCACATTTCTACTATCATTATCTATATTATTATAGCTAAGACTTCCTTCTTGAGTTTGTACATGTGTGTTATAATAGATTCCAAGGATGTTTGTCAAAGACTGTAAGAACATTAAAAACTATCTAAAGAAGCTGGTTCAAATGTCTGATGTAGTCTACCTGCATTATTAGGAGCAGCCAAGCCCATGGGCCCAGCAGAAGCAGATGGGTGAGGGACAGTAGATGGATTCGCCATCCATCCTGCAAGAGAAGGTGGAATAGTAGGCGTGGGCTGAAATGGCTGCAAGCATGAATATCCAGAGTCATGTAAGTTCATAATTCAAAACCAGCATAGATAAACAGGGTAACTCCTTTCAGATTTGTCACTTACTCCATGACCAGTTATTGGAGGAAAACCCCCTGCCTTAGGCACAGCATCCATTAAGGAATTAGTGACAGGGGATGGGGCCCGTGCGCCATTTGGTTGTCCACAACTGTGGTCAACAAATAAAGTCTTTATATCAGGATTAGACCTTGGAGTCTTACAAAGCTGATGTTGCCAATTTAAACTGCAATTCAATGGCAAGGAAAGTGAGTAATAAAAATAAAACATCAATACAAAGAGTCAACATAAAGAAGTAAGACAAGAAATTCTCAATAACCTTTGATTAATTAAAGTCCGCAATCTAGAATTCTTCAAAGTAGGAAACTGAAGCTTGTCACGGAAAAGAGGGTTAGCCTCTATCAACTTTTTGAGTTCACCAAGCATTATACCCCTAGCAGACTTGGTATCTCCATATTTGGATAGCTGTTCATTATCTCTGCAAATTAAAGTAAACAAACACAGGATATCCAGATATCATCAATAAATTAGGTACAATAGAAAAAGACTAACAATTAAAATAAAAATTATGTACCTAAAGTTTTCCAGCGTCAGTAACTGCGTAATTTCTTTAAAAAGCTCTTCATTAAACGCTGCAAATACTTTCAAGTCCTTCACTAAAATTTCCACTGCCTTCGCACGATCTCGCCTGCATTTTTTCACCCGTGCAAAAATTAACCAATGCTTCAAAGTAAATACTGCTACATAGACTACTCCCAGTCTATGTACACCAGACCAATCAAATTAACCGCTACAGTGGCCCCCACTGAGCACAGTGGGCCCATGCAAACAATTAGTTCAGCCTATGTCACGATTACTCGAATCAAAATCATAACCCCCAGAAAGGAAATGTATTAAAAACAAAATCCATATTAATTAACTGTATAGAAAAGGCAAGCAAGCACATACTTGTCCAAAGCTTCAAGGTACTTTTGCTTCCTAATCTCGAAGAAAATCTTCATCGAATATCTATTATCATCAACTTTCGTAAATCCTGACAAATACTTCTCCACTTCATCCCACTCTCCATTTGTCACCATTTCCTCAAAATACCTCATGTTAAAGTAAAACCCTGACTCTTGCTCCAGTCTCCACCCATAAAAAAAAAATTGACACAAGAACAAAAAAAATTAACAAAACAAATTCTCACCAAATCCAAATCACAATAACAAGAAATGAACCACAAAAAATAAATCAATTTTATCAAAAAATAAATAAAGTGTAAAATTACGTACCTGTGAACAGTTTCCTTGAATTTCTCTTCCTCGAGAAATTGAAGTATGAGAAACACAAGCTCTCGGCTAAGCGAAGACATAATCACAATTCTTCCAAAAAAAATTTTAAAAAAAAATCCTTTAACCTGCAACAAACAAAAAAAATCAAAAATTAACTAACTCATAAAGAGATCTAAAACCTCACAAGAATTAAAAACTAAACATACAGAAATCAAACATAAAAAATCACGTGAATTTCCAGAATTCAGAGAAAAATGAACAAATTTCCATACCTGTTTCCAGATCGGAGAAGAATTGTTGTTGAGATAGAGAGAGAACGGACGATATGTCGTTTCACAGCTTTTTTGAACTTTCTCTCTCTAGTTCAAGTTGTTGAATTTTGTGGTTTCTCTCTCTATGAACTCTACTGGTATTTATAGAGAGAGATAGGTTTTAGGGATTTGAGAGGGAGGTATAGTCAGACAAATCAAATACCCGTGAGAGGAGATGAGATGCGATAATTGGACTAATAAGGTCAGTGATAAGCTCCTTTGTTTATACAAGTGATAGGTTATTCTGCCTTTCGGATTGTTTATAAGTCCACTTTCGTATCAGGCGTTATTAATACGCTGAATATGGACGTATTTCAGCCTGAATTTGCGGGGATTTCCATGTATAACCACTGAGTTTATTTTCAGTGTTTTATTTACAGGTTTGCCACCTAACCTAACATCTCATTCTGAACTATTATTTCTTTTAATTATTATTTTTAAATACCAATTCGTAAATATTTTAATATTAAAATAAAAAATTATAATCAATTTTTTATCTCCAAATCAAACCAATAAATTATAAAAAAAATATTGCCTGTCAACTTTTTCTTGGATAGGAAACCACAATACCAATTAGCATATAGATTCGCTTAGCGTGATGGCAAAAGGTTTGAGATTTGCACAGCAGATCTCGAGTTCGAGTCAGGACGTGCATCTTTTATAAGAACCTGGGACAGCCGGGGTTTTACTCCCTCATCTGGGCCCACAAAATGCGCTTTCCGAGAAGGTGAGGTTTCCTCGAATCCAAAAAATATATATATATAGATTCGCTTACCATATAAGTTAAACTTCAAAAATAGATTTGCAAAAAATTAATGCGTCTTTTCTTAACTCAAAGTATATGGCCCTAGCTTTTCTTAAGTTAATTAGTGAATAAATTAAACTATATTATCGCATATATTACTTCTATAAAACATATTCATAATGACAGGTCCAAAAAGAATGTTCTAAGAAAAATAGCATGTTAGTTTAACCTTTCTGAATAAAATTTAGGTGAAAATTTTTTTAATCCATGATTGGTGGCAACAAATCATTATTACTAGATGGTTTTTTTTTTTTTCCATTCATTATAAAAGGAGTAGTGTTTATTGATAAATTTTATGGTTATCTGAAATAATTAGTGATATTTTATTAGTTATTTCATACACTTACTTAAAAAAAATATAAGGAAAAAAAATCTTAAGTGAAGATATTTTTATTATTTTTTTGTAGTTTATAAATTATTTCTTTTTGTTTGTTTGTTTTTAATAGTAATTCATCAAATAACTGATAGAATATTACTACTTATTTCATGATTGCCATGAATTTTTTTTTTTGTGTTTAAATGTCCAATTATAACATTGACGGTAATAATTTGGTGAGCATTTTCTCTCTTTCCTCCATGATTTGGCAATGTTTTGGTCATTGCTCGTGCACATTCTAAAAGCTGGCCCTTTTTGTATAAATTGTTTTATGGAAATAAATTTAATTATTATCCTTTCAAAGGGGAACTAATTAACCAACTTTTAACATAGTCACTTTCTTTAAATTTGGTATGTAAGTAAATATATTACTATTTTAGGTCCTAATCGTGGGCAATGAGATTGCACTATTTATTTAGTGGCGTTGGTGAACCAACCAATGTGACAACGAATTGCAATCAGGGAAAGCAAAGTTTGTTTGGTGAATTGAAATTTCGAAATAAAAAATAAAAAATAAAAAAAGTCTCGTGCCTCACGCGCTTAAAGATAAGGTTTGGACAACAGCCAAGCAAACACCAATGTGACCCTGTCGTTTTCTCCTTGGAAGACAAATCATGCTCGGCCACAAACCTCGTGCCCACGCAGTGTAAAACATGTTTGCACGGTCGCTGTTAACTCCAACCTGGTTTTACAAGTTAATTTGAAAACTTTAGATTAACAACCAAACACAAGCTAGTTGACCCAGTCAAACTAGTTCGACCTCGCTAACTCTTTTGCAATTTACGCCAAACTCCCGGGTCGACATAAAAAAAATGAAATATTATTGTTTTGATAAAAATAGTTTATCCAGTTATTCAGGAATTGACCTGATAATGGAAGTTTTTTTTCAAGTTAGTCCTTTAATTGAGTGTTGCAGCTAATACTAGATTGAAAATTGCGTGCCTGCTAGGGAGTTGGACGTGGTTTAGGAGAACGGTGGATAATCTCCATCGTTATAAAGACAGGATAGTGACTTGTAAATATCCTTAACATTTGATGTAGAGATGAGAGGACTTCATTTTTAAAGAGTTTGTGAGAGCTGCTGGATGCTTTGTTAAAGAAAAAAATTCATTTTATTTATTTGATAAAAAAATAAATATAAAATAATATAGACATGTATAAATTTTAAATTCAAATAATTTTTGCTTGAGAAGATATATTAAAAAATAATATAAATATATATTAAAATTTCATCTAAAAACTTAAATTTTTAAATTAAATTAATTTTTTAATAATAATTTAAAAAAAGCATCCAAGAATAAGTCATGGATGGAATATAAAGGGAAAAAGAAAGGCCAGTAGGCTACTAGTGTCTCTCTCTCAACTTGAACCAGGTTGTTTGGATGAGGTTTCTAACTTCACAGATCTGTCCAGAAAAGAATAACTGGCCTGAAGCATATTTTGACACCCATGCCCTTCTTGTCCTCCTGCAATTACCGGATTTATAATTAAGTTTCTAGAAGAAGTGCCCTGGGCCTGTTTTTTATAAAATTAATGGCGCACATCATCGCTAAGTGCTCCCATCAATAATTTTATAGATTTTCTTTTTCTGGCGAATGCTCCAAAGCTTGATTGGGCCATTCTTCTGCTTGCTATAAAACATGATCAATATATCCATGATATAAATCTTATATAATTATTTACATGAACAGTGCAGGCCGTCTTTGTTTTATAATTGCTCGTGTTTTTAAGAATAATTGAATTTTTTTATTTTATTTCAAATTATATTTTAGTATTTTTAGATTGTTTTAATATATTGATATTAAAAATAAATTTAAAAGAATAAAAAACCTAACAAAAATAATAACAACTTTGCTTGGTACCAGGAAAAAGAAGAACAGGAAGAAGATCCCTTCGTTGTTCTAAAAAGGTCAAGGTATATAATATTATTTTCAACGAAAACAAAAAGGGTGACTCAAGAGGTAAACACGGAAACGAGAAAGAAACGAGCTGTCCATATCATCTGCGTAAGAGCTTGAGTAGTACGCAACTA
>Ga0325410_1001228_pt1 | contig 28230 bp, 14 predicted proteins | sample PopdelMetagenome_16_FD_206182 | JGI IMG/M metagenome (GOLD analysis project Ga0325410, IMG submission 206182) | Populus deltoides microbial communities from Bellville, Georgia, United States - Xylem-PdIQD-R3 | ecosystem: Host-associated > Plants > Phyllosphere > Stem > Wood/Secondary xylem...
TATCCTTCTATTTTCTTTTTCTTTTTTTAATATCAAAAGTGTGAGAAAGTCATTGTAAAATGGCAAAAGCAAGACAAAGTCATTGATGACTATATTTTAGCCATGAAAAACAGTTATTATTATTATTTTTAATATTTTTTTGTCTCCAGGAGGCGTAGCGTGATGACAAAGGGCTTGAGATCTGCACAGCAGGTCTCGAGTTTGAGTCAGGGCGTGCATCTCTTGTAAAAACCTGGGACAGCTGGGGTTTTACTCGCTCACCTGAGCCTACAAAGTACCCTTTCTAGAGGGTGAGATTTCCTCAAATTCAAAAAAAAAAAAGAGTTGTTTTTTCATTTTTATGTTGTCTGAAAAAGTAAATTAAGGTTAAGAGATGATTTTTTCATGATTTGAATATATTTTAAAACAGATTTTAAGGTGCTTTGAGTTTTAAGATTGATTTATTAAGATGATAAGGATTTTTATTAAGTATTTTAATGTAAAAATTAATTAAACTGAAAAAAAATTGAAGTACAAAAAACCCCAACTCAAGTTTTTGATTATCTCTTCTCAGAAACTAGTCAGGTAGACTATATGCAGTTTGCCTTTATTTTAAAAAAATAAAATTAGATAACAACCCCTGTTTCAAAAAAAAAGGGGTCATGCGGGCTTGCCCTTGCAGGCTCCTATGCGTGACTTTGTTTTTTATTAGGCTAGATGCTCTAGGACTAGGTAACTCAGGATCAGACGTTGCTTCTATTTATTGAACCCATTATATTTTTTCTCTCTTTTTCTTTAATTAAACTTCAATAAAATAAATAACTTTAAAATGTATTAATCATCATTTTATAAGATATTCAATTTATGTTTAATTTTTTATAACATCATAGTGTTTTTTTTAATAAAATTATCAAAAGCTTTTTTCATGTATCCCTTTATGATTTGTGTTTATTTTTTTCTTAAATGTTATTTGTTTTCTTTTCGACTTAGGGTTTTTTTTTTTAATATTGCATAATTACATTAAAAAATAAACTCCAAAATGTTCTGGTGTATTATTTTTATATGTTCTTAAAGCATCCGTGACATAATCATCAGAACAATATTTTCTTTTATTAAACTATACTTTTATGATTCTATTAAATTATTTACTTCAAAAAAATAAACTAAACCTAAAATATAGTTACTTGTTAAATATCAAATGCACTAAACTAATTCGCATTAAGATTCTATATAGAGAGATTGCTTGTGTATATGTTAAGATCCACCAAGAAACTATGTAAGTGATTCATAAACTTGAAATCACCATATTATCTTGATATAGTCAACCTTAGTTTCATCCATGAAGATTCAGCAAGCTTTGGTTTTACCATGTGTGTGAACTTGACCCAATTCTAGTGGAGGTGGTTTTGGCCTCAATAGGTTAACCCAAGTTTGGTTGATTAATGACACAATAAGAGGTATGTTTAAGCTATATTTTGAGTCTTGTATGGGCTTTAATTATGTGTATGATTTTAGGAATTATTGGGTCTTGATTTGGCAAGGATTAATTAAAGTGTTAGAATCCTTTTTCTACAAGGATTTATAAAAAATCCTAACTACAAAAGGGCTTATGGGTGGCATTTTTTTGGATGCTTATGGAGGGAGATTTCCTTTGTAAAAGGGAGTCTATTTGTGGTAGCAAAGATTGAATTAATAGGGAATTGTTGTGTTTTCTTTATTTGCAAGGATTCTAAGTATAACTTGGAAAGTTAGAGGCGGTTATCATAGGGAAATCTTTCCCATCATTATTTATCCATATTCAACAAGGGTTTCATGCAAATTATACTATGTAGAAGGCAACAACTAGAGGGAGAGATTCCTTGGTATTTTTTTTTCTTATTTTGCCGAGATTTCCTTGTCTACAAGGATTCTTATAGAGAGCTATTTAAGGAGATCAAGTGGCCCTTATTTCTTCCTAAATTTGAGAGGCTCAAGAGCAACAAATAAGATATGAGTACCAACAATTAAAATCATGAATTTCCATGCTTGAGAAAGATACGAAGAGTGATAACACTTTCTTATTTCTATTAGAAAGTGGTTTTGGCTACAAGGACTTTATTAAGCAAAGAAAGATGTTTTTGGGAGCTAAGTTAATTATTGTAATGGTTAGATCATTTGTTTGGACTATTGTTGTTCTTAGCTAAGTATTTTTAGGACTTTAAATTTTAGTTTAGAACTTTGTTTTAGTTTGGGTTTATTTTGATCCAAAATCAATGTTTTAGGACTGTTTTAGGCATGAGGTTTGTCTTAGATGATTAATAGTTTATGCCCATTGATTTGAAACCCAATAAATATCCATTAGGGTTATTTAAAAGGATTATATATGTTTTTCATAGCTATTGGATTTTGATAGTCTTTTATTATTGAATAATTTAGATATTGTTTAGTGAAATCATGTTCTTTGCTGGGACAAAGATAAAAAACTAACTTAATAAGGTATAACTAACCTTGTGGTGTCTTTACATACTTAGTTTCTTATTTTGATATAAAGAACGAGTTCAAGTTCCTTTTCAATATCTTTAGTTCTTAGATACAGGTTATCTCTAGGTCAAGGACTTTATCCAAACATGAATTTCAACTTTCTTGGGTTGTTTATCAACTTCATTGTGAGTTTTAGGATTGTTGTCCTAAAGGTTTGCATTAGTTGGTGTTAGAGCTAAACTCTAAAAATCAGGTTATACCTTTATAAAAATTTTATATTTTATATTTTGCTTTTAAATTTCTCTTTGATTTCAATCTTCTACTCCTTTTGGTTACAACATCAACTGTTAAAAAAAAGAAGAAGAAGATGTTCTTGTTGGTTTCATTGCTTTCCTTACAAATCAGTAACACTAAATTAAAAAAAAGATTTTAAAGCTAAAGATTTAGTTTTGCCGCAAAAACACTAATACAAAGGAGATTAAATCAAGCCACATCGAAATTATTTTGAAATTGATATTATGAGATTTTTGGGTTCAATAACATCAAATATTAAATTTGGGGTCATTTAGAATTTGTTTGGTTTGCATTTCAAATTTAGGTATTAGATTGCGTCAACGAGCCTAATCTATGTCAATTTATGAAACATGTTTTGCTACTATTTAAATCGACCTAATTAGTATACTTAAGTTAAATTTGAGATATTTGGGTGTTGATAAAGTCATTTTCATTAGTTTTGCATTTGATTTATTTCTTGTATTAAAAAACATTTATATTTCATACGATTCATTTGCTACTCGTAAAATCATAATCATCGTTTGTCTTTATTTGTTTTCATATATTTCTTGGTTTTTGAGTCATTACACATATAGAGCATTTGTTTGAGTCATATCTTTAGTTTTTTTTTTTTTGTGTTCATCACCATTTTAATCCAAAATTATATCACTCAAATTTAATTCACCTTATTCTTATTTGTTTGGTCGAACTTGTGAATCGTGGTTAGGAATATCTCTAATATAAGGATATGGTAACTTTCTAATTGAATTAGACATTAAGTCAAGAGCATCCTAAATAATCAATTGGCTTGATATTAGGTTTGAAGGATTCTAACTAAAAAAGATATAAAAAAAGTAAAGCATTTGTTATAATCACATCTTCAACTGTTATGTGTCCATCACAACTTTTATCCAAAACTATAACTCAAATTCAATTCAACATCTTCTTGATTTTCTGGTTCAACTTATGAATCACTACTACTGGAATTCAAATTTATGTCTAGAAAATCATGATCTAAAGTTTGAATCTCCTTCTAACACTCCTTTTGAAGTTTAAGCTTAAAGAAAAAGAAATGATGTTTTTATGACAAATAACATCTATTATGATAAATATTTATCGATTTAAAGAATGATAACAACATTAGTATCTTTTTTAATAATTGACATACATAAAAAAAATATTGCAATGCTTGAGGAGTTGTTAAGTTAGTGTTTACAAAGATGCACAAATGCAATACAAGAAGAAGAAGAAGAAGAAGAAGAAGAAGAAGAAGAAGATTGGTAAATTTAGGATTGCTAGAGCACAAATTGCATGTTTTGATTCAAAGATTAAAAAACAAAGAAAATGTTAAAGTATTTCAAAAACCATGTTTTCAAATTGGAAGAAAATAGTTTTCTTATTTTTCTATTAAAGGAATGAGAGATGGGTGTTTGGAAGTGTGGTAGCGGTTATTTTTTAAAGTGCTTTTCATTCCAAAATACATTAAAATAATATTTTTTTTATTTTTAAAAATTATTTTTGAAATCAGCATATCAAAATGATATGAAAACATCAAAAACATATTAATTTAAAGAAAAAAATAAAACAATTTCAATTTTTTTTAAAAGCACTTTCCAACTCCATTGCTAAACACTGCTTTGCAACATATATATATATATATATATATATATATATATATATATATATATATATACTCGGAGAAGAGGTATGTTTTTTTTTTCAAAATAAATACAGGGATAAGGTTTCTTTTTTAGGGAGATAGGTGGGATCTAATGAGCCCCCTTTTTTTTGTTTTTATGGTTTTTGTTGCATAATGGTGGTCGCTTGTGATGATTTTAGTGGTGGAAGGAGAAGGGCTGTGTGCGGTGGCTGGTTTGAAAATGAGGGGTTGTTGTGTTTGTGTGTTGTTTGGGTAGTATTTTGACTAATAAATTAAAGGCCAGATGAGGGCTGCTATACTGAAAGGTTGTCATGGAAAAACCCATGAATAGGGAGTTAATAACGTGTTTTTTTTTTTTAATTTTAACTGGAGCTTGATAAATAATTGGGAGCAATCAATCCGACTCAATTGCCATAAATCCCATTTTTCATTTTAATTATATCCTTAATTAAATCAATTTAGACCATTAAATTTAACCACTTTTTATGAATTCATCCTTAGCTCTAAAAATTATGCAATTTTAACCGGCCAAACTCCTAGTTTTGATTTTTTTTTCTCTCTAATTAAGGTCCTAATTGACTTTTTAATTTGGCAATTTGTTCATGGTTCCTTAATATTTCTAATATTAGCTAAATTAAAGTCAAATTAAGTTCTTTAATTTCTCTTCCAATAAATCTCCATTTGCAACCCAAACCATTCTTGGATTTAATTGAACTTTCCTAACTTAATTTTTGATTTGAAAAACTTATTTATTGGTCCAATTTTGCCCCAACTATATTCTTTGTTTTCATTATTTTTTTAAACTCTTTTTTCTTTTTTTGTATCTATGTATTTTTTTTTTATGATTATTCCTAACTTAATTTGACACACAAAAATAATGAAAAATGATGAAATGATTAAAATTAACAATACACACTTTTTTTTTGGCATTCTTCTCATTTTTTTAATTATAAACAAAAATTGAAGTAAAAAATGAGTTATGAAACAATTTAATCTTAGTACTACCAACATGTCAGCAGGGATAGAAAACTCTATTGATTAGTTTTTAATTATTATTAAAAAATAAAATAGAAAACCAGAATTCAGGATTTGAGGAGCCCATCTTTTCTAATAAGGTTAAGGGTCCTGCAAATGTATGTTTGTAGATTCTGGCTATGAGGTACGGATGCATTCTAGTACTCAACAAAAAAACATAGAATAACCGCAGGTTCAGGTGCTGCCCTCGTATAGTTTCTACTATAGTGGGGTCCTTTACATGGTTTGTGTGGTCTTAAATGGGGTTAGCCTCAGGCCACATGGTATTAACAACCCGGCCACTTCATTAATTTAGAATAAACCCTTTGAAACTAATTAGATTATTAAAACAGATTGGTGAAATAAACCTAATCTATAGGCCATTATGATAAATTATGTGCAAATTCTTTGCTTCTCTGTTTCTATTTTTTTTTGATAACCGAGGTGTCCGGGCCAGCTTACGCGTACCACAACTAATCTCCGGGCCCACTAAACATCCTGCAAGCCTAGTGGGCAGGTAAGGCACCGCGGGGGTGACAGACATGCACAGAAAAAATCAAACCCGGGTGCAGAGGAAGGAAACAAGTCCCTTCCCCCGCTAGGCCACGACCTCAAGTGCCTCTATTTCCATTCTTTAGTTAGGTGTTATGTGGTAAGATCTATGAAACATTTCGCAAGCTCGCCAAGCTTTATGATGGTTAATTGATCCTATAGAAACTTAGATTTAATGTTCAGTTCTGTAAAGCATGAATGAGAAACTGCTCGCCAAAAAAATCAATTTCTTTTGCAGAGAAGGTCGTCGTAGAAAGTCTTACTGAAAGTGGCGGGGGGAGTATGTGAATTAGCTGCAACCACTCCATGAACTTTCCTATCTATGTTGTTTGGTTAACGTTGTCAGCTTTCCATGCTGTCCTTCTCTTTTTCCTTCTTTTCAGGAAACACCTTGCCATCTTTTTCTCTTAAATTTTGTTTAAGCATCTCAAAATTTAAGCTTTTCCCACTGTTTTTCCAGATCCAGTATATTCGAAAGAGGGCTTTTATTTTTTATGTCAAGTGTCGTCGATGCTGGCAGTTATACCCCAACTTTCACGGTGAGTTGAAAGCGGTGTGTTTTCTTGTTTCCTTTCCTTTAAGGTGTTATCTGTGATTCTACGGACTGTTGTGAACTGTTAAATTAATCCAGATTAACACAAAAGAAATACAAACAAAAAAGGGAAGGAGGCTAGAATTTTTATTAATCTGTTTATTCTAAAGTGCTTAAATTAATCTAAATACAAAGAGATTATATATAGGTTAAATTGAAAATATTATTCTACCCTTAATAAATAAAACAAAAATAAATGTATTATTTAACATCTCCTCTCAAACTCAGGATGCGGCAACTACAAGCATCGTGAATTTGCTAACTAAAAAACAAAAATGAGATATGAAATGCGACTTGGTAAAGAAATCTGCAATCTGCAAGGAAGAAGAAACAAAAGGCAAAGTAATGGTGTCATGCTTGAGATGATGACAAGTAAGATGGCAATCGATCTCAATGTGCTTAGTTCACTAATGAAAAACCGAGTTGTGAGCAATCTGAATAGAACTCTGGTTGTCACAATACATAAGAGTAGGATGAGAAAGGAAAACTCCCATATTAGCAAGTAACCAACGTAACCAAACAATCTCATTGGTAATAGATGTCATAACACGATATTCTGCTTCGGTTGAGGATTAAAAAACAATAAATAATTTCTTACTCTTCTAAGAAATAAGAGAATCACCTAGAAAGATACAGAAACCGGTAATAGACTTATGATTTGTGGGATCACTACCATGATCAGCATCAAAGTATGCACGCAGATCCAAGGAAGAGGTGGATGGAAGTAAAAGACTTTAAAAGACTGTACCCCGAAGATATCGCAAAATACGAAGAACAACTACCCAGTGAATAGTAGTAGGAGAAGAAACAAACTGATTAACAACATGAACAACATATGTAATATTTGGATGAGTAATAGTGAGATATACCAAGATCACAACAATAGTACGATATAAAATAGGATCTGTCAAAGGTAAACCATCAGAAGAAGAATACCTTGCGTTAACCTCCATGAGAGTATCTATAGTCTTGTTATCATTTAGTCTAGTCCGCTCAAGAATATTTACAATATATTTTGACTGAGAAAGAAGATAACCTCTGGGTGAGAAAGCTACCTTAATACCCAAGAAATATCGAAGATAACCCAAATTCTTCATTTCAAATGGTGTAGCCAAGTTTGTCTTCAAAACTGAAATACAATTAATGTCATCACCAATAATAATCATATCATCAACATATAAAAACAAAATAATACGACCTGCATTAGTGCACTTAATAAAAAGGACAGAATCATGACTACTAGAAACAAATCCAAGAGACAAGATCACAACAGAGAATTTCTCAAACCAAGTACGAGGTGCTTGTTTGAGACCATATAATGCTTTCTTAAGCTTACAAACATACTCAGAGTCATGTGAAACACCAAGAAAAGGTGCCATATAAACTTTTTCTTGAAAATCTCTATTCAAGAAGGTATTTTTAACATCAAGTTGAGAGATATGTCACTAACGAATCGAAGCTACCACAATAAGAGTACGAATAGTAGTCATTTTTGTTATAGGGGCAAATGTCTCCTTATAATCCATACCATACTGTTGAGAGTATCCTTTTGCAACCAACCAAGCTCTGTATCGCTCAATAAACCCATCAGAATTAGTTTTGATCTTATACATCCAACAACAACCAATAACACTCTTAGCAGGAGGTAGAGGAACCAGATCCCAAGTATCTCTCTTATGCAAAGCAAAAAGTTCCTCATCCATAGCCTGCTGCCAAAGAGGATTACAAATTGTCTTTTTATAAGAAGAAAGCTTAGAGAGACAATTAATAAAAGCTAAAAAGAAAGTAAATGATGAAGAATAACAAGACTAAGCAAAATCTGGTAGCTTTGTGGACTTAAGAATGTGTATGGATTGACGCACCTTCATCCCATGGAATTTAGGGGAAAATGGTACATCATTAAAATCTTAGTTCACAACACATTTTTCATACTTGAATGCTAATAAAACACTAATATTGTTGGGGAAGTTGACCCAAGAAAAAAGTGTTGCATTGTCAACCCTTTTTTCATTGAACTTTGCCTTTTTTGTACTTTAATGAAAAATATAAAATTGTAATTCTTTTATGTGTTTCCATGTGTTCTAGAACTACATCATATCTTTCAAATAAGTATGACTTCTTTTGTTTCACTATTGCTTTGAAATTAAAAGATGTTTTTGTTATGAAAATGACATTTGACATTTTATTTTCATCCATGATTGGATAAATAAAATGAAAAAATGGTCAAACTCTAGAGTGCATAGCTTAGATGCTTAAGGCAACCCTCACCCTTTCAAGATTTTGAAAAATTAACCCTTATAACTTTACATGATCCTATAGCTTCGTTCAAAACATGAAAGCCAAAATTGGTTATAGAAAATTCTTTGCTAAAATAATTTTGAAAAATTGAATTTATCTTTTGATTTCAAAGAAAATTAGATGTTTGTTCAAAACAACATTTTGCAATCTTGGATGGCAAATAATTCAATTAATCAAGCAATTCCTACTTTACCAACCACCTAAAACAAAAAAAAAAATGGAAATTGAAAAACCATCAATTACCTGCACATCATGTCTCTTTATCAGTATACAAAATGGTGTGTGGTAGATTTGGTAATCATAAACTTGTGAAATGCAATTCTTTGGAAGTCCAAACAAATTACATTAAACGATGTTACAATTTATTAGTTTTAACCACTAATTCTATAAATGAGAAAAGACCATCTTTGTTATCATTTTCTTAATAAAAATTAAATATGCCCCTTTGTAGTCCCTTTTGAGCATGAAAAATTTCCTTCATAAAAACATTGACTAGGATCACACCCACACTGGGCAATTGAAAGTTCAAAAAGATTGATAAAATTCCATAGTAATCCAAAAGAATAGAGCCCCACAAACTCAAATATTAGGGGCATGCCCAAATCAAAAACAAAAATTGCAAAGTAAAGAAAATAAGCTTACCTCACCAAAAAAATCAAAGAGGGCAAGTACGAAAAATATGGTAAAAAAAGAGTAAAAAATATAACAAGGATAAACAACTGACAACAATCTTAAGTCTTTGAAATCCTAATACACTTTTTGAGCTTATAAATCCTATTTTTCAATAGTCCATGCATCTGCATTATGTTCTTTTATAAAGTCTTTTATAATCAAGCAAGAAAATAACCTTGACCAATAAATAGATCTCTCAAAATGCAAATAACTTTGACCAATATAAATAAGCTATATATTATTATTCGTGATGATAAAAAGAGTGTTTAAGAAGAACAATTTTTTCTCAACAAAACCATAACTTTTCACTCAATCCCTTACTTTGAATCTAATAAAAGACAAAATGTCATCTTATCATGTATTTTCACCAATTGCAAATCTCACTTGAAGAAGAGACTAAATCATAATTAAAAAAAACAATTACCCAGGAAATTGTAAAAATTTCTAAACAAAATTGCTTTAAACTTATATTGGGTAAATTTTTATTTTTAAAATACAAGATAGTCAAGATTTTGAGAAATCATTTGAACTATGGATAGCCTAATTTTAAACTAGTATTTCTTCTCAACTTATACCTTGTTGAGATCAATAAAATATCAAATAAATACTTTCCAATTTACATCTTAATGATTTCATGCTAACCACGAGACACACAAAGATGCAATTAGTAAAATTTATGATGTGGTTTGAAAACATGAAAAAATATTTTTTGAAAAATTCTCATTATCTGATTTTGCAAAGTCTTGATTAAAAAAAATGATGATGTATAAGTTTTTTTTCATGGTCTTTTGAAATATAAGCACATCTAGAGGTAATCCAATTTTAAAAAGCCTATTACAACAATAATAGTCAAATAATGGTCTGGCAAAGCCATGAATGGTATATGACAATGATGAATGCCTTTTTATTGATATGTACAACCAGATCAGTTGGGGGTATTATTGCTTAAAATAATCTATGACAATGGATGATTTTGTGAACTCTTTTATAAATTGAGTAGTTGAGCTCTACTTCTCCACCAAGAAATATGATGAGTAGCCAATGGTTAAAGAATACCACACTTGAGGGCACAATCCAACCAAAAGGCAACATCATGGCTAAAAAATAATTTGTCAATTTCCAAAGAATGGTTAAACTAAGCAAAGTTTCATATAACAAACACAAGAGAGTAATATTTGTTGTACATGGTTTAGACAACATGATAAAAAAGTATTCAAACATAGTAATAACATGGGTAAAACTTGAATAGATTGAAGAGTCATGTGACTAAAGACTTAAACCAGAAATGGAAACCTTTAAGCATTGAACAAATTTTGGCAAGGAATTGACAGGTAACAATTTCCTACATAATCTAATGGTGCCAAGCTAACCAAGATTTGGTAAAGAATCCAAGCCAAACATCAATTAGGACATCATCTGAGTCGAGTTGAGCTTGGTAATCATAATATTTTATGTTATTTGGATCTGAAGAGGATCTATTTTCTTTCTAGTTGAGAAGAATTCATTTTTGGATCCCTTAGATGATCCCACTGCTTTTAGTTGAGGTAGATCCCTGACTTGATTCTTTATCATTTAGATCCTTGAGATAATCTCATTGATTTCCAGTTCGGGTAGATCATTGGGATGATTTTATCTTATTCTTAAGATGTATGGATCTCTAAGTTGATCCTTATCTTTTCAAACAAGAATAATCCCTAAATTGATTTTTTCTCATTCCTAGTGAAGTAGATCCTTGAAATGACCCCACTGCATACTAGTTGAGATGAATCCATGAGATGGTTTTATCTTATTTTCAAGATGTACGGATCCTAAGTAAATCCTAATCTGTTTAATCAAGAAGAATCCTCGAGTTGATTCTTTCTTTTTCCTAGTAGTGTGGATCCCTAAGATGATCTCACTTCTTTCTAGTTGAGGTAGATCCCTAAGATGATCTTATCTTATGTTTAAGATGTACGGATCTCTAAGTTGATCCCCGCTTTTTAATTAAAATATCCTAAATTGATTATTTCTCATTCCTAGTAGTGCAGATCCCCGAGATGATCTGACTACTTTCTAGTTGAGGTAGATTCATGAGATAATCCTATCTTATTTTCAAGTTGTATAGATCCTTGAGTTAATCATGGTCTTTTCAATTGAGAAAAATCCATGAAATGATTATTTATAATTACTAGTGGTGTGGAATCCCTAAGATGATCCCACTATTTTGTAGTTGAAGTAAATCCCTGAGATAATCCCACTACTTTATAGTTAAGGTAAATCTATATGATAATCTTATCTCTTTTTTTTAGATGTACAAATCCTTGAGTTTATCCTTTTTTCAATCGAGAAGAATTCATATGTTGTTTTTTTCTCATTCCTAATGATGCGAATCCCTAAGATGATCCCATTGTTTTCTAGTTGAGGTAGATCCATGAGATGATCTTATCTTATTTTTAAGATGTATGGATCCCTCAAATGATCCCACTATGTTTCTAGTTGAGTTGAATCCTTGAGACAATCTTATCTAATTTTCGATGTACGAATCCTTAAGTTGATCCTCATCTTTTCAATTAAAAAGAATCCCTAAGTTGTTTCCTAAGCCCAAAATACTACAAAAGTCCCAAGAAGAGTGGGCTCGGGCGCGGTAGCTCGAGCCCAACACCTAAGGAGCATGGGCTCTAGTTACTGCTCGAGCCCATGCAGGCCGTATGCCCTGCATCTTTGGTGCTGGGCGTCCACCTCAGCACTACTGTGGGCTTAGGATTCCACACTCGAGCCTAACGTGCTCGGGCTCAGGAGTGTGCCTTAAGCCTAACATGTTTTGGTCTAGATATCGTGCCTAAACTCGTTTTCACCCCTAGTAGGCTCAAGATGTCACGCTTGAGCCCAACATGTTTGGATCCAAGTAGTGTGCCTGGACCCATTTTCACCTTCCATGGGCTTGAGTTGTCACGCCCGAGCCTAACAAGTTTGGGTCTAGGTAGCAAACTCGGACCCACTTTCACCTCTTATGGGCTCGGGCACATTGTCCGAGCCCAACACTCACCAGAGAATTTTTCCAAGACCCATATGGGTCCTTAAGTATTTTATATTGATCTAATACATATTATTTTGATTAGAATACAACTCAAAATATCACAATGATAAAATTACACTACAAACAATATTCTTCACAAAAAGACAAGACTCATGGGCAATAAATACATTATGAGATATTTAGAACAAAGGTTTTTCAATGTCTTCATTCTCAACATTCTTTGCATATATGTTTTTAGAGTCTATCTCTCTAAAATATCATTGCACTTTCTCTCTTTACAAAGTTATTGACTTTACCATCAAAGAGTCTCCATGTCCATCGATCTTTTACAGGTACCAAGTATAAACTGTCAATCATCTTGACTATAAAGAATTGATGAAATTGCTAGAAAAAATTGATTAAGTAATTATCCAATCTGGGAGCCTATTCCTAAGCTACTTGGATTTTTAGGACATCATCACTCGGTGAAGAGTAATTATTTACCATGTAACTATTCATATGGACTTCTGTTTTAATGTGTTTAAAATTTTTCTCCAATATTTCAACTAGAATTTTTTATAATAGCAAAATAATTCTAAGTGATAAAAAAATTGTTGCAGAGAACAATGGTTTGTGTTCTGATGAATAGTGAATTAATCAGCACAATAATTTTTTTTAATGTAATTAATAAAAAAATTGGATATAAAAAATATTATTCTTTCTTTTTAGCAAATATTCCACTTATTCGTTTTATATTTCTATGCCCAATTCTAAGCATTTATTAATATTTTTATGTTTAATGCAGACCTTGCCATGAGAAATGAAGGTCGATATTCAAGTTTCGGTTTCTGCTCTTGGCACCTTTTGTGTTAATAATGGTAAAAAGTATTCTAAGTCCCGTTTGTTCGCTGGAAATTAGTTTTTTTTTAAAGTGAATTATTTTTTATTATTTGGTAGTGTAATAAAAAATAAGTTGGACTTTATAGTATTTAGTTATATCATGGAAAATGAACTAGAAAATAACTTATTAATGTTTTATTTTTTTCAAGTTTATTAAAATAATGAGGAACAAATCTTACAAATTAAAAAGTTGAATGAAAATAAAATTGAAAAAAAATATAATTTCATAAATTATCTCAAATAAAATAAATAATAAGGACCATTTGATAGATAAAAAAATTCAATAAAAAAATGATAAGGAAAAAACAAATAATGATTATAAAAATAAGAACCAAAGTTAATATAAAAATTAAATTCTAAGGGATGAAATTAAAAAACAAATATTCGAAACAAAATATATATAGCAATTAAAAGTTTGAGGATCAAAATTGATATAATCAGCAAATAATATGATATTTTTAAATTTTTCACAACTTCCGGAAAATGTTTTCCGTCCAAAATAAAAGGAAAATACTTTTCTGGAAACCAAACCAAATTTTCTTTTGACCGAAAAGTGTTTTTCGTTGATCGAAAAGTGTTTTCTATTGACCAACTTTTCTAATAACAAATAAACACATAAAAATTTAAAAAATAATTTTTCTAAAATAGCTTTTTAAAAAACAAACACACCTCTAAATTATAACCGATTTCCCTCCCACCCAAAATATCCCCTCCCCTGGCAAATTCTGGCCCATCCAAAATCACGTTCCCATCGATAAAAAAACAAATCCCTCCGCCACATACAAGCCAACAACAGTAACACACAGCCAAATCCGACCATTTCGCCCGCTGGTCTTGTGATGGGATTGAAGTCAGGGGGAGCATGATTGGAGTTTGATTTGTTGATATATATATATATATATATATATATAGACACACACACACACATTTCAGTCCCTCAGTCATTATAAAGTAATGATTATTGATGTGATTTTATGTGACTTGCAATTTTACAGAAGTTTTACGTGAAGTCATGAAATGTAATTAATGTCATATAGAAATATAGGTTGTAATTCATATAGAATTATCACTCTACTAGTCAGATCAAAAAATATTCCTAAGCGTTATGCCGTCATGTGCAGCACACAGAGAGATCTTGAGATTCATCGCCGGCAGAACAGAACATGCACGTACTTCCCGTGTAACACAGGACTCTATAAATGACTCGTAATTAATCCTGCTCTCAACACACGAAACAATTATCAATGGCAAAGCTAGCAGTCCCTCTTCTGATTTTTTTTCTTCCTCTTATCGTGTATCCCTTCTCAAGCAGATCTTCCCCTCCAAACACCAATCCAGAAGGACCATTCAACCAGCCAATATATATATCATCACTGCATACCTGAAAACCCCTCTCAAGCTCACCAAATCGGTCTTGGATCTTGGTGCTACATACAGCTGGGTAAATTGCGACGACTACATTTCCTCCACTTACCACCATGTCGACTGTAACAGTTCCATCGCTAATTCTCTTAGTACTTATGGTTGCGACGGCATTTGCGACGGTCCACCGGGTCCAAATTGTCGAAACTACACTTTCCTCTTCTTCCCTGAGAACCCCATCAAACCTGTTGACTACAAAAAAGTTAATGGCCTCAACGCTGCCCTTGTTGACTATCTTGCCTTGCCCAATACCCAAGGCTCTCTTACCTCGATCAATAATTTCATCTTTTCCTGTGCTCGAACTGGTTTTCTGAAAGGCCTGGCTAAGGGTGTAACTGGCTTAGCCTCCCTGGGCAACTCAAACCTCTCAATCCCAGTACAGATCAATAAAGCCTTCTCTTCCTCTCCAAATTGTTTTGCTATGTGTTTGTCAGGATCCATCTCTCAACCTGGTGTGGCTCTTTTCGGTAGTAAAGGGCCTTATAATTTCTTGCATGGAAATGACCTCTCAAAATCACTTCTTTACACTCCTCTTATTTTTAACACGCTTGGAAGAGATTCTGATCCAAATACCCACAGACTCTCTCCTGAGTATTATGTGGGGCTGACTGCCATAAAAGTGAACGGAAAGATGGTGGCTTTTAACAAAGCACTGTTGGCCATTGATGGTCAGTCTGGTTCTGGGGGGACCAGGATCAGCACTATTGTGCCATACACAAAGTTACAGAGTTCTATTTACAAGGCTTTTACTCTGGCTTTCTTGAGGGAAGCAGCTTCCTCTGCTTTCAATCTTACTACAACAAAGCCTGTGAAGCCATTCAGTGTCTGCTACCCTGCGAGTGCTGTGAAGATTACACAAATGGGACCGGCTGTACCAATAATCGAACTTGTGTTGGATAGACAAGATGTGGTTTGGAAGATGTTTGGATCGAACTCTATGATGAAGGTTACAAAGAAGAGTGTTGATCTTTGGTGCTTGGATTTTGTGGATGGTGGGGCCATTGATGGCCCATCGGTTATGATTGGTGGTCTCCAGTTGGAGGACAATTTGCTACAATTCGATCTACTGTCAAAGAAACTGGGTTTCAGTTCATCGATTTTGTCCAAGGGGACCAATTGCGCCGACTTCGAATTTCCTACCAGAAAAGTCTAAAAAGATGATGAATTTATAGTATCCATCATGTACTGTATGCATGCTTTTGTTGAGTTTTTCTACCTTCGTTAAGCTAAGGGGCAAAGACAGGCCAATCTAGCTTTGTAATAAGAGTTCGTGCTGTCAAATAAATGAATAAAAAGATGCATATATTAAAAGAAATTAGAAAAATAAAAAAGAGTTAGTATATAGCTACAAATTTCTAACAATCTTCCATGGAAATTGTTTAACCCAAATTTATCAACTATGAATTCTTTCGTACCAACCTCTTTAACTTTGTATTTTCATTCCAAAACTTTTTATAGCACTTTTTTACTTTTAATTAAACTATATATATTATATAAAATATTGTTCAATTTATTCAAGATATAGCTCTTGAACATGAAATTTCTAAGATTCCATGCGTCCAAGCTACCATAATGATGAGACTAGAGATTCATTATTTGAAAAGCTTTGGTGCTTCTTTAGACAAGAATTTTGTTAAATTCAAGGTGGTTATATATAATTATATTTTTTTTTCTTGACTCTTAAAGTTTAATTCATTGAAATTTTTAAATTTCTCACCATACATCACAAAAAATAATGGTGAAATTCTCTTAAAATAGTGTTTTTCGAAGCAACATTAGTTGCATTAACCTTCTCTTGTACTGAAGTCATCATAATTTTCTAAGATAACATTCAAATATCTATAATTAAAATGTGGCTATAAACTTGAAAAAAAAATAGCAAACAAATTAAAATTTCAACATACAAATTAACTAAACAATATTGTAATAATTTAGCATAAAAAATGTAACAAGCATCAAGTTTATAATTTAGTTTTTATAAGCAGCGTTATCACAAATTTAAATAAATAATAATTAGATGATATAATTAGACTTGGCAAACAAGCATATAATGAATACATGCAAGCTCATTTAGTCTTAAGATTGTAGGATATTTTAGAGAGTGACATTGTTTAGTTTAAATTGCATGCAAAATTATAAATCAAAGTAAAATACTTAAATTTAAATAGAGTTAAAAAAATCATAATATACCTAATAACCATATAGTATAATTGTAACGAGGTGAAAATCTAATTGTATCTTTAATCCTTTGGTAATAACATCTTGTAAACAGGAAAATATAAATTCATTAGGATATTTGTATCCATTTATTTCAATAACTTTTTCTTAGTTTTATAAACAAACACAAAAATATAAATCTTTGCATATAAATATTCTTACCATATTATTTATAACAAACTAAATGGACTAATGATTTTTTTTAGGATATTTTTGTCATATGATGTTTAGAATGATTTTATGTCTCTTATTCCATAGTTACTCCTTCCTTTCTACATATATTATACACCTTTAAAAACTTCATCTTTTCCACCACGGTATCTTTTAATAGAGCCTTTAAAATCTTATCCCATCAGATAGATTTTAAAGTGTCAATAAATTGCTCAAAGTCAACATATCACAATGTACAACATGCAATTAGGTGTGAACATGGTCGATGATACAACTTTTATTTACCACACGTGCACATTTATTTATTAAATCAAACCATTCATCGAACCTCCCTTTGACTACCAATTCCTACGGGGTCTCAACTTGAAAAACATCATTTAGGATATTAAATACACTCGATATATATGATCTTGATTTTGATGCATCACCAATAAGTTTAACAAGCACTTGTGAATGCCTTAATACATCATGACTCATGCAATCATCAACTTCAGCTCTTCAATAAAAAAAATATTTATTAGTCTTAAAAGAAAGGTAATTTGCACATTAGTGATCATATTTTCATAACGATAACCACCATCATATGAGAGTGTTCATCTCTTTTCGGTTCAATCACAAGTCATTATTTGATTTGATCATTTCAATTTACTATATCATCATACATAGTATCAAATTTATGTCTTGAATGTTGTTGACACATCTTATCTAATAGTTTTTTCAATGCCATATCTTTGAATCTTTTATTGAAGTTACTCACAAAGTGACAAGAATAATAATTATGATACCGATCTGGCTCGGCCTATATCTGTGACATAGCATTCTTAATTGTTAGTGAATTATACACAATTCAGTACATCTACTTATGACATGTCAGTGAATCAAATCTAAAAATCATGTCTAGTTATTGTTTGTTTCTTATTCAACCAAAGCATAACACTAAAAAAAACCCCTATTATTTACATTATAAACAACTCCAATCAAGATTATTGCCTTTCTCTTTCCATATAAATGAGTGGTGGCAATACTTATCAATGGATGACAATGTTGAAACCCTAAATTAAAAGTCCAAATGCCCAAAATAATATTCAAAATATTGTTGTATCACCACCAACCATCTTATGATCCCACTCAATAACTATACTAGGATTTAATTTTTCCAGAGCTAATAACATCCTAGGCAACATTTGAAAAGACTCCTCATATGATTCAAACAACTTCTCTAATAATTGTTTTATAACTAACCAAGCTTTTTTATACAATATATTATACAAAAAAATATCTATGGTTATTTGTTTGAATGGTTGCAATTTTAATACTTATTTCAGCTTTGACAATGGTCAACATCATATTAGAAACAAAATCCAAGTCACTGTGACGGTGAGCTTGCATAACTATTTGATTGTGACATGTGTGGGGTTCTTTCAATTTTCAAATTTCAAATGAGTCAGAATTCTTGTGATATCCCCATGTAAATACCATTGACATGATGGTTCATACTTACACTATAACTACACATAAGTTGTGGTTGATCGTTACGCGTTGTATTGAAGTGAATTTCTTACATGCCATCATTTAATTGCATTGATTAAATCAATCTTGGTTCAGAACATTTGTCCAACCTTCAACTCAATAAGTAAGTCTGAATTCCTATGACTCAAAGCCCAATCAAATCTCATCATATGAGCAAACCCACTAGTATCTTTAAATTTAGGAACATGGGGTCTCGTTGTTTGGTTTATTGGCTCACCTTGCTCATCTTCCTCAACAACATCATTGACATGACAATCATTTTCCTTATCACTTGGTTTAAATTTATCATAACAATATGGAGTCGTTATCATAGCCAACAAAAGTTCCATATACACTATTTCTTGAACTGATATTAGGTTCATTGTATCACTAACTATCCTAGACGGACATGCTACATATGATAATTATGTGGTTCTTTGACTACAACTTGGGACTCGAGTCAACTCCAAACTCGAAGAGTTTTCTACTTTAGGTTTTCTACTCAAGTAAAGCTTTAATATTTGCAACCCATTTATGGTAATCAACTTAACCATTGTATTAAAAATCATATCACTAGTAATGGGCACACTAGCATAACAATTTGGATGGTCCCCACCCAACATCCTCCAAATAATATTAACATTGAATTCAGCCAAATTCCATCCAATTCCTCAACACGTAATTTTTAAATTTATCAAATGAATTATCTAATTTCAAGGTACATAAATCGATACTTATTCCATGATAAATGATACTATTATCACTATCAATGATTTTACCAGGAATTGGAAAAGATCCCATATGTGGTATGGTTTTTTTTTTAATTTGTGAACATTGTATTATTTTCTCTCTTTGTTTGTTAAAAATATCATTATTTGGGATTTTTTTGTCTATTTCACTTCAACAGCTTTTTTCTACATAGTTTATGAGTTTTTATTATTTGATTTCTACTATTTTTGTTGTCATGTGCTGGTTTTTCTACCCTTTTTTTCCACGGTTTGTGTTCGGGGGAGGGGGGTAAGGTTGGATCCTTTTTCCCCCTCTACTGAGTTGTGTGTTTTGCCAAGTTCGTGTTATTCGAGAGAGCAAATTGTTAATTTTAAAGAGTTTTGGCTAAAAGTTATCTTATTAAGAAATTTGTTTTGGAATTCTCATATTATTGGCTAGCTTATGTAATTGTTTTTGGGGCAAGAAATGATGTCAGGACGTGTGGATTCACTTGTATATGCTTTTGAATATATCGGTGGACAACTTGTTGTAATTGCATCACTAACTGTCAAAGGTGTTCACATAGAGGGCATTGATGGAAATGAATACATTGATCATGTTGGTTCTTAAAGCTTAATATAATTGGTCATGCAAATGATAAGGTTTTATTCTTCTTCGCCACCATTTGCATTTTATGTATTTATAAAAGTTTGCATTGCTTTAATAGAGGTATGTAACAGTTTTTAGTTCTTATTAGAGAATTATATAAATTATATCATGGGATCTCACTGAACGACTTAAGTTTTTTTATTGAGATGATTCTTTAATATGGTATCAGAACCTTGTTGATCAAATGGTCACGAGTTCAAATTCACTACCCCCATTCTATTTGATCATAAATTAAGCACAATATAGTATTGACCTATATATGTTTCAAGGCCAAAGAGTTTTCACTTGAAGGGGTGTGTTTGAAAATTGTATAAATCATATTTTAGACCTCACCAAATAGCTTAAACTTTTGGATTGAGATAATTTTTTAACATGGTATCAGAGCCTTGTTGACCTAGCAGTTACGAGTTTGAGTCTTACCACTCTCATTCTATTTAATAAAAATTAACTACATAATAACATGAATATATGGAAGTTTAAAGTATGATAGTAAACGATAGAGTAAGTGGTTTTTTATAGGGACAAACACTTTGATGTTGTGAAGGTTGTTGAAAGGAAAGAAAAGGTGTTTATTTGTCAGGTTGCTCCCTAGCTTTGTATCTATCATCTCAAATCTTTTTTTTCGTCTCCTCACCTCTCACAGAATCCTTTGTTTTAACAAATTTGCTCAATTTTTTCCTGCACAAATAAGTTCGCTATCAATTTTCTTCTTGGTGAGCTTCACTATATCAAAGAAAACTCAACTGCTAATTTTTCAGCGTAACTTTTTTCTACTTAGTTTATGAGTTTTTATTATTGGAGAGGGGGGTTAGATCCTTTTGTGTCCTCTGTTGAGTTCTGTGTTTTGGCAGGTTCATGTTGTTTGAGAGAGCAAATTGTTGATTTTAGAAAGTTGTGGCTGAAAGTTATCTTATCAAGAAATGTGTTTTTGGAATTCTCTAATTATTGGCCGATGTAATTGTTTTTGGGTCAAGAAATGATGTTAGTGGATTCACATGCACATGCTTTTGAATCTATTGGTGGACAACCTGTATTGATTGCATCACCAACTATCAAGGGTGTTCACATAAAGGACATTGATGGAAATGAATACAGTGATTATGTTGGTTCTTAGAGCTTGCTATAATTTGTCATGCAAATGATAAGGTTCTATTCTTCTTCGACACCATTTGCATTTTATGTATTTATAAAAGTTTTTGTTTTTTTTAATAGAGGTTTGTAGATAGTTCTCTAGTACTGTTAGAGAATTATATAAATTATATCATTGGGTCTCACTAAACATCTTAAGCTTTTGAATTGAGATGGTTCTTTGACATGATATCAAAGTCTTGTTGACCAAGTGGTCACGAGTTTAAATCTCACTACGCTAATTCTATTTGATAAAAAATTAAGCACAATATAGTATGGGCATGTGTAAGTTTTAAACCCAAAGAGCTTTCACTTGAATAGGTGTGTTTGGAAATTGTATAAATCATATCTTGGGTCTCACCAAACAGTTTAAGCTTTTGGGTTGAAATGATTCTTTGACATGATATCAAAGCCTTGTTGACTAGACGGTTACAAGTTCCAATCTTAGCACCTTGATTCTATTTGATAAAAATTAAACATATGGTAGTATAAACATATAAAAATTTCAAGCATAAAGAACTTTCAATTATATTTTAAAGCTGAAATCCGGTACCTTAAACTTTAGAGTAAAATGGTTCCTTGATAAGGACAAACACTCTTATTTCTCATTTGTTGTTGTTACGGTTGTTAAAAGGAAAGAAATGGTTCCTTGATAAGGACAAATTTGCTCATGTTTTTTCCTGCACAAATAAGTTCACTATCAATTTTGTTCTTGGTGAGAGCTACACTATATCAAAGAAAACTCAACTGCCATTTATTCAGCCTACCTTCCATTTGTTTTTGTTTTCCTGCACATTTCATTACATAAATATTTGGAAACCTATGTTGGTATGCACACGGAGAACCATTTGGTCCTCACGAGACCATGATAGAAAGGATGGTTAGGTCAACTTCTAGTGCTAGCAACGTGCATGGAGTTGTAAATGACAACAATAATCCTTATAGGACTATGGTTATGAAAGCAATGAGAATAAATCAGTCATACCGCTCAATGTCTAATCATAGATGTAGAACCTAATACAGACGTGGCTAGGTTTTTTGATCTTTTAAAAGATTCTGACGAACCATTATGGGATGGCTGCACAAATCACAGTAAATTATCGGTCGTTGCACAGATGTTTACCATAAAGTTGGATTATGGGTTGAGTGAGGCTGGTTATGACAAAATTATTGAATAAACGAGAAACATTTTATCTAAAGGAAATAGGTTGAAAGAGAATTTTTATACTTGATGTACAAGGTTTATCAACTAGAAAGGAATGTTAGTGCTACATTGTCTTTAGTAAGTTTGAGTCTTAAAAGAAAGGTGAAGTGCTACAACTGGTATTTTTTCAATGGATACGTGTTTCATAATGAAGAATATGAGCCGGGTAGAAAGATATATAATAATGGTGTTTATGTTAAGGGATCGAATTCTAGTGAATTTGAAGTTGACTATTATGGAAAATTAGAAGAGGTAATTGTATTACATTATCATAACGAGTATAATAAAGTCTTTTTATTCAAATTTTTGGGAGATGATGTCTTTCAAGTTGGTAAGCTAATTGAACTATATTGAGTTGCTCTATCGATTGACTTAGAAGAAAATTCAACTTTTTGTGTCTTTTATAATATTTTTGTTGATATTGATGTTGAGGAGTTGAATGTTGTTCTAAGCTCCATCGGACAAGTACAAATCAATGAAGATGATGATAACAATGTTATCAACGTACGTAGAAGATTGCGATGGAGTTGACGACGAGTCAATTGAAAAGGGAAGAAAACAATTCTGACTAACTATCAAAACACGAAAGTGTAATGCCATAAACTATAATATAATAGTTATTGATGAAATTCTCAACAAAGAAGTATTTATTATTTATTTTATAATTGTTATGTGAACTTGTGTTATTGTGTTATTATGTATGCAACTTTCAATTTAAGTATTTGCATGATGGATAAATAGGAAATACAGATACAATCTGGCGTCCTTCATTGTGCAAAATACTAATGAAAATTTCATTGTTTCAATGGATCCAAGTTTCCAAACATCCTGATTGGAAATCTCATGTCGATGCATGGTTTACAAAATTTAAGGTCAGTGTTAATTTAAAAGTTTAACTATTTTTTATGTTAATTCCTTTACTTTATTGAAATTATTGATTTAGTTTTTATAAAGTTTTAATGCAAGGCTAAATTTAAGTGGGATAGAGCAAATGATAATCTTGCGAGGAGGATTTGAAAGAATCACGCTATAACCAGGGAACATTGAAAACAATACGATAATTTTTTTTATTTAAAATATTAAAATTTCATTTGTCATTAACTCATATAGAATACATTTGTATCATGTAGGTTGCATGATTTTTTATAAAAATATGCTAAAGAAAACGCTCTACCAAAATAGAATGACATGACGATTTGAAAGGATTTCAGGCTGCCATACATCTCAGAGAATATATGGACGAAAAATATTCAGCATGTGATGTCCGAGCATTTTACACAACGCTCACGGTCCGGTGCAGGGAACCGAAGCTGGTAAATTTACAGTTTAGTGCGGGGAACCAAAGCCCAAACGCTTTATCGGTTTTTTTTTTACAAACTGAAATGCTGGCAGAAAAGAAATTACCAACAAGTGGTTTATCGACAGACATTTTTCCTCCATGAATTAGTCTATAAAATTCACGCTAATGGAATGGTAGAGTAAATACTGACATAATATGTCGTCGGTAAAATTGTTAAATGTAGTAATGCATGCGGCTACGTTTTTATTATTATTTTTTTTAATGTTGTTCGCCATTTCTTCTTTGAAAAAAAAGTGCAGACAACGCATCATCTACTAGCCTAGATTTTGACCACCTAGAGGCGATAGAAAAAACAGGATAGGGTGTTTGTGGGTTTAAAATTGTATTCTTTAACCTATTTCAACCTAAAAACAACATAAGAAACACCCTAGAAACTTCAGTAAATCAATCTTTCAATTCAAAACACCTCTAAATTTGTCCATAATCAAAAATTTAAATTGAAAATTTTTTTCCTCTCGACCTCAATCTACTTTTTGAGGCAAGTTTAAAATCTTAAAGCACCTCTGTGGAACTTCTCTTATCAAATGGAACCGTTGAGATTAAGATTGATTATTTTTTCGCTAGAATATGACCAATCGACAATTTTTTTTTCCTTCATTGTTATCTGGTGAGTTTCTCGCTACTCTCTCTCAAACCAATGGATTGAAAAATAAACAAAATGAACCTTTAGACAAAAAAAAAAATCATGAACTTGAGATTAACCATATATTTTCACTGATTTTTACATTTCAATTCTCTATTTTTGAATTTGATCTTTTTATCATAATTTCAAACTTAATCTAATCTAATTAGGCTATAAAAGGATTCAATCGAAAAAAAAGATTAAAAATAAAAATAAAAAGAATGGACATAAGTTAAAAATTAGTGAAGCACCTAAAAAATCCAAATATTTGAGTTTCTTTATAATTACAATACAATTATATTATATTTATATAAAAAAATAAAACTAAATAAATAAAAAAACAGTGCCAGTTAAAGAAGGAAAGCCCAATATAATTAAAAAAAAGATTGAGAAACGTGCAACCAGCAACTTTGCCAAACAATAACTATATCTTAATGATTTTGTTGTTCATCTTCATAAAGGTAGATTAGTGGGTTAAAGTAATAAATATACCATCATGGCATGAACAGTTAATTTTTTATGCAAACCTAGTTTTAATTCAAGAATATATAAATTACAAAAAAAAAAATTGAAATTTACAAAATTGGGGAAGATATCTGCGTTGACCAAAAGTCAAAACACGTTTCTCCAATTTTTATTTTTTTTTAAAGAATCATTTATATCAATCAACTTTTAGGAAACTGTTGTGTTATCCATGAAGACACACACTCACAGAATGCTACAAGTTGCTTCTTTATCCGAGTCAAGTCAATTACAGTAGGCAAAATTCCTAAACGGTATGGCGTCATGTGCAGCACACAGAAAGATCTTGAGATTCATCGCCGGCAGAACTGAACATGCAAGTAATTCCTGTTAAATAATATTTATTTAATTTTATTTATTAATAATAGAATAATATTTTCAGTTTGATTTATATACTTTATTTATATTTAGGTTAAGACAATACATTTATAATATACAGATTATTCAGAATTCTAACCTCCTTTCTCTATTTGATTTCAATTAATTTAACATGGTATGAGAGCTGGTTTTATGAAATGAGGCTTAATCCCAAGTACAAGTTCGCGGATCCAACTTGTACTTGGGATTAAGCCTCGTTTCATAAAACCAGCTCTGATACCATGTTAAATTAATTGAGATCAAATAGAGAAAGAAGGCTAAAATTCTGAATAATCTATATATTATGAATGCATTGTCTTAACCTAAATACAAATAAAATATATATTATGAATGCATTGTCTTAACCTAAGCGGTATTGTAATGATTATAATTGAAATATTCGTGATCTAAAAATATCAATTATACGATGTGACATCACTTAATAAAGAATTTAAATAAAAAAATTAAATATATCAAACCTTATCTGAAGTATAAACAAAAAAACAAGTCATGTCATTAGTACATCAAATATAAAATTAGATAACATTAACGTTAAATGATGAGATATTTTAATGAAAGGATAACATTTATATTTTATGATACTTTAAGGGGAAAATTATCTCATAAGGGTGATTATTTTTGCTTCGATTTAGTTTTTATCTAAAAAAATAATCAAACTAAAATTTTTTTAAAAAAACCGAAACCGGTTCAAACCAACCGGTTTCGGTTCGGTTTGGTTTTTTAGGATAAAAACCGGTTCAAACCGATTTGGCTCGGTTTTTTTTGTTTAGGTTCGGTTTTTTCGGTTTCAGGCTTATAAAACCAAAACCGAACCGGTCAGTTTTTTTAAAATTTTAATCGGTTTTTTTCACGGTTCGGTTTTTCAGTTATTTCTTTTCTGGTTTTCTCAGTTTTTTATTCACCCCTACTATCTTGAATCATTTTAAAGGTGAATTTTAAGGTGATCACAGTCCAACTTGAGAGATATTGTTTTTTGAGAATATGACCTAGATTGAAATGAAAAACAATTCAAACAAAACCGCTTCGATTAAGTTAAGATTGATTTTCAGCATTAAAAACTGGGAAACCAAACAGTGCCTTTAAAGTTTTGTTATTCTTAATTCTATATTTGAAAATCAAACCATGTAATTTCTTGCTCGGACTTGGAAACATATGAGAAAAAAGATATATTGTCTAGACAACCTTGCTAACCACAATAATATTCATTAAGTGTTTTTAAATTATACGAGAAGAACAGAAATTAAAGTAAAAAAATCGACAACAATATCAATAGCAGTAGAAAGACTCACAAAGCCAAATGAATTAATCGTCCTTGCATTAATGTGTTGCATAAAAACATGTAATTATTTTTTAATTTTCAATTGCATTAATTTACACTTCATTAATATAAAATTTTACAAACAATTCCATGAATTACAACACTTTTTTTATTACTCCATTGCTGCAATCCCATCCCAGGTTTCTCTCCAGGTTCGGAGCTTGAAGAAGGAAGTTATTTTTTGCCTTTCTTACAAACCGTAAGAAGGAGACGAACAGGGATATTTTGGTAACTTTGAGTAAATATATTAGAAATATTTATAAATCTCAGTTAAAAAAACATGCAAAAATTATTATACGAGAATTATATTTTCAACTTAATTTTTGAGTGAATCCTGCGTCATAAAATTCAATTCTTTTAAAACCCAAATATATTATTTACTGCGATTCATCACTAACGTGAAAATTACCCGAAAAACAAACACAGACTAAACTAAAAAAAAGAAGCAAGTTGAGGTGAGGTTTAGAATAAGTTAAGCATAGCCGCATCAACACAGACTAAACTAAAATTAAAACTAAATTTTTTGGAGTGAGATTTTGTCTTCCACTTCTGCAAAATTTGGTATTTCGTCAGTTTCTGTAATTATTTTGGTATTTCGTCTACCCTTCAACTTTTGCAGTTTGGTATTTGTGTTCAGTTTCTGCAAATTGGTTTTGTGTTTTGGAGTAATCGTATAATTTTGAGAAGATATTTGTTTAGTTTCTGCAATCTCTATTCAGTTTCTGCAATTTAGTATTTTGTTTTCCGTTGCTTTTGCATTCTGGTTCTCTGTGATTGTTAATTAAAGCTACTGAAAGAGATGATTCGCTTCAGTCTGTGAGTGTGAGGTTGGATGGGAAGAACTATTCGTATTGGAGCTATGTAATGCGAAATTTTCTTAGGGGTAAGAAGATGTGGGGGTATGTTAGTGGAACTTATATAATATCTAAGAATATTGAGGAGGGGGATGCTGTTTTGATAGATACATGGGAAGCAAATAATGCAAAGATCATTACTTGGATCAACAATTCTGTTGAGCATTCGATAGGTATGTAGTTGGCGAAGTATGAGACAGCAAAAGAGGTTTGGGATCATCTGCAAAGGTTATTCACGCAATCAAATTTTGCAAAACAGTATCAATTAGAGAATGACATACGAGCTCTTCATTAGAAGAATATGAGTATTCAAGAGTTTTATTCTGCTATGACAGATCTTTGGGATCAATTGGCTCTTACAGAATCAGCAGAATTAAAGGCATGTGGTGCCTATATTGAGCGTAGAGAGTAGCAACGATTGGTACAGTTTTTAACAGCACTTCGCAGTGACTTCGAAGGACTTAGAGGTTCAATTCTGCATCGTACTCCACTGCCTTCTGTTGACTCTGTTGTCAGTGAGTTATTGGTTGAAGAAATACGTCTTCAGTCTTATTCTGAAAAGGGAATTCTTTCTGCTTCAAATCCTTCTGTACTAGTAGTACCTTCTAAGCCATTCTCTAATCATCAGAACAAGCCTTACACAAGGGTTGGCTTTGATGAGTGCAGTTTCTGTAAGCAGAAAGGTCATTGGAAGGCTCAGTGTCCTAAGTTGAGACAGCAGAATCAAGCTTGGAAGTCTGGCAGTCAGTCACA
>Ga0325410_1001229_pt1 | contig 28222 bp, 14 predicted proteins | sample PopdelMetagenome_16_FD_206182 | JGI IMG/M metagenome (GOLD analysis project Ga0325410, IMG submission 206182) | Populus deltoides microbial communities from Bellville, Georgia, United States - Xylem-PdIQD-R3 | ecosystem: Host-associated > Plants > Phyllosphere > Stem > Wood/Secondary xylem...
CCTAACGAATCAAGTTCCATGAAAAAGCCTCAGAAGTTCTTCTACATACAATTGATCTACCATGCAAGAACAACCTGCCACGGACATGTCAGCACCATCAGCAAGCTCATAGTCTCACAACCACCTTGGTTTCTTAACCAGGAGCCCCATCAGTAACTCCAAGCAAGAAGCAAATAAACAATCAAAATCAAATAGGAAAAAGAAAAACTTGGAAAGATAAAAGACCAAAGAGTGTGCAGATGCTGCTAGGAAAGTGGAAAAAACCTCATCAACATCAACGAAAAAAAAAAAAAAAAGTAAAGACAAATCAACTGTGGTTATGCAAAAGAAGTAGAAAACCCATCTCTCAAAAACTTCCAAAAGCATAAACAAAGGGATGGAGATACATGGGGAAAAGAACAGCTTATTAGAAACCAAAAAAAAAGAGAGAGACTAAATTACTTAAAAACTTGATAAAATAGTCAATTATAAAAGATAAAACTATGGTTTATAAAACTACTAAATACTAATTAATTATCATAAATACCTCTAGCTTTTGGGGTTCCATTTCCATATACCTCAACCATGTACTTTGCGAGGGTTTCTTGGAGGCGAGCCAAAAATGAGAGATTGAATCTAAGCTGTTGATATAAAACCATGAGAAAAATCCAATGGTGGATAAGAAGTCCAAGTCATCTGTCCATGTCAAAATGATTTTCCTCTCATACCAAAACCAATAATTTGGCGCCATTTTGCAGCTGTCATAACTGAAATTTCCTTCTTGTCACAAGTTAAGTTTGATTCAAGGGGGAGGAAAGAATTGCACTGGACACAAGGTTGTTTTCAAATCAAATGAACCTTAGACAATATGACCATCAGGATTTAGTTATAGCTATACGCGCATTTTATTAGTGCAGGGTTTGTTAAGAAAAGATGCCACGTGTGGCCAGTAGCGAGAATATAGGAAGTTATCTTCATATATAAGATCTGTAACAGAATTGGAGAAGAATAATAATGAACATAATGAATGAATGTTGAGCTGAATTCGTGGAATTCTGCTTCTATCTCTCTCTTCTTCTTCCATTTGCTCATTAACCTGTAAACACCATGAATGGAACTTGGCTACCAGCCATTTCCATCACTAAGTCACCTCTGGATGTTATCCAGATTGGTTCCCAGTCAATCAGACACGCACATTTCTCCTTTTATTTTCATTTTTTATTTTCATTCTTAAAATCTCTAAGCAATTAGGAGGAGGAGGAGGAGTCGAGTCTACTGATGGGTTTGCTATTACCACTGCTGCTTCACTTGTTCGTGCAAAAGATGACAGTGGTTTTGTTAAATGGTATTTACTTGCGTTCCCTCCCCCCCCCACTTTTTTTTGGGGGGTTTTCTTATTTTGTGCTATTAATTTGAGTTTGGAGATTTTCAAGAAATGTAGCTATGATTTGTTTGATTTTTTTTTTAAATCTGGGTTTTTCTATTTTGTGTTTTTTAATTGATTTTGGGGTTTAAAATTATGGGTTCTTTGATTTTTTTTGAAGAAATTGCGTAACCCGGTTGATTTTTGAACAAACTCTGTTTCTGGGTGTTTCTAGTTTTGTGTTCTCGACTTGATTTTGGGGTTTTCAATCATGGTTCTTTGAATTTTTTAAGAAAGAGGGAACCCGGTTGCAAAAATTAAGGAATCAATGAAGTAATTCTTTTTTTTTGTTTTTTTGAATTGATACATGCAGTGAAGTAGGGGTGTTCAAAATAACCGATTAACCGAGAAAACCGAGAAAATCGAAGAAAAATTAACCGAAAAAACCGAACCGAAATGAAAAACTGATTAAACCGATTGTCAAAACCATAAATTTTAACAGGTCCGGTTCGGTTTTGGTTTTGAACCAAAAACCGAAACAAACCGAACCGGACCCATTAAAAACCAAAAATTACACAAATCTCTGAGTCTGAGGTATAAATAGTTAATTGTAACCTAACCCTCCTGTCTCTCACAAAAAGCCGCCGCCCCCCTATCAATTAATCTTTAATTTTCCTTTCCCGGTTTCCCAATCTTCCTCTCAATTAATTCTCAAGCTTCCTTTCTCATTTCCCAAGCTTCCTTTCCAGTGGGTTTTTTCTAATCTTCCTTTCCCATTTCTCAATCTTCCTTTCCAGTGGGTTTGTTGAAAGAGCTTTTAATGCAAAGGTCACATTTTTCAACTTCACATACGAAAATTGATGGCAAAGGGCAATGGAAACCATAATCTTCCTCTTTTTCTTGTTTTTATCTTTCCTCCCTTTTCATTTTTAGCTGTCTTTCTTGTGGTAAGTATTGGTGGTAATGGTTGAGATCGGTGGGACTAATGGCAATGGAAACCATGGAGGAGTTGTTTTGGATATTAAAGATAATTATCCTTCATCTAGCTCCATCAAGAAAGTTTCTGTTTTGAATTTCTATGCCTTTCATGCAAAGGGTGCTGTAAATCCATCTTCTTTTTGTGTCTGTGTTTTCCTTGCCGTATGAAAAATCTGGATGATGGGATTAGGTTTCCAGGTTTTTTGCCAAAAAAACCGGATTTAACCGAACCGGACCGGTTCGGTTTGAACCGGTTTTCAGTTCAGTTCGGTTAATATTTCACAAAATTAATGTAATTCGGTTCGGTTGGTTTTTTTAGTCTAAACCGAACCGAACCGAACCGAACCGTGAACACCCCTACAGTGAAGAGTGCAAGAAGGATATGCCAGTGGCTTTATAAGTTTCCAAGGCCGTAGTCTTGATGTTAAAATCAAGATGAATTCTGGTTAGTTCAGTTCCTTAATGTAGTCTTGATACTAAGAGGCACTAATTTTGTTCTGCTATCTGATTAATCAACTGATTGTTTGTTAAGATTTGGGGATTGTGAATTAGTGATTTGGTTTGTAGAAAGACAGCAACCTTGACAGAGCTGAAAGCGAAGAAAGAGGAGAAGGGCAAGGATCAAAATGCACTGAAACGACCTCCCATTACTTTCTTTCTCCTCGTGTAATGCACTGAAACGAAAATTCACTGAAACGACCTCCCATTACTTTCTTTCTCCTCATGTAATGCACTGAAACGAAAATGCACTGAAACGACCTCCCATTACTTTCTTTCTCCTCATGTAATGCCCTTTGTTGCTTGTTTGTGTGGTGTAATATAATGTGATGATAATGTGTGAATATGGGGAGGGGGGTTTGTATTGATATGTGTTGTTCTTTAATTAGGGGTGATCTTAGGAAAGAGTATAAGGAAGGCAACCCGCACTCTAAGGATGTTAAGAAGATAAATGAAACGTAATAGTTTTGTCATTTTCAATTTTATTATGTTGTTCAGGTTGATATACTAATAATTATAAGGGTTGATCTTAGGAAAGAGTACAGTAATGCTAATGCTGCATTTGATGAAATTAAGATGGAAATAAATTACCGATGAAGTGAGTGTTGGTTTATCTCTCTCTGTTTTTTTTTAAATCATTGATGGACACTTATAAGCTATTGAATGATGAGAGTGGTCTGTAACTGTTATGTTTTGATTTCGATTTGTTTCAGGAGAAGAAGCCTTATGTGGATAAGGCTGTTGAGCTTAAGGCAGGGTATGCTGAAAATAAGGATGTGAGTTCAGAATATCTCCTCAATTTATTGATTTAATGAGAATGTTGTTATGAGATTTAGAACCTTCAAGTTGAATCCTTTAATAAGTTTCGGGATTGTGCCTGAAATCTGATACGTTTAAAATCTCTTGAAAGTTGTTTGTCCTGTTGTTTAAAATCCTTGAGAGAAACCCACTAAGCTGATTTGATTTGAGCTCCACTGAGGATATTACATCTGGCAATTTGATCTCTAAAATATCAAACTTCAATTGGTTATGTGACAGCTTGAGCTTTTACAAACTAGACATGTTGGTGAAGAAACCACTAATGCTATCCATTAGAAAGTTATCAGATAGGTCTCAAGAGCTCAAAGAATCTGGTCTTGTAAATTTTGAAAGGTTTTCTTTGAGTTTACAGGTAGCTAGATGAACACCTGAAAGTTCTTTATCTTTGATCCAATCAAGAACTGACCCTAAACTGAGGTTGTTGTAAGTCAGGTCTTTTGATAATAGACGAGGAAGACCCCTACCTTGAATAACTGGCAAAGGATTTGAGAGTTCATTTCTGGATAAGTTAAGGTGCCACAGGTTTTGTAAGTTTGAAATGAATGAAAGAATTTGATTTATAAGACCATTAGAACTCAAAGAAGTGTAAGAGATTCTTGATCTGCAGCTTCTCAGCCCTTCTCCTCTCTCTTTTTCAATTGAGTTTTGGGCTTGCTTTTGTGAGACATCTCGTTGCTGGTGTGGCTTTTTTTTCTCTGATTCGCAGGTCATTCATTCCTGGATTGGTGCACTGTAATGATTGCCTATGAAAAGGGCTTCAATTTGGCAAGTTGTTCATATTATAATTTGTGTCGAGGGAAGTGCTGATTGAGCATCCTATTCATCTGGGACCGGTTTCCTAGGGCCTGGCCATTCCATCTTCTCTGTGGGTTGGTGGCTAGGTATGGTCTTCATGCAGCCAGGTTTGGTAAAGCCTTATTTTCAGTTTCATTTGATTTGCTTTTTTTATTTATTTCCCGCACCCCCTTACCACTCCATTTCACTTCGTTTTAGGATGGGCTGCCATGTTTGCTTTGGCTATCATAGCTGCCCTGATTAGCTTCTTTCCCATCGTGTCAAGTTGTCTAATTTTTTTATTTAAGAGAGTAACGAATGGTTAGTTGTTTTTCCCCCCCTGAAAAGCGTGGTTGTGTGCTCTCTCGGTTTCTTTCTTGCATTTGTTTTTTGGTTGTTTTCTCTATGCTGTTCTTGGCTTTGGTTCTTTTTTTTCTTTTTTTTTCTCTTGGCAACATCTGTTCATTGTTAATTTTTTATTTCAATTGTGAGGATGGCTGTGAAAATTGGTTTTGTTAATCTTTGTTGAATGTTTTTGGGCGGTGGCTGTATCGGTTGTTTTGATCTATTTGCTCTGTATCCATTTTGGCTTTTGGTTATTTTTTGCTCTTGCAATCCCTATTTGGTGTTTTTTCTTTGGGTTTTTTTATTGATTTGATAGGTTAACCAGAAGATTTGGCATCTTATACGTTGATTTTTTTTGGTTTTGGGTTTTGTTTGCCATGTAGGGCCTCTTCTCCTGCGTTTCCAGCTTTGTTGGGTGAGCTCATGTGGTTTTATTTTACTGGTAAGGCCAACCATTGAGGTCCTTTTCGGCTTTTTTTTTTCCTTTAAAGATTAGTGCATTCATGAGTTGTTTTGTGTTGTTTTATGATGTTGTTCCTTTGTGGATGTTCTAGACTTCAAGTTTGTTGCTCTTGGTTGTGGCTGGCTGGGTGCTGAAAAAATTTACTTTGGTTGTTTTTGCGTTCATAAGTTGCTTCATGTTGCGTGTTGATGCATGTTTAAAGATTCAATTTTTTTTTTACTTTAATTGTGGCTACTTGAATGCTAATGAGGTTTCCTAGAAAATTTTGATTATGCTTTAAAGATGATTCACTAGATGTTCAACACTTCCAAGGCTACATGTTTCATAAAGGATGATGCACAAAGGAGTAAAAAGAATTCATAGGTTGCTAAATGTTTAGGATTTGGTTTTTTAAAAATTAGTTGTGCTGACTTTTTTTTGGTATAGTGTTGTTTTCTTTTCTTTTGTTCTACTCTTCTTTCCTCTTCCCTCACCTTTGTTTTCTAATTTTTATTGTGGAACATCTATCACTTGCCCTATTGTTTTGATGTCAACTCTGCTAGGATCACGCCCATTCTTTCAAGGATCTAACGGTAAATCTCACTTTTTTTCTTTCGCTTACACATGTTCTTAGCTTCTCATAATTGTTACTTTAAGTACCCCCCCTCCTTTACTCAATCCTTATCCATCTTTCTTTTAAGTTTGCTTCTACATAGTTGTTATGCTCCCAACCTCCATTTTTACTCCGGAAGCAGTTCCTTTTGTGTTTTTTTTTGCTGCTGCAGTTGTTTTCTCTTATACATTGTGCTTGCACTCTTTTACCCTTTTTGTTTTTTGTCCAACATTTCGTTTCATTTCGCTGGCTCAGCATCCTATTCATCACTAGATTTGTGACTTTGCAAGGTGCTGTTTATGTTGGTGCTCTGTTAGCGATCTCGGCCCTATAATCGGCCCTATAATCAGGTTTTTAAGAGGCCTTTATTCTTCTTAGTCTCAAGGAATACGTCAAATGTATGGAAGATTAATATTCTAAAATATTTTTTTTAGTTTGTGTTAATCTACTTAACACGTGGATAATTGCCTACTTAGCTACAAAATGAAATAATCTTAACCCCGTTTGTTTGCTGGAAATTAGTTTTTTTTTTTAAAGTAAATTCCGGGAAAGTGAATTATTTTTCGATGTTTGATAGTGTAATGGAAAATAAGTTGGAAAACACTTTCCAGTGTTTGGTTATGTCATGGAAAATGAGTTCGAAAATAACTTATTAATGTTTTATTTTTTTCAAGTTTATTAAAATAATGAGAAACAAATCTTACAAATTAAAAAGTTGAATGAGAATGAAATTAAAAAAAATATAATTTCATAAATTATCTCAAATAAAATAAATAATAATAAAAAAATAGAGATCAAATCTAAAAAATAAAAAAAATTAAAAGATGAAGAAATTAAAATAATAATAATTAACATTTTATAAATTATTTCAAATAAAATAAGTAACAGTCAAAAGAATGAGGACCAAATTTGATAGATAAAAAATTTCAATTAAAAAATGATAAGGGAAAAACAAATAACAATTATAAAAATGAGGATCAAAGTTAATATAAAAATTAAATTCTAATGGATAAAATTAAAAAATAAATATTCACAACAATATATAGCAATAAAAAGTTTGAGGATCATATTTGATATAATAAGCAAATAATATGGCATTTTTAAATTGTACCATAATTGTATCATAATTGGGTTGTTAAGATTTAGTGGGTTGTTTAAAGTATTATAATTGTATATAAAGTTGATGATTTTAAAATAAATAATACTGCATAGACAAATGCAATTATTTTTAATATTAGAGTAATGATTGAAAGAATGCAACAATTTTCTATATAACATTGAAAGAATATTGCAACAATGTGATAGATGTGGACATTGATAGACAATGCAATTGTATCTTATTATCTTTAGATTGCTATTGATTTTATCATTGATAATAAAAAATAGTCTAAACTTTGATAGTGTCCGTCAAAATCTTGGGGGCATGTGATAGTGTCCGTCAAAATAGTCTAAACATTCGTAGACTATCACAAGTCAAAACTTTGTTAACATAATAGTAAAAAAGATAATAAGATATTATGATTGATTTGGTTGCTTTTGATATAATATGTCTAAAGAATCAATTCTAATTATTGCTGCTTTCATTATTTTGAATTCTTTAATTGGTTCTCTCTCCTCTCCATACTACAAAGTAACGGAATAACTTAAACCCCAACCTACCTGTACACGTCTACCCTCTATGCTATATGTCTGGGATATGAGAAATCTTGGGCCACTCAGAGCCATTCTCCTTTCTACAATTTTCTTTAAGATGTGGACATCCCCAAATCCGCAATTGCTTTAATTTGGAGAGGCGTTGAATGGCTGTTGAACTTGGCATATACTTGAGATTCTTACAGTTCAATATCCTAAGAGATTGAAGAGAAGAAAGGTTGCCCAACCATTCTGGCAATGCTTCCTCAAATTCCTCGCCGTTGAAATCCCTTATTTCCAATCGCTCGAGGGCAGTGAGGTGTTGAAGTTGGTGTGGTACACTCTTCAGTTTATCCCATCCATGTATCCTTAGGTGTTTGAGGGACCCACTCAAGTTGAGGTGTTGGATTGAGTTTAAAACTCCTGCAGGAAAAGCCTCCATCTCCTCTGAGAAACCACCGATGCTCAATTCCTCCAGCTGGGTGAGGCCGCCTAACCAATCATCCTCTGGGATATCTCTCAAACTGGGACACGTGCTGATTTGTAAATCAACAAGAGAAGACAATTGTCGTAAACCATGCCAATCAATACTGATGAGCTTATCACAACCTCTAATCCATAATACTCGTAGCGAAGACAATTCTTGTAAACCACTGAAATGGATAAGCTCACTACAAACAATTACTTTTAATTCCTCTAGAGATGCGCAACATTGTAGTCCGCTTGGAAGAGCTCCCAATTTACACCCATTAACAATCAATCTCTTCAAAGAATATTTCAATTCTCGGAAATCACCAGGAATTGAGATCAACTCAGGGCAGTGGTGTACGCTTGGAATGGATGCCAGCTTTGGACACTCCAATATCCTTAAAATCTGAAGAGACTTGAAGCCATCAAACTCACCAGAAAAATATTTCAGCTCATCACATCTGTGAATTTCAAATTCTACAAGAGATGAAAGACGACATCTCGGAATGCTTTCCAACTTTCCACACTTCCAAATGCTCAACTTTTCAAGACGAGAAAATACTGCAACAGCTTCTCCACCTGGTACCACCCATTCTTCAAGACCATCCATTTTGGACAAAGTGAGTTCTTTTAGTGCTGGAAACAGTACTGCAGCACCGCCACTGCTACTATAGAACTCATTGCCTATACATTTCACATTAGGCATTCTACTCATCTCTAGAATCTTAAGGCGAGGAAGACATCCAAGTGTTGGGAGTTGTCTGCACTTGCTACAGTCTTCCATTCTCAGCACCGTCAGATTATTGAGTTCCAATATCCATGATGGGAAATATTCACCACCGTAACCCTCAATTGTCAAGCTTCTTATGTCTGGGTGAGGCTGCAGGCCTTCCAGCACACCCTCGCTATTGACACTGCTGTTACCTTCATCATCACTCCATTCAAACACCAATTTGTTCATTCTTTTTCCACTCAGTTCTGCCTTCTTAGCTTCTTCTCTGTCTCTCACTTGCTCAAGCTTGCATATCTTCAATGCTCCTCTTAGTTCTTTCAAACATCCCAGCTCTTCAACCATATGATCTGGACCCACAGAAAATAAAGGCAGAGTTTGAAGGCGTGTTAACAGTCTCACCTCAGCTGGCACTAGTGTTGGATCATCAAAATGAAGATGTCTCAAGCTGACTAAATTCCTCATTTTCTTGGGAAGCTTTTCTAGTGACTTGCAATCAGTGAATCTTAATGTTTCCAAATGGTAGAGCTTGGTGATGGATTCCGGCAATGCTCTGATAGCAGTATCCGAGACATCAAGATATCTCAAATGTCTCAGCTTGCAAATTGAATCTGGTAACTCAGTGATATTAGACTCCTGCAATTTGAGAGTTCTCAACCTTTTGAATTTCCAAGACCCACTGACTACATCAACCATTGAGAAAACAGTTCGCAATTTTCTAGCATCAACCGCTGAAAATACTGCCTCAACATCCCCACGAGATTTGAGATTTAGATGACGAATATGAGATGCGCCATCAGCCGAATCCTCCTCCAGATTTAACACTTCTGATTTTGAGACCTGCAATGCAAGATCATGCACAAGATCATGCATCTTGCAACTTGTTACGATCTCACACTCATTCCTTTCGACATCTTGGAAAAAGGAATTTGCAAGCAAGTCATTGAAACACTTATCGCCTTCGTCTTCCATCCTCCCATTTGATGGCCTGAGAAAACCTTCAGCCATCCAAAGTTGAATTAGCTCTTCCCTTCCTATTTCAAAATCTTTAGGAAAAATAGAACAGTATGCAAAACATTTTTTCAATGTTGGCGATGACAAGTAATCGAAACTGAGTCTCAATATGCGCAAAGCTTTATCTCCATCCTGAGAATCCCAAATTCTACTATTTAGAATTGACCGCCACTCCTGTGCCTGCTTTCCGTGAAGAGTTCCTCCCAAAACTTTAGCAAGTAATGGAATCCCTCCACATTTCTTTGCAATCTGTTTTCCAATAGACTCCAAGTCTGAAGTTATTGTTTCTCGTCCACCCCTGCTCACCTTTTGCTTGATAATGGACCAACATTGATCAGCTGATAGTCTCCCTGGCTCGTGCTGAATCCCAGGAGAAGTCTCCATCATGCCTGCTACTTTCTTACTGCGGGTTGTAACAACAACAGCATTCCCATTCTTGCTGTTAATTTTTAACAGTTGCTCCTTCAAATCATCCCACTTACCATGGTCTTCATTCCACACGTCATCAAGAACAAGAAAAAATGTCTTATTTTCCAGCTCTTTCTTAAGGTTTGAAAGAATTGCATCAAGACTGTTCAACCCACCCGTAGTTTTGTCAATCATTTGCAACATTGCTCCTAAAATCTTGATTAAAATCATTAGAAACACAAACCCAAATTGTTAAATCAAAGTGTTTTCTCTCCCTCGCTACTGCACAAACTTTTTTTGCTATAGTAGTCTTTCCAAGGCCAGCCATCCCCACTATAGGGACAACCGAAAGGACATGTTGGTGTTTGGTCAAGCTAGTCAGCATATCCATAACTACAGAAACATCATCCTCCCTTCCTACAATTTCTGAGCTGTCAAGGAAGGAATCTGTCTGTCGATCTTGATCCCAGCTAACTTCTTGAGCTCTATCTACATGTAGAGATGTCAATTGAAATACAGCTGCATCTTTTCGAATTTCATCCAGTGATCCATTGATCTCCTTAACTGTTTGACCCATATTCAGACGGAATGCGACAGGGTTGTGGAGTGAAAAGTAGTCACGTACCTTTCCCTTCTTTTGGTCTTTTCGGAGAATCTCATAAGCAAACTCGTCTAGAACATCTTCAGCATCGTAAGCTACATCTTGTAGTTTCTCCAGCCAACCCTTCACAGAATCGTCTGTGACTGACCTTCTTGCTGCATCTTGGAGCACATCTCTGATTATGATCAAGGACTGCTTGAGCTTTCGCAGCTGTCCCTCCAATCCCCAAGCAAGTCTGATCCCTTCAGCAGCTATGGAACTGACCCTTGTCAAAGTCTCCTCCATGGTAAACGTAAGAAGAAGCTCTACTGCCATATTCTCTTGTTTTCTCTGGGAAATCGAAGAAGAAAAATCGAGCAAAAGAGAGATAAAAATGGTCTGAAAGTTTTGAAATAGAGACGAAGATGCTGTTTGAAATGAAGTGCGTTTTGCGATGGGGAGATGCATACAACTTGAAAGCAGAGGTCCCTGCCTCACTGTATTAATTGATTGATGGCAGCTGGCAGCATCTTCCACGATCCACTACGGTCAAACTTGGCACGCTGAAGCCAAGACAAGGACATTAAAAGAATAATTTAGAAGTCTTCTTCCAGTCTTTCTTGCGTTCTTTCTTTCTTTCTTTTTCTTTTTTTATGCAGCGAGTTGTTAAGGACATGATTTTTTTTAAAAAAAAAACATATTTAATTGCATTTCCTAATCTTACGTACAACAGTTTTCTGCAAAGTCTTTCTTTATATAAACATATATTTGAGTTATGAAGTATTCTAATGGGACAAAAAAATTGGCAGACAAGAGAGTGGTTAAATAATGTAATTAGGTTAAATATTCAGCAGAATCCTGCTTGGAAAATATGTGGTTTCATACTTGTGAATCAAGCACGTGTGTTTGTACTGCTGATATCCTCTGAATACTGCTTACAGTTGTACATGGCACCTGTCACACATCCAGACAGATACGGTGAAAGCAGTGTTTTCTTTTCCAGCTTTTTCTTAAGGTTCTCCATAATTGCATTTAGGTTGCTCAACCTACTTGTTGTTTCATCAAAATTTTGCAACATCTCTCCTAAAATCCTCCCTTTACTAAAATCATTAGAGACACAAACCCATAGAGTCACATCAAAAAGCTTTTTCTCCCTCGCTAATTGATAAATTTTCTTTGCTATGGTAGTCTTTCCAAGACCTGCCATCCCCACAATAGGGACAACAGACAGAACTTGTTGACCGATCGAGCCAATCAGCAATTCCATGATTTTAGAGACATCATTGTCTCTTCCTACTACAACTTCTGAGCTTTCAAGCAAGTAATCTGTCTCTCGGTCTATATCCCGGATAACTTCAGGAGCACTCTCTACATGTTGAGATGCAATTCCCAGCCCAAAGCGAGTTGCAAGTTTCTGAATCTCATCCAGTGATCCATTGATCTCCTTAACTTTTTGACCCATATTCAGACGGAATGCAACAGGGTTGTGCAGTGAAAAGCAGTCACGTACCTTTCCCTTCTTTTGGTCTTTTCGGAGAATCTCATAAGCAAACTCGTCTAGATTATCTTCAGCATCGTAAGCTACATCTTGTAGCTTCTCCAGCCAAAGCTTCGCAGACTTGTCTGTTACGGGCCTTCTGGCTGCATCTTGGAGCACAGCTTGGATCATGGTCAATGACTCTTCGAGCTTTAGCAGATGCCCCTCCAATCCCCAGGCAAGTCCGATCCCTTCAGCAGCTATGGAACTGACCCTTGTCAAAGTCTCCTCCATGGCAAACGTAAGAAAAAGCTCTGCTGCCATGTTCTCTTGTTTTCTTTGGGAAATCAAGGAAGAAAGATTGAGCAAAAGAGAGAGAAGAGGTCTGAAAGTCGTGAAATATAGATGAAATGAAGTGCGTTTTGGAATGGGGAGATGCATTCAGCTTGAAAGCAGAGGGTCCCTCCCTCACTGTATTAATTGATTGATTGCAGCTGGCAGCATCTTCCACGAACCACTGCTGTCAAATTAGTCATGCAAAGGCGAAGAACATGACCCTACCTTCTTATCTTGAGTGTCCAAATCCATCTTAGCCTGTAGACAACTTGAAAGCAGAGGGTCCCTCCCTCTCCCTATATTCTCTTGACACGCACAATGAATCTAAGAAAGTAGTGTCAGTACGTAGACTTCGGTTGTGTATGAAATTAGGATTGAAACTATATTTTAAAATTTTCGAATTTTTTTATTTTAAATTAAATTTTATTATATTTTTATATAATTTTAATATATTAATATTAAAAATAACTTTTAAAAATATAAAAAATATTTTAAATCATAACTTCTATCGTATTTCCATAATCTATTATCCCGGCGGTTGTTTTCTAGGATTTTACTTTTTGAATTTCCCCTCTAAAATCTGGAATTTTCTGCTATTTTTTTTTAAAATTTCCTGTAAATATTGACGATTCAATGGATGCTATTTTTCTGGTTTGTAAATATTGACGATGCAATGGAATTTTCTGCTACTTTTTCTACTTTTATTGCTTTTTTTTTCCGTAGTTTTCAAGTATCTTAATACTAACTTAAAAAAAATTAGAGGATTGTTATTATAATTGATTTAATAACTAAAAAGTCCTTATAATTTAATGTTATAACTTTATCACCAAATTATGAAAAACAAAATCCCCTAATTTTTCTCTTTTTTCCATGACTCATCTTCATCTTCTCTTCTTCTATCTTCTCCCCTCTAATTCCTAGCCTCCAAGCCATAGTAGAAAAAGAAATTTCAGAAAGTCCAGTCAACCCTATGGAACCCAAAAATTTTAACAATAAAAACTTGTTGTATATCATTTTTATTTTATTTTTACATAAAAAGGTAAAATAAATTTGAAATAAATGATAATAAAAATAAATAGGTCTTTATATATTTATTTTCCAATAAAAAGTTAATAAATAAAATGAAATATTTAAGATATTTTATTATAAATATAATGTTTCATAAATAAAAATTAACCAATAAAAAAACAACATGTTGCATTTTCCAAAGATATGAATCCTCCTATAAATCTTGAAAAAAAGAGGGTCTCACTTTAGATATAGAGAGGAATATAATTCTTTTAGGGATAAAATCTTTTCCTTAAAACAAGCTATTTAAGCAATAAATTTCTCTTAAAAACTCTATTTGATTAAGGCTAAATGTTCAATAAAAAAATTTTAATAGCACTTTGAAGATAAATCAAAATATTTCTTAAAATATTAAATCATCAAATTTCACTTGGCAACATACGTCTAAATTCATATTTTTGTAAATCACAAATCTTAGTTTAATTTCATAAAAAAATCAAATCACTATAAATCAAATTTTAAAAAAGAATAAGATAATTATTTTATATTTTATAAAAATATTTTATATAAAAATTGTATTCTGTCATAAATTTTAATAAAATTAAATATTTATACACATATTCTTACTTAATCTTCAATACTCAAATTTATGTTTACAAATCCTTACAAGGAAGATTGATAAAAAAAATTCTCAATCAAATCTATATTTAAAAACCTCAATTCATCCACTTCGCTCTTGGAAAAAAAAAAGGAAAAAAAGGAGACACAAAGACAGAAAAAAAAGGAGGGGGGAGAAAGAATGAAAAACCGAGAGAGAGGAAGAAGAAAAAAAATAAAGGAAAAGACACGTAGTTGGGCCGGGTTCGGCCCAGCCCATGCATTTGGGGCGGGTCTGGCCCATTTCAAAAAAAAAATTAAAGAAAAAAAATATTTTTCAATATTTATAATTTCCCCGTGTGTATTGTTTTACGCTGTTTTGTTTAATCTCAGTCTATTTTTTTTGTCATTTCTAAAAAATACGAATCCGGTATTAAAATACCTGGTTTTCGTCAAAACTTCCAAAAATACAAAAAAAAATTTAAAAAGAGAAAAATATTTTTGTGCATTCGGCCAAGTGTCTCAAAGCTAAAAAATTATATTGTGTTTTTCATACACCAAAAAACAATGTTTTAGCATGTATTTTGGTTTTAATAACCAATTTATTAAAGTCAATAGAACATTGGCCAAAATATCAAAAACAAAAACAAAATATTTTGTGTTGTTTTAGTATCAGGGATTATGAATTTATACGTAAAATATATTCCCAATATTAAAAAAGTATTTTCTTTTGACAATATAGAACAATTAGGGATTTACCCATTAAGATAAAAACCTCCTTACCGAGAAGGTCTTTTCTTAAATCTTAGACAGACAGGACCAATAATTAGAAACCACAACAAGACCTTCGATTTTATCAGACAATAAAACAATGCAGTTTACCTTAGATAGAGCGTATTTGGGGTGCTAATACCTTCCCTTTATGCAATCAGTCTTCGTATCCCATCTCTGATACCAGTTAGGGTTTCTAATGACCAGAATACTAGGTGGCGACTCCCATTCAAATTTTCCACTAATAAGAGATAAGAATTCCTTGTCTCTCCATATTTGCTAGATAGACCCGATACATGTTTCCTTGAGGGTGGACGATCGTCGCGACGCCACACATGTGCAATATAAAAAAAATAGAAAAAAGTGACTAAAAAACAAAGAGCAAAACAAATTTATAGACTACCACTCAGGATTTTGAAGACCTGAAATATATATTGGTGAAACGGTAGTGTATCGTAGCTAGGTAAATTGAGCTGCTATTCTTTCTGCTTCATAATCTTTTTAAGCCTTACTCTGTAGGAACACATTTGTTTTGTTATGCTCCAACTGCTCTAAGTACTTTAGGATGATTAATATAATTTATAGATATTAATTTAAAAACAGAAATTTATGGAAAAACAATGTTTTTATTTTTGTATTAAAAATTGTTTTTAAAATCATTTTATTTGAAAAACCACGCTTCTTCTAATAAAAAAAGAAATATTTTTATTAAAAAAAATATATAAATAAAGAATGAAAGTTTTGATTAAAGAGATATATATTTTCCCTTTTAATTTAAATAATTAAAAATTCTTGAGTACTTATTTAAATCACCAATTTTTTTATTTATTAAAACAACTATGTTGCTAATTAAAAAAAAATATATATATATATATATATATATATATATATATATATGTTTTTGTCAAAACAAATAATAAATAATAAAAGAGAATTTTGACTTTTTTATGTAAAATTAATTTATCATTTTTTTTACAAATACTTATTTTAATTATCTTAAAATTAAATACCAATAAATTTTCAAAAAAGACATCGTGACGCAATAACAGAGGAAAAAGACATCGTGACGCAATAACAGAGGAAAAAGACATCGTCAAGCTGTGACTGCGTGCAAAGCTTGAAGATACAGAGGAAGTCACAGTAAATAACCTGTTCTAATATTGCCTTGCCCTGTACCTGCCAATACATACACGTATACATACACTACACTACTGTGTGGAAAAGCAAAGATTCTTCATTGCTTCCCTTAGTGGATGACATCTTTTCTCTTTTCTTCCCTTCCCTTCCCTTGTATCCACTCCCTGTCTAATGTTATTTTTTTAAAAAAACAAAAAATTTGTAAGTCTTCTTCCAAGTCTTTCTTTCTTTCTTTATTTGATGCAGCGAGTTGTTAAAGAGATGATTTAAAAAAACAAACATATTTAATTGCATTTCCTAATCTTACGTACAGTCTTCTGCCAAGTCTTTCTTTATATATACATATATTTGAGTTGAAGTATTCTATTGGCCGGCCGGTTGCTTTCTAGGAGTCTACTTTTTCAATCAATGTGATGAGATTTGTCATGTGATTTAGTATTAGTGGAGTATGAAGTCATACACTCACTACTTGTTCAAAGGCCCTCAATTATATTTCTCAAATGGGAAAAAAAAATTACCAGTTAACATCGTGATTTTGATGGCTGGTCCCAGAAGAACTAAAGTAGACTCTTTACCCTTTTCATTACAAGATAGCAATTCACTGTATCCATGAAAAGGACATTTTATTTTTCAGCGAACTTCCTAGCCATATATCAATCAATCATGCATAACACCATGGCTTTCATTTTATATATTTCACTATATTCTGAACTTGATTTGCAGCATCAACTAAATTTATTGATCATATTGACAACATTCCATGGAACGTTAAACCGACGCCATCATGTGTCCGGAAGGCTTGAAGGAAATGTGTTCAGGAAAAAGGAAACGAAAATAACAGAGAATAGAAATGGGAGACAATCTTCGGTCTTCGAGAACGACATCAAAAGGATACAAAATAGATGTGGAAACAGAAAAGTCTGCTAGGTCTGGCAGACAAGAGAGCTAGAGATCTGTGCATCCGATGTGATCACCCCCATCGTCACCCTAAACATTAATTTACAATAATTGGATTAATTATTGATCCATGTCTATTTGAACTTATTTGATTTCATGTAAAAAACACTCAAGGTGGCTGCGTTTTCCTGAATCACGTGAACTAACCCCTGTTTTTAGCTAGGTTCTCTTTGCCAATGGAATTTTCTTCGAGTCTTGTGCTAATACATAGGTAGCACCGCACCCAGATGTGCCTGACCATATTAATTATTTCATTCTCCTTTCCTATGCACCAGTCCTTAACCTCAGTATCCATTTCCATGTGCTGAAGTCTATTCCCTCAATAGTTTACAGAAGTGTTTGCCATGTGATACTGCGAGATGCCCCCTTCCTTTCTGCAATTCTTTGTTTTTTTTTTCTGTCTGGCTAAACGATGGATATTCATGAACATCATTAGAAAACAAAAATAATTACTGAATTTGACATTAATCACCGTGCACCCCAACCTATATCAAAAAACTGATTTCTGATATTCTTAATATGGTCTGCCTAATAATGACTTTGTCTTAGTTGGCTGGTCACAGCTGGCAAGGCTTCACACTAATTATTTGTCTTGTTCTTGTGTGATCTCACCGATTGCTCGGGTCCTTCATTTTAAAAAATTACTTCGTGTCTACTCCCTGTCGAAGTCTTTCTTTATTGTTTTTTTTTGGTTTAATTAAGCAAGTTGACAGGATTTTAAAAAACACAGTTAATTGCATTTTCTTGAATGTTTGTATTTTGGAGTAAGCTAGTCAAACTATTCTTATAGCCAATTAGTCTTTCTTTATATATATATATATATATCTTTTAAATTATCTACATAGTTTATCTGTGCCTCATCCAAAGCACAATTGCATCAAAAGAGTTGATTTGAGACTTACATAGTTAATTTCAGGATCTATAGGATTAATTAAGATGCGCGTAAACTGATCCAATCATCAAAGTTAATTTTTTTTAAAAAAAGTTGAGATTGAGCTATGCACTAACTCATAAGAATAGCACTTGAGACTCATAAAACCTGTTACACACTCTTAAGAAAACCACCTCATCAATGACTCTACAAAAGATCGCTCACCAGAATTGTCTGAAAAATGAAATAAGAACTTATGATCAACAGGCAAAATATATGTACGTAATCCGATTCTAATTTGATGGAGGAGATGGATCTTTTAGCTTAAATGATTCACAAATCTTTCTGCAAAACTCAGATTCCTTCTGCAAATCCCTCATATCAAAAAGGAAGAATCAGCAGATTCCATATCATTCAATTCCTTTATGCATTTACACACTTTTTAGGAATTTAGAAATTAACAGCGATTCCAAAATAAAAAACTATCTGCTTGTTATACATAAAAATTATGTTAAAAAAAAGGGAGATGAAGTCTTGGACATGAAAGGGGTGTTTAAGAGTGAGTTTCAACCTATTTGTTTTTGTCAAAATTTATTTATTTTTGCTTTAAATTATTTTTTCTTGTATTTTTAGATCATTTTGATGTACTGATGTTAAAAATAAAATAAAAAAAATATTTTTTTGAGTGAAAAATACTTTAAAAAACAAACACTACGACACTCTCAAATACCCCTAAAGAATTTACCAAACTTGATAGAGTTTATATGTTGAAAAATCCTTAAAACAAGTAATGGATTAACGTGGGTAATTTGAAAGCAAAAGTAGTCTAGATGTTACATGATTCTTAAAATAAGGAATGATTTTATCAAGCAAGCTAATAATCTTGCAGGCTGATAGATTCAGCATGCTGGTAACTTATAGAAGGATAAGCTGTAGCAGGCTTGTAACTAGTAAGCAGTAATCTTCATAGCAATTTTTTTTTTAAAAAAATATATTTTTCTATCAGGATCTCACTTAGATCAATAACAATTCCATGATTGTAAGTTTTATTTGAAATAATTTTTTTATTCTTGAATTTCAATTATTTTATAATATTGTCATTAAGTGATTGAATCTGAGTTTTTTTTTTTTTAATTGAGACAAGTACAAAAGAACTCTGAACCACGGTAAACGACAAAACTGGTAAAGGTATGTAATTGCTAGTGTTGATCACTAATATCATAATAATCTACAAGTTACAAAAATATATTAGATGCCATGCCCGCGCGATGACACGGGCTTGTGGTATATTTGGACGTTGTCGTGGATTTGTGAAAAAAATCATAAAAAAAATTATATGGAGAAAAATTGTTGTAATCCACAATATTTTTAAGAAAAAAAATACAAAGCTAAATTCTTAACCAGCTTAATGTTAAAAAAAATAAAATCAATAAAGATAATATGGAAAAAAAATCATGTAGGGAAACAGTATAATAATCCACAGTGTTTTAAGGAAAAAAACTACAAAGTTAAATTCTCAACCAGCTCAATATGAAAAAAAATAAAATCGACAAAGACAATTCTAGAAAAAAAATCATAAAAAAAATCATGTGGGGAAACACTATAGCAATCCACAATGTTTTAAAGAAAAAAACTACAAAGTTAAATTCTCAACCAGCTCAATATTAAAAAAATAAAATCGACAAAAACAATTTTGAAAAAAAAAACACAAAAAAAATAAAAAGAAAAGGAAGACAAATTTGGAAAAAAAAAAAGAAAGCAAAAGGCAAATAATAATAATAAAACATGTGGGCAAAGTTAAAGCTAAATTCTCAATCAGCTCAATATTAAAATCATTTAGGAAAATACTGTAGCAATTTATATTATTTTATGAGGAAATATACAATTGTAATTCTCAACCAGCTCAATATTAACAAAATAAAATCAACAAAGAAAATTTTGAAAAATATCACAAAAAAATGAAAGGAAAAAAAACCATGCAGGGAAAACTGTAGCAATCTATAGTGTTTCATGAGAAAATCTACAGTTGTAATTTTCAACCAACTCAATATTAAAAATAATAAAATCGATAAAGATAATTTTGAAAAAAATCATAACAAAAAAAATCATGTGGGAAAACATTGTAGCAATCAACGGTGTTTAAAAAAAAACTGCAAAGCTAAATTTTCAACCAGCTCAGTATGAAAAAACTAAATTCGATAAAGATAATTTTAAAAAATAATCGATAAAAAAAATATGAGAAAACACTGTAGCAATACAAAAAACATGTGGGAAAACACTGTAGCAATTCACACTGTTTTAAAGAACTACAAAGTTAAATTCTCAATCAACTCAATATGAAAAAAAAAAATTGACAAAGATAATTCTGAAAAAAAACAAAAAAATCATTTAAAAAAATCATGTGGAGAAACACTGTAGCAATCCATAGTGTTTTAAATAAAAAAACTAAAAAACTAAATTCTCAACCAGCTCAATAGTAAAAAAGAAAATCGACAAAAACAATTCTGAAAAAACAAACAAAAAAAGAAAAATAAGAAAATTTTTGGAAAAAAAGAAGAAAAAAAAACATGTGGGGAAAGCTAAAACTAAATTCTCAACCAGCTCAATATTAAAAAAATAAATTCAATAAAGATGATTTAAAAAAAACATGTGGGGAAACACTGCAGCAAAACAAAAATCATGTGGGGGAAACACTGTAGCAATTCACAATATTTTTTTTGAAAAAACTACGAAGTTAAATTCTCAACCAGCTCAATATGAAAAAAATAAAATCAACAAAGATCATTTAAAAAAAATAAATCATAAAAAGAAAAAAAAACTATGTATGGAAATATTGAAGCAATCCATAATGTTTTTTTAAAAACATTACATAGCTAAATTTTTAACCAGTTCAATATTTAAAAAAATTGATAAAGATAATTTTGAAAAAAAATTAAAAAAAAAAGAAGAAGTCAATTTTAAGGGGAAAAAAAGAAAAAACAAATGTAAAAAAAGAAAAGCAAAAAAAAAAGAAAGAAAACATGCGGGGAAAGCTAAGTGCTTTCCCCACACCTCTAGCTCAATATAAAAAAAAAAAACTCAAAAATAACTATTTTAGAAAAAAATCATATAGAAAAATATTGTAGCAATTCATAATGTTTTTTTTTTTAAATGACAGAGATAAATTTTCAACCAGTTCAATATTTAAAAAAAATAAGCAATAATAATTTTAGAAAGAACATATAATTTTTTTTAAAAAAAAGTAAATCATGGAGGAAAAAAAACATGTAAAAACAAAAAAAGAAAATAGAAATGCTAGAAATGGTGGAGTCGCCTTGTGCTGGTTCTAGGCCTGCGTTACCCCCAAGTAAACGGGTTAGCCTCCCTTTTAATTCAGGGCAGTACAACAAAAATTAAAAAAACATATAATTAAATAAAATTTAAAATTTTTTAAAAGTGCAGTTGAAATGCACTTTCAAATACACTTTTAGACAATGTTTATTTGCATTGTTTATGTGGTTTAAATTGCAGTTAGCTTGAAAAAAAAATAAAAAATTGATGTTTTTTCAAGTTTACTGCATTTTGAAACACGACATTAGCACATAGATAGACATGCATTTACTAAGATTAATGGAGGTATTTTGTCCTCATCAATGTAAAGTTTTAAACTCTTGCAAGCCTCTAGTTTCATTTCCAATGAAGACCGACCAAGTACCATTATTGAATATTAGTTTTTGGACAAAAAGATAAAGGTTGAATTAAATCTTGGCCAAGCTAGAAGAAAAATTCAAGATGTCATGGCATAACCTTGGTATTTACAAACTGCTTCTGGCCACCAAGTATAACATCAGACCAAACATACCACTCTTGGGAGCAGCAATTTTTGTCCTGATCGAAGTCTAGCAACGTGTTTGTCTGCATGATTGCTACCAACCTTTTATATCCAGGGGTAATCTTTAGAGCCAACCCCCATGGTTTGGAGGTGGAAACAGATGATTGATACTGAAAAGGTGGTCTAAAGATTTGAAATCCGGTCAAGCATATGATGCCCATATGAGAGCTGAGATGAAGAATACCTTGAATTTCTAAATGAGAACATGAAACTTCATGTCTTTTGCAGCTGGGATTTGAAAACTTCTACACTGTAACTTTTTTAGAAGTATTTGGGTGAAAGTTTTGAATTGATGGGGTATTGAATATTGTTTACCAAGCATACTAGACTCGCTATTTCTGCAGTGGCCTGAAATGATGCAAGGTAAATTTCAAAGATTAGCTTGGAGACTAATCTCTAATAATACTACTTGGGGTATTTGGTTGTTGATGAATAAAATTGTTTTTGAGGAGAAAACTATAAGCTTGTTTGATTGTTTCTCTTTTATTCTCTATCGGGTTGCTATTTAGTTGTATATTCTGGATCCAAACTTTATCTATATGGAAAATAACTTCTTAAAATCTTATGATGGTATCAAATTATGGTGTAATAAAAAATCTTAAGTAGTTTCTTTGTTTTAATTGTAGTAGATTAATTGTTTTATTTTATTTTTTTTCTAAGTCTATTTCCTTCTTCTTTTTTCATGTCACTGTATTTTATTTTAACTATTAGTATCATGGCCTTTTCAATATATCTAGATGATTATCAAATAAAAAAAAGAACATGTTGCTTCGTCAGCACAGGGATCTCCAAATACCTAGCTGTCACTCGGTCATACCTTCTACCAACAGTTGTTCACCTGCAGTTGTTGCTTTTATTGGAATCCAATTTTATAGCATGCAATAACTTAAATTCGGCCGAGGTTGAAGCTGTGTTTTGCTTGTATACTTGAACTATAAGCTGTTGGAATTGCTTGGCAATAAAAGATAGCCAATCGTTCTTCAATGGGCAGCTTTGTACTTGTAGGATATTCTCTGTGTTTTTTAATTTTAGGTCGTGTTTGGTTTGTTATTAGTATAGAAAAGACAAATATAAAAAAATTAAAAATATGCTTTGTTGAAAGGCTAAAGGCATCAAAATAAATAAATTTATTTTTATAATAAAAAACAGAGGAAAACATGTCTTATTCGTCTTTATTATCTTTGTTTTTTATATTTAAAAGAAAAAAATATTGTTAATGCTTGTGTTTTATTTTCTTCGAAATTTTTTATTTAAAAATAGAACATGAAAAAACATATTTTATTCAGAGACAATAATCAAAACCTACTAAATATTGTTAATGCTTGTGTGTTTATTGCAGTTGAACTTGAAGCATGTATATATCAAAATAATACAAGCATGGGGTAACTGCATCCATCCATTTTACTGGTGCATTTAAACGAGATTAGTTACCTAAACCTTAATTAAGGGCAAAAACTTTTTGTTCTATAAGCCGGACAATTATAATTATTTGGTTCTTCGAAGCCGGATTGCAATTCGGTTTCACTTACTCGATCAAAGCAGCAGTCTTCGTTGAGCATTTATCGAAGAATAAAGAAATGCAGGCAGCTTTGCTTTGTTAGGATCGAGAAAAAACCAATGTGTATTTGCCTTACTAGAAATCTGAAGTCTAAACTCCAACTTGATCCAATTTCATTCTCCTTATCGAAACATACATCAATGGTTTGTCAAATTTGAGAAATAAATCTAATTTAAGATAAAATTTACAATAGAGACCGGTTGATATAATATGATTAGACAATTCAATACTTGAATATCTTTTAGCTATTGTCTCGAGACAATAAAAATAAAAATAATTGAAATAAGATAGACTTTGTATTTTTAAATGATAGAAATTCAACGATATAAATTTAGTTTTATATTTGTATTTATTCTAATAACTAAGAGACACAGCCAGGACATTAGTTTGAGTGGGTCAAATTTTTTTTAAAAAAAATTAGAGGGCAAAAATTAAAATTTACTAAATTTAGAGATAAAATTTATAATTATTCAAGAAAAAGAATATTTGGTTTTTGCAGGGTGCCACCCCGCCCATAACCAAATATTTTTTGTCCCTACAGTATTTATCTTATCGGTGATGATGGAATACTAACCAAAATTAACCTTAATGTACACATAGATAAAAAAAAAAAGTTTTTATTTTGTATTTTTTGTATATTCCCATCTCTTCGTCTATAGAACAATCTTGTTATACGTAATGATTTCATCTAATCCCATCAAATTCAAAATCCTAACTAATAAAGAATTTGTTTTTTTTTCTTCATAAAATGTAATATTTTTCTGTAAAATATCTTCTTCTAATTAGGTTATAATTTCATACCATCAAACCCACCCTCATGGATGTAAAAAAAAATCCTGCAATCTTAAAACCTAACTAGAAAAATGAAATGAAACTATAAATAGAAATCGGACAAGCTCTCCTCCCAACCCCTTGTAAATTTCCCAGAGAAAATATCCGTCCTCTTATTCGAACTCTTAGCTTGAATTTCCAAATTAGACCAACAACTCATGCTCAAAGTATCGAATTCCATACGTTCAATGTACAAGAAAGTTGGATTCAATTAATTCAATATCTTGGGCAGCAGCCAGCATGTGTGAAGATAACTTCTACAAGTAGATTGCTATAAATAATTGTGATGAAGACCCTTTGGTCTTTGAGTAAATGCAAAAGCAAGAGTCTAGTTTTTTTTGGGTGCCGTAGACTGTAGAGCTTTGAAAACCAAAAACTAGGCTTTATTACACCGAGAAGAAGAGGAAATTTATGTCTGTTTTATTCAAGTCTAGCAGTTACTGGAGGCTTTTGGCTTTAGAGGTTGTTTGGGAGTATTTTTTTTAAAGTATTTTTGAAAAAATTTAAAATTTTTTTTAATTAATATGTTTTTGATGTTTTTAAATCATTTGGATGTGCTGATTTTAAAATAATTTTTAAAAAATAAAAAAAATTATTGACATATTTTTCTAAGTGAAAAATATTTTAAAAAATAACCACAACTACACTCTCAAACACACTTTAAAATTGTTCTGTGAAAATCAGGCGTAGGTGGGGTTATTGTCCAAAGCATGTGATGCTTTTCTCGTATCCATTTCCTTTAAACCTATTCTGTTAAAAACTTAAAATTACTAGTATGCTTTGTGTCTTGGAAATGCTATAATTTTGGCTATTAGATAATTTATATATAACTAATTGTTTGATTTAATAATACAGCCTAACATAGGATGATTATACATTTATACTTGTTTAATTTATCTATCTCAAATGTCACGAGATAGCCTTGAAAAACTTTAGAACAAGTAAGAGGGATTCATAAATCCTACGTATAGCTACGTACATCACCAATATGAGCAACACGAAATCCCTTACCATCTCCAACCTGAAGTTGATCGTTAAACAGGCCTCGGGATTGGTCATGCCGGCCTAGTCAGGAGTGATATAATGAGCCGCTGCAGTGTCGAAGAAGCACTGGATATGAGATCTAGACCTAGAAGGAGCCGGTGAGTGAGAAATAACGTGAGCAGCCAGGTGAACATAACGTTGCGGGCAGTTTTAACCATAGTGATTCCAGTCATTGCATAACTAGCAACAGGTATTCTTATTTCCCGAAGCATTAGTCTACTGATCACCACCATTATTGTTACGTGATATTACAAAGTTAGAAGAGTAGAATGCTCTGCCGATTGTTACTGTTCCAGGAACGACAACCTCTTCCCTTGCCACGGTTTCTTCCACTTTACCCACGATTATTATTACAAGTATCATCAAATCCTTGTTATCAGCTACTGAGATTAGCATTTGGAGGCAACAACATCATTTAATTTCCATAACCAATAAGATTATAAGAAAATCTTTCATTGCTCGAATGGAGAAATTTATATCAATAACAATCTAGCACGAAGGATTCTAATCATCCAGCCAATCGACCAACGTCCAAACCTTCCTTACCATGCTCGACATGGCTGGAAATTCATGCTTGTTGAAGCAAATCGAATTGAAACTGATACTGTTTCCAACGAGTACTTGACTCGAAGCTAATAGCCACATTTTCTTAGCTCTACTGTACCACTGCTTCTCATTACTGCAAGTTGAGAATAATAGAATGTGTTAGGTTGTGCCTTAGCCAACCTTTCTATTTATATATGTAGGGCAGAACACGGCAGTAACTATAGGGATTACAACATTCAAATAATCCTATATTAATTTCCTATTCTGATATATACTAGCTATACATTCTATAATATGCCCCCTCAAGCTGAGGGTGGGGGATCAACTCGAAGCTTGAACCGAAAAGCAGTAAACGATGCAACAGGAAGCGGTTTAGTGAAGACATCGGCAAGTTGATCCCGAGAGGGAACAAAACAAATCTGAATCTCTTTCCTGGCAACGCGGTCACGGACAAAGTGATAATCCACTTCAACATACTTAGTACGAGCATGGAAGATAGGATTGGCTGAGAGATAGGTAGCACCAAGATTATCACACCAAATGGTAGGAGCACAAACTAAAGGAACCTGTAGATCTGTTAACAAGTATTGAAGCCAAATGACTTCAGCAGTACCATCAGCAAGAGCTTTATACTCAGCCTCAGTAGAGGAGCGAGCAACTGTGCGTTGCTTGCCGGATTTCCAAGAAATCGGTGTCTGACCAAAAAAGACAAGATAGCCACCCGTAGACTTGCGATCATCAATACTACCAGCCCAATCTGCATCTGTAAAGCCATGTAGAGCAAAAGAGGAGCCTTGAGTGATATGAAAACCATAAGATGTCGTACCTTTAAGATAGCGTAGAATACGCTTAACAGCGGCCCAATGAGAATCTGTAGGAGCATGCATAAACTGACAGACTCTGTTAACAGCAAAGCATATATCCGGACGGGTGAAGGTAAGATATTGAAGAGCACCCACGATATGATGAAATCGTGTAGGATCAGAGAATGAGTGATTCGGTAATAAAGTGACATTCGAAGGGGAGACTGGAGTATCAACAGGTTTGCAGGAAGTCATACCAGCGAGGGTGAGGATGTCAAGAATATATTTATGTTGACGCAGCATTAAACTCATACCGGTAGACTGAACTTCAATGCCCAGAAAGTAGTGAACAGCACCTAAGTCACAAAACTTGAACTCAGTGCTAAGTAGCTGTATTAGATGATGAAGCATAGCAGAGTTGCTACCCGTAAGCAGAATATCATCAACATACACCAGGAGATAAAAGATATTAGTGCCATTAGATAAAATAAACAGGGAGGTGTCAACCTTAGAAGTGCGAAAACCAATAGAGAGCAGAAAATCACTTAGACGAGTGTATCATGCTCTCGGTGCCTGTTTTAAACCATACAATGATTTGTGCAATCTGCACACATGAGATGGAAGAGAAGAGTCAACAAAACCTGAAGGCTGTTTCATGTAGACCTCTTCAGTAAGAACACCATTGAGGAAGGCATTATGAATATAAAGCTGATGAATCTTCCAATTTCGCAAAACCGCGATAGAGAAAACCAATCGGACAGTGGCCTGCTTAATAACTGGACTAAAGGTTTCAGAATAATCAATACCTTCCTTCTGGGTAAAACCTCTAGCAACAAGGCGCGCTTTATAGCGCTCAATACTATCATCAACACGATGTTTGATCCGATATACCCATCTACTGCCAACAACGTTCATAGAAGAACGAAATGGAACCAAAGACCAAGTGCGATTTGAGCGCAAAGCAGCGATCTCATCACACAAAGCATTATGCCAAACTGCATACCGGTCAGCATCAGAAAATGCAAAGGGCTTAGAAGAAGGAGAATGCAGTACCCGTGTGGAGGCAGAGGTGGTGGCAGTGGAAGCAGCCAGGTTTGCTGTCTTTGGCTGCCGCGGTCTGAGAGTCATAGGATGGTTGCTGCGTGCTGGTGGAGACGCAGGGGAAGATGGTGGCAGTGAGGAGACCTGTGGCAGCTGATAAGAAGATAAATCAACCATAAGTTGCAGACCTGCGCGAGAGGATGATGAAGAAGCAGCCTCCAGCATAGGACTATCAGCAGAGGAGGGGCTGTCAGCAGAGACCGAATTTGTAGGAATGCTGCCCAGGGTAGGCAAAGCAGAGGAGGGGCTAGAGAGTGCCCCGAGACCATGAGGAGAGGAGATCAATTGACGACCTAAACCTGCATCATAAGGGTTAGATAAACAAGCATGTGATGATGGCCAAGGGATGGTCAGGAGTTGTGGTTGGGTGGCTGTTTGGAGTGGCAGAGCTGTGTGCTGTGGGCTATTTGGGTGGCTGATGGAAGTGGGTGGTGGTGGGTGGTTTAACAAGTTTGGGACGGTGAGAGTAGCGGGTGGGATGGGGGTTGTGGTGGAACCCTTTGCAATCTATTCAGAATTATCAAAAGGAAACACATGTTCATGGAAACGGACATGACGGGAAATATAAATACGGTGAGATGCAATGTCAAAACATCGATAACCAAGATGGGAGGAACTATATCCAAAGAACACACATGGAGAGGAACGAAAATCCAATTTATGATTATTAT
>Ga0325410_1001230_pt1 | contig 28215 bp, 19 predicted proteins | sample PopdelMetagenome_16_FD_206182 | JGI IMG/M metagenome (GOLD analysis project Ga0325410, IMG submission 206182) | Populus deltoides microbial communities from Bellville, Georgia, United States - Xylem-PdIQD-R3 | ecosystem: Host-associated > Plants > Phyllosphere > Stem > Wood/Secondary xylem...
TTTTGGGGGAGAGTTGATGGATCACAGAAGGAGACAAGAAATGAAAGGGCAGGCGAGTGTTTTGGCATTGGACAAGGGAAAGAACAAAAACGAAAGGACCATCTTGTCCTCTTCAAACAATATAAACTGAAGAAATGAAAGGCATCACAACCTCTCCGAGTCTCACACCACAAGGGCTCCTATAAAAGGGAGAGGTTGCCCCCTCGCTCTCCATGTGCCTTTGTCTTGTTCTCGAGTAGAAAAAAACATCCAAACCCTCCATCCTGAACTAATCTCTCTTCACTACAAGACAATTAATACGCACCTTCGATGGTCTTATGACCATATTGACCTTTCCACTTGGCCTTTCAAAATTAGGGAGAGAAAACTCCTCCTAAGCCCATGGGATGGTGGAAGAAAATTTTTTAAAAAAATATTGAGACGATAATACATTGAATTGATAAAAACTGACTAATATAAACTTGTAAAACTCATGACTTCAGTCATGAGACTGTAATAACTATATAAGATACAATAAACTAAATATTGAAGGATAAAAAAATATTTAATTTAAACAAAGAAAAAAAATAACTCGAGTAAATCTAGAAAAACATGCCAGACTTGTGAGTTGAGTTACAAAATAGGATTACCCATTAGAAAACAAAATAAAAATACAAAAGTTAATTCCTAACCAATTCATTGTTGAAGTACAAAATTAAAAAAAAAATTAATTTTAAGAAATCAATGAAAAAACACCTGAGTCAATCTATGTTGACTCGCCAGATCCACAACTTGTCTTATAAAATCAGATAATTCCATAGAAAAAACTTTGTTTTTTTTTTTTATACAAAGTCAAGCGATAAAAAAAATTATCCTAAAACATCTTATAGGTGTAAGACTTTTTTTTTAAAATAAATTCTTTGATTTTATTTAAATGAAGTTAAAAAAAAAAACCTTAAAGGAACGCCTTTTAAAAAAAGCCTATGAATCTGGACCTACAAGGGCAAGCCAGCATGCTTGCCCATTTTATTATTTTGATTTTGTTTGTCTAAACAAACGATATGTTATTTGTCTAATCAAATTTTTATATCAAACAATACAGACAATACATTGTCTGCATCTCCAAATAGGGTTACTGAAAAAAATATTTTTTCAACTATTTTTTAACCATAAAACACCTACAAAATAATCAAGAGACCTATATAAACCTCTTTATGCCTTCAAACAACCTAAGAATCGGTCCAAAAACAATGAATCAAATTGAAACTCAAAATTTTTTTGAGGTTAGATCTACATTCTTATGCAATTATAAGATGAAAAAAACATCCAAGTTGAATCTCTCTCATCGAATGAAATTTGTAGACACAAATATCTTCTGAGATACACAAATAATTTCTTGAAAACTTTCATTAAAAGCTAACCAGGGAAAGATAGGCTATACGCCAAAATGTTTTTTTGATACTATAATAAATACATAAAAAAATAAAATAAGTTATGAATTTCAATTGAAAAAAAAAATATAATATAGAAGGATAAATTAAAAAATTGTATGAAGTTTAATTTAAGAGTGCAGATTACTCAACAATGAAACCTCAATCTCTTTTAACGTATTTGTTATTAAGAGTGCAGATTACTCAACAAGATTCTCCTCACTTTGTATGAAGTTTAGCAATGATCACGACTATGAATATATCCTCATTTTACTTTTTATAAATTTTTTATTAAACTTTAAAAAATATCCAAACATTATTAATGTGTTTTTTAATGTAATTTTTTTTAATTATAAACTAAAATCCGAATAATTAATGATATCATATTATTTATTTTTTATAATTTATTTTTTAAAAAATTAAAAATTAAAAATTAAAAAAAGAGAACTTGCAGGTGAGTAAGAAGTAAGATATTTTTATAATTTTTATGGTCATCAATTTAATTTTTTTCTCTAATTCTTGTGTTAGTTTCCTCTTTTTTTAAGTGATTTGAATAATTAATTCAATAATTATTCCATACACAATGAAATCTAACGAAGTATCCATTTTATAAACTATTGATATTATTAGACACCATTTGGAAACGTGGTGTAATTCGTGTTCCTAAAAATTTTTAATTTTTTTATTAAAAATTAATTTTTTATGTGTTTTGAATTTTTTTAATATGCTTATCTTAAAAATAATTTTTAAAAAATAAAAAAATATTTTAATATATTTAAGCATAAAAAAACAGATTTTTAAAACTTTTCTTCTTTGAACAGGATTGTTGTCGTGACAAATCATTTTGGCCCAAAGGGAGACGAACCTTTGCAACCAAAAATTGGGCCTAGAAGCTTGTTGCCCGCCAAGAAAAGGTTGAAGCTAAAGCGACCATGGCAGAACTCCACCATGGCATCATTTCTTCAAGGCTAAAGTAGTCTTTGAACACTATTACAAGTCAGTCTCTCATATTTAAAAACCTATAATTGATCATTTTCGACTACCATCTTGTTATAATATCCTTTGTTTATTTAATCAAAATTACCCTTTTAGGCCATTTTAATTAGAATAATAGAAACCGAAATATTAAGATTTAATAAGAAAATCGAATGATCAGCGAGAGTCTTCGCTTAGGGACTAATTTATAATGTTTCAAAATAAAGGACTAAATTTGTAATTAACCCTAGAGAGTATAGAGTAACTTGCTCTTTCATCCCTTGGTTCCATTCAAAGCATCTTCCGATGAGAAGAAACTAAAAGGAGTGGTAAAATTAATGTAGCATTGGCACTGCAAATTAAATTATAATTTTACTTCTATCAACAAAACACAATTCACCTTGAAAAAAAATAATAGAAGTCTTTTTGTTGTTTTTACACAATAAAATAACTAATATGCCTTTAGAGGAAACAATTAAAGCGCTGACGAGCATGGTTATTTTTATTTAAATATACAGTAAAATGATTATAATATCCCTAGATTAAAATTGTCTTTTCCTTGGATTAATGGTTTTTTTTTTTGGCTTTATTATTTGTATTTATCAAGTCTAGTCAAATTAGTAGTGAGACATATATAAAATATTAATTAATTTAAAAAAAAATGGGTTGCACGTGACAATCATGTACACATGCATGAGTGCTCCTGTGCTCTTTGAACGATACGTATAATGTTTTTTGGTAGCCAAGCTCTAATTTCATGGTGGCATTTTAATCCTCGTGACATCACCTTTATTTCTAGGCAACATCTAAGACAAAAAGAATGTTAGGTTTTGCACTAGTGATCGTTTTTTTTTTCAATTTTTCTTTTCTTTATCATTCTCTGTTGTTTTAGAGTCGTTTCTTAAACATTTTCAAAGCAACCCTTTGATTTTTTTTCTTTTTAGATTTGATTTCTATTTTTTTATTTTAAATAATCTATAAAATTAAAATTTTCTTTCGATTTAACTCTCCTTTGATTTTATCACCTTTCAGATTTTGTCACTATTATTTTGATTGTTAATTTTTTTAATCATTATCTTGATTAAATTATATTTTCGATTTCATCCCTCAATATTTTATACAATTCTCTTAATTAAATAATTTTCTCAATTGTGTCTCTTAATATTTTATTTTATATAAGATTTGATTCTTATTTTTCTTATTGCTATTTATTTTGTTTTAATTTTTTTTATTGAATTTTTTTTATTTTATCTCTCAGCATTTTATTGATAGAGATTTTTTTAACCTCTTGGGTCATGAATATGAAAGATTGGAACGTGTTAGCTTAGATATTTTTTAAGCTCTTTTTTTACAAATGAGTATTTTTTATATTTTATATTTCTATAAAATTATCTCAATCTCATGTTTCATATAAAAAGTTTTGCGTTTGAACCAAACTTAGCTCAAATTAATATTTATTTGTTGTTTTTATTATCTATTCTTATATTATATTATCAAATTAATGAAAGCTTAATCTACCTTTCATATTTCTCTTACTATACTATTTTAAGATAATTTTCGCCACACAAACTTCTGTTTCCCGCGCTGGGAAACAATTTAGTTTGGCCCGCGCGCGTGCCAATCTAGTTCTCTCCTAAAACGAAGAACGATTGCCTCAGTGGGGACCACAGTTTCGTCATTAGCAAGTAAATGATAATGGTGGAGGACGACTCGTGATTTTTTTCTTTACAGTATAGATTCAAGGAAAGTATTTCATATATATGGTGTTAAAGATTAATCCAGTGGATTAATTAGTTTGTTCTCTGCATGTTTAAGTTGATTGATTTCTAGCTCAATAATTAATAAAAACAACTAGTCAGTTGAAGCTGTTGCAAGAAAAACCTTTGAAGTGTTGAACTGTGTTGGGTTTTTAAGCGCAAAATGAGCCTCAGTTGGCAGCTACTGATTTCAAGAAATAGATGGATGTTTGAGAGTGTAATAATAATTATTTTTAAAATATTTTTTAAAAAACATTCTACACTGCTCCATTGTGTCATTTCAGCATTGTTAGCCGAGATCGACGACAAATAGTGATACGATCCAACTCAAACGAAAGCCTCGAAGACATGAAAAGCAGCTAGCCCTAGTGAAATCCTAAATATATTACTACTATGGGGTGGACTGGCTTGCATAAGGATTGTAACGCGATGCAAAAGGAAGGGAATTCAGAGAAACTGCTTCTATTTATATTGGAATTAGCTTCAAAACATTTAATTTGAAGAAAAAAATTTCAAATTTTAACATGAAAACAAGTTAAAACTGACTCCCCAACCGTGCCAGAATTCTAAGTATGTGCCACTCTGTGACAGGTTTGCACAAGGAAGCTTATATAGATAAGTTATTTCATCCAGGCCCAGGACTTGGGAGCAGTGGTTGTTCTTGTAAGTTTGACAGGTAAAACCCATGTCTAAGAATCGTTCTTGGATATTGGCAGGTCATCCTGCGCTAATCGGACGCCATCGACCATTTCCTGTCTCGCCCCAAGCTGCAGAGAGGTGGCTGCATCACATGCAGAAGGCAATGGACAGCACCCCGGATATTGACGATGACTCGAAAACCAAAATGATGATTTATTTCAGGCATGAGTTTCACCAAATTGCTTTATTTTCAACGCTCATTGAATCCATCTCTTAGCTGTACTTGCCATTTATTTCCCTTTGCTCATCTGAGGGACTGTGTCTCGTATTGTGGCTCTCCAGGCACGCTGCATTCTTTCTTGTGGCTGGAGATGAATTCAAGAATCAAAATGGGCGTGTTGCTTGTAAGCATGGTGCCAGCAAGTGAGCTGCTGTGTAAAGAAAGGATTCATCGTGACAAAACAATGGGAGATAACAATCCTTCTCAAACTTCTTAAAGATATCTCAGTTGTCCGTAGGCAAAGCTTTCCTCCAGTATTATCGATAAATTTTGAGATTTTCATGTTACATTTACTTGTGTTCTGATGAAGCCTGAAGTGAACAGACTTTACAGAGTGAGACTGTAATCTAGAAACAGATGCAACCACGAATTCAAAAAGAGCCAAGTTTTGATGCATTAGAATACCTTCTAGTTCCTTAAATTCCTCTTGTGCAGTGGTGTAATTTGATTTGGTACATGGTAACTGAAGAGCTCCTAGTTCAATACTTTCCACTAATCAAGTATTCTTTGCAGTGGGGTAAGTAAAAAACCCGAAAACTGATTAAACCGAGAAAACTAGAAAAAAATAACTGAAAAAACTGATTAGAATTTTTAAAAAATCGAACGTTCAGTTTTGGTTTTATAAGCCTGAAACCGAAAAAACCGAGCCGAACCCAAACCGGAAAAAACCAAGCCAAACTAAAAAAATCGAGCCGGTTGGTTTGAACCAATTTTCTCCTAAAATAACCGAACTGAACCGAAACCGATTGGTTCGAACCGGTTTCGATTTAAAAAAAACCGATTTTGATTATTTTTTTAATAAAAACCAAATGAATTAAAAATAATCACCCTACAGTATAGATGGTCTTTACTTGAAAAAAAAAGGTAATATTTTTTATAAAATACATGCTAATTCTGCATGATGATCTTACAGAATCTCTTTTGAAAGAATCCAATGAAAAAAATAACTACAATTGATAGATTGAAGCAAAGTTGTTAATTCCATTCCGTTTTACTTGAAATGACCGAAACATTCCATATCAATTTAAAAAATAGAACAAAACAGAATAATTTGCATCTCATTTTAAATCTCGGTCCGTTTTGGATTTTTCGGCTAAATTTCGACCGGAACGTTCCGGTTTCATTCCACATGTTCCGTTTCGCTCTTGAAAAGTCATTGAATCAAATTGAACTAATTAAACCACCCAAGTATAAAAAAACTCTTTTTCATTACTATTTTCAATAATAATGATATTAATAATAATATTGAAAATTATTATTACTATTTTCATTAACAATGATATTAATTTTTTAAAATTAGATTTATCACTAATATATACGGTTTATATTCATGTTGTTTTTTTCATGTTTATACTTTGTAGAAATTTGAGTAAAACAAAGGATGCTTTAGATTCCATTAGCCTTGATAACATTGACCTAACTTTATATTTAAAATATCTGTGTTAAAACATTTTACTTTCATAATATTTTGATATTTTGTTTAAGTTGAATTACTTTAAGTTAAAGATCTATTTAATCTTGACTATTTAGAAATATTTTAAATTTTGAAATTATATTTGTTTGGCATTGTATTTGTATTGCATAATTTATAATTAATTTATCTTGAATTTAAATTATGTTTATTGAATATATATATATGTATGAACAGTACAACCTCGAAACGGCACACCGAAACACTACAAAACTGAAACATTTCATTCCAATTGAAAAAACGAAACAGTTATCGAAATGGAATTGACAACTTTGGATTGAAGAACTATTAATCTCAGTTTATTTATCTTCTCGTTGTTATTTTTTTTAATTTTATTTTTTAATATTAAATTAATTAAAAATTAAAATTTTTATTTTTTTTCGATTTATTTTCTATGAAGTTCTAAATCTCATGAATTATTTTTTTTAATTTAATTTTCAAGCATTGAATTGGTTGAGAATTGAGTTATGTAATTTGTTTTTTACTTTTTATGTGATTATATCGGTCTTATAACCCAAATTACGGGTTTGACAAGTTAACTTCAGTTGACTCAAGTTATTTTTTTTACTTAATTTTTTTTTCAATTTTGTTCAACATGAGGTTGATTGGAAATTAAACTTTATAATTTATTTTAATTTTTTTTTATGTATTATCATAATCTCATAACAAGAGTCGAGGATTTTCTAGGTTGGTCTAGATCAATTTGATATGTCTCCGTCTTAATATTTTTTTTAAATAATTATCATTTTGTAATGACATGAAATTTTTGATGCTTTTTCAGAACATTTAACAAAGCTATATATATATATATAATTAAAAGTATAATACAGTTATATTAAAAACTTAAGAGATAATCTATATAGAAGTGGGGCTATATATAGTTATTTAGTATAAAAAAATTAAGAAATAATTACCTGAATATAAATTAAAAAAAAAAGTGAAGTGTTGTATAATTATTTTATATTAAAAAGTTAAGAAACAATTATATATATATAGGCTATAAAATTTAAAGTTTCTCTGTTACACTCTAAACCGAACTCTCAGCCGTCAGTTCCTTTCAGCTCTTCCCTCTCTCTCTTCCTCTCATTCTCCTCACCAGCCGGCAGCAGACCCGCTGATGGCAGCAGCTCCAGCAGCCCGTCTTCCCTCCCCTCTGTGCTTTGGATTTGTCAACTTCTAGCTAGTAAGTAACTTTCCAACACTCACATTTTAGTTTAATAATTATTGAATATTTTTGTTTATAATTGTAAAAATATCTCAGGTTACTTTTGATAAATCGGAAATTTGTATGGATTGATTAGGGATTTCTCTTGTTTCTATGCATAAGAGGAGGGCGACTAGCAGAGAGAAGAAAGCTTAGAGAAAGAAGATAATGTCTGAAGTTGTTCCTCTCTTGAGGCATCAGGTTAGGAATTTTTCTATAAAGTTCAGCTCTCTGTGGGTGTAAATAACGGCATAATTCTACGGGTTTGGTGTAGAGTAGTTAGGGATTGGAGATATTCGTTTTACTAGCAATGAAATAAACAGTTGTTCTATGCACTCCCAGGTGTTTGAAAATATTAGAATTCGAAATTTGGTTGCGCCGGCATCTTTAATAGTATTAGAAAGGAGGTTTTTTTTTGTTTATAGCACCTGGAACTGTGCATCTGCTGCTAGTAGCTGTGCATACACAATAAAATAATTAAAAAAAATAATAGTTTGCAATTATAAAGATCCCTGTGCTCATCAGATATGGGAGAAGTGGTCATGCACAGATTTCAGGGAATCACAAATAATGGTCCTATGATAAAATAATGCCCTGTCATTTCTTTTTTATGTGCTCTTCTCAAAAACCCAAACTTTAAAATATTCTGATGTTAAGTTACTGGTTACATTTGCTAACAATCATAACTTAAAGTAATTTTGAAGTTAATCAGCATGCTTAAATGGATAGGTAGTTTGTTTTAATTTTTTCATTTAGCTAGGTTTGTCACTACCAGCCTTGTCAATGAGCCAGTTCTTAAATCTTGGTCAATTTGGAGCATGCATCTAGTAGCATCCCATTTTGATAGTATGTGTTGCTTATTGTAAATGGGCTAAATTAATTCTGATCAAGGTTCCGGTGTTATCTACTGTGGCAAATGGAGGATACCTTGATCTCAAAACTCAACACGTGGCTACCCGTTGCCATCCTTAGTTCGGTGGGTTTTTTTTCCGCATCGCTTTCTTCTACTATTCAAATTTCAACTAGAAATTTAGGGTGATGGTTCTTTTTTCTTTGAATAGTTTTTTATAGCACTATTTTTTCTTTCCATGTCGAAAATTTAGCAAATTTTATCGAGAATATGATGAGCAAAGTTCAACAATCAGGGATCCATAAGGATGATAAGAGCCACTGCATGCTTAGAAAGGGTTGCTTTTCTAAGAATTTTATTTGGGCCTATTTAATTTCTGTCACATATAAATTAGTGAGAATTTCTATATATATATATATATATATATATATATATATATATATATATATATATATATTGTCATTGTTTGCAGTTACTCACTTTGAATGATGATTTTTACAAGCATTCATTGTTCAAGTTGATGTAATCATACATGGACAGCTGCGATACATACACTGTGGGCAAAGATGGATCCATAATCTTAATTTGGTGATACATCTTCTCTTCACTGCTAACTGATTTGTGTCCGTACATTTGCTTCTCTTTTTTTTCAATTTTATTAGTAGTAAGGAATAACAAATTACTTGTAAAATTGAGATATCTCTTCCACTGTACAACATCTGTTGGTCCTTGCGTGGATAATTACCAATCAAGCAAAGGAACTCCTCTCTCATACATCTATCCCAACAACTTTTAGTTGTTTTTCGGGGGGTCATTGCTAGTTAGCAAGAGTAGGGATTGGAGATCCCCTTTCCATTTAGACAAGTTTCACCTTAGATGTTGCACTTTGGGTCGTTCGCAGCTGTTTTACAGGTTTATGGTCTAGCAGCACATGCATATGATTGTTTCACAATGGCCACGATCATACCATAACTGGGATCACAGGCTTGTGCATCCTTATTCGAGCTCCATTTTAATCCATCAAAATGTGGTATCAAAAACAAAACATGCTGTTGTTCAGGAAATTCACGTGATATGAGTCCTATTACACTTAATTTTTTAGTTTTATTTTGGAATTTCCTCCTTTAACTTGCTGTTTTGAGACACTAGCTGGAAAGACCTATCCGATAGCAAACTTTTTTTCTTTGCTGCTTTTCGGGCAACAGGATTCCATTACAGCACAAATCAATATATTGTTGTTGATAAAGGATTTCTTCCACAAGACTTAGAGGTAGCAACCCCTCTCCCCATCCTTGCATGAGTTTTTTTCCATTGTCCTGTTTTATTTTTTCCTGAGCGCAACCTCACTATCTTTACAATTTAGTCATACTCCTAGAAGCATGAATGTTTTTACAAGTTCATTCCTGGTAAATCAATCAAGCCAATCTGTCAGCTTCCTTTATGGATTTCTATAGAAATGGCAGCTGATGGTCACAGACTACAAACACTGAAGGGCAATTTGGATCCCTCAAACTCTGTCTAATCTTTTCTCTGCTTTCATTTGTTAACCAATCATAGGTAGCTACTGCATTGTGCTGCCATTGCACATACCATCTCTTTCTCATAAGCCCTAAATGTGTTGCCACCTCATCATTATGGAATCTCTTACATATTTCTTCCTGACCTTCGACAGGAGCTCTATTTATTTTATTGAAGTTTTAGTTGATTCTACAAACAAACCAGGCTTATTGATTCTGTTAAACCTTCCATTAAAAGGAGTTTTGGGGATCAAGTTGTAGCAAAAGAAACAGCTATTATGGAGCATTTTGGTGGCAAGGTTGGTGGGACCTAGGCATTTGGATGATGGTTCAGACGTGTATCTGGTCAGGGATTATTTTTAATAGTGAGTTGGTGCGTTATTTGTGCTATTTGTAGGATGATGCAGACGGTTGGAAGTGATCAACAAAGTTGTTGGGCTTATGCAGTTGCACATGAACTGGGAAGTTTATACATAGAAATCTGCAGGATGAGGATTTGGAGGTCAACAAACGGGATTGCGGTGCCAATGAGAGCAGGGGTGCTGATGGCTTGGTGATAGGAGCCAACAACAAATAACTGACACGGTAAGGGACTGGCGGTAGCATAACAAAGAAGTTTGTTAGGAACCTTTCGTGTTTTTAATTTTACTTGCCTTTTGTTTGAATATTTATTTATGTGATAAATGGGAAAGATAACAGTCATCAACATGTGATGAAATTTGATTCTCATCTCTTGTCAATTTGCATTGCATTTAGACATTGAATTAGGTTTATTTAATAATCTAATAATTTCTTCAAGAATGATATTGATATAAGATAATAAAGGAAACGAAGAAATATATTTTCTTGAATAATCAAATCATAAATGTTTACATTTTGAAAGCATTTATCCAAATTGCAAACACCAAATTCTTACAAAAGAAGATATCCTACAGGACATGACTAAAAGTTGGAGCAGCTTGCATGAAACCAGAACAAAGGGGAGGAATGCAACGCTGGAACGGTGCTGGAGTGCTGAAGTACGGAATAAAGCAGCGGCCATTGGTATTAGGCACAGCAATCGGCTTGCAAATTCTAGCTGAGACACCATACAAGCAGCCCACACAAAGAGTGCCATCAATTTTGTATACCATCCTCATCTTTGTGTACACACGAGCCGTCAACAAAGAATCAGATCCTGCTTGATGTGCCCCACCAACTCTTTCCACGTTCAAGATTTTAGCAATGGCTGCCAAGCCTAACTCGCCACCACGTAATCCCTGGCAAAAGCGTGCCATGTATTTGATATCCACCACGTCACCGAACACAATACCAAGTAGAGACGTAAAACCAGCCAAAGAATGGGGCAATGGCCTGTTTGTCACTGTCCTCAATGTGTGTGACAGATCATACAAGCCATGGAAGGTAACCCAACAAAGGTTTCGATGCTTGGCAACAACACGTGACAACAACTGTGCGAACATGTCGAAATCAATCCCATCTCTTCTCAGCTTGTCAAAATCGATGCCATTGTCTTGCAAGAACTGTATAGACTGAGAGACAAACAAATCCTTTGACAAATCGAACCGCAAATTGAACTCCCAAGTACCCCCGATTTTGCCACTTGCATCTGCAACGGTGATACCAAATTGGATTAACCTTAATGGATCAACATTATGCCTCAAATCCTCGTAACGAGTCAAGTCAGTGGCGTTCATCGGAGTGTTTCGAAAGAAACCAGGAAACTCTGTATCAAAAGAGACAACTGGAAATCTGAACAGGGCAGCGTCCAATCTGAAAATCTCTCGCTGAAAATTTTGTCTCCACACCGCAGTGATTTTGGCGGCAGCACCAGCACCAGCGGCCATTCTTCTTTATTCACTCACGTTTCAAGATATGAGAATTGATGTTTTTGTCAAGGAAGTGAAGAGTGAAAATTAGGGCTTGCTGTTTCTTACATATATCTTAAAGGAGTCCGAATGGATAGAGGATTGTTTCTTTGTACCGACTTATAACGGCCGTTTTATTTTTAGCGCGTTCCTTATTGATTTCGGATTTGTTCGGTAAACTACATTTTCATCCCTATAGATTCATAAATGATCAACCTCTACCCCTATACTTGAGATTTTCCGTTATTAATCCAGAAGTTTTGAAACTAAAAGTTTCGATTTCACCTCTTACAGAAAGTCTCCCCACTTTCATTGTTTCTTTTTGATTGTCCGTGTCTTCATATTTTTTTCAATTAAGAGTTTTTTTTTTTTTTGAATTGTGTGTCCGTTAAGCATGTATATGTTATTGTGCGAGAATTTGTTTCTAAAAAAAAAAAAAAGATGAAGATGAAGATGTTAATCCTGTTTTGGGAAGGGAAATTTTTATTTTTATTTTTTTAATATGATATTAAGAAATCCCAAAACACAATAGTTCTAAAATAACAATAAAATAGGAGAAATCAAATCTATTTATTTCTATGAAATATAATTTTACTCTATTTCTATTATTTAATGTTATCATGTGTTTGTGATTTCAGGCTTTCTTAATAACATTACAAGTAGAAAATAATAATTAAAATAGAAAAATGTTTCTTTTCTTTTCTTTTTAAATTGTGATTTTCATTTTTTTTGTCCATTCTTTGTAAGCATATGCATAATAGGTCCCACAATAAATAAGGTATATACAACAGTGGAGCTGAGAAATATTTTTTAAAAAAATTAATGAGTTACATGTATCCCCATGTATATGTGAAATTTAAATTAATGAGAATAATCCTTTTTATTTTTCTCACAAGTTTTCCCTCAATTGAGTGGAACCCAGATTTTGGATAGCATGTCCTTCATGATACTAAGCTAACAAGTAGAATGTAACACTGTAAAAGTGAGAAACGAGCGAGCAGTTGGTGAAGAGTTCATCTTTGAGGGTTATGATGTTATTCATTGTATAAAGACGATATATGATTTATCAAATCCAAAACTTGTTTCGGTAGAAAAACAGTGCACAGCAAAAACTGTAGTGGGCTTGATTCTCTACTTATTCTTTGCTTGATTCAATGTTTTCAGGCTACAAGTCTTCACCGGGTGCTGTTGCTAGCTCGCACACTGGAAGATTCCTTGCTCAACGTACAGTGGAAGCTGGGGAGGGGAGAGGAGGCTAAGCCTCAAGAATTAAGGTCCCCTTTTCACTTCATTCCAGTTTGTAAGCTTGCTCATCTCTCCATAAATCCTATTACAAATTTCTCGAGCCCCAAATGCTGTCCCATCCTCGTTCCCTCTCCTAGCTGCAAAGAGTTAATTTCACATAACCATAATATTGTAGGAGGCGAGATGATTGTAAGACATAATCACTAGTAATCTCCGCGAGAGCATGGGTCATCCTTAAACCTGTGAAATTTATTTGCATCTCTCACCACAAATAGTACCACTCTCAAGATCTTAGATAAACCTTTCATGAACTCCTGACATTAATCCCCACAGACGAATCAGCCTTCCTCCATCTTCAAAGCCTCTACCTCCCACAAACTCGTCTTCAAAGCCCCCAAACTCTCAAGGCCAACGTCCCTATTGCGAACTTCTCAAGTTCTCCATCTTTGACTCTCCATCCGCGTCATGCAATGCATATTTCACCCCATAAAAACAACCTGACTCTTTCTTCATCCTCTTCTCCATTTCCTTCAAGATATCATGTATTTTCTCTGTGAGGATAATGTGTATCATCTCTGCCATAGACAAGGTGAACCTCCTTGTTAATCTCTACCCAACCTGCGTCTTCCTTTGACTTCTTTGACTTCACAAATCTATTATCCTTTCACATTCTTTCCAATAGTATGCATCAACATAAATGCTGGACGTACAGTACCATCACATAATTGATAGGATATTCACTGAACTCTAACCTCAAAAGAATGTCACCTACTTCTCTGCCCAGCCCCACACTTTCTCTTATCCTCTCACATTCTTTACAATAGTCTCTATGTACTCTGCAAGCACAAACCAATGTCTTTCATGTGCCTACATTTGCCTTTTAAGCGCCCAGCTCGGCCAAGAAGATCAACCATGCCTGCATGGTGTTGTTTTCTAGCTTTGATCCTATGGTCGTTGCATGGCCTTGAAAAGTGCTGAGATTGAATCTTGGCGCATAGGCCCAGACACGAGACTAGTCTGCAGCCCCTCACTTAACAAGCAGGCCTAAGGCCCAGTAAACAGCCCATAACCTCAGGTGGCACCATCCACACCCGGGTGACCTAGCTCCTACCCAAGGGTATTCCCAACCCATGGGGGACCCTCAATCATTAATCTCGTTATGTTGGACGGGTATACCCTCACAAGCCTTTTCCTCCAACCTCAACGACTTGGGTGTCGAGAGGGAGTATGTTTTTCAGTTAGCTTTTATAATTGTAATATGGGAAAATAAGTTCAAGAAAAGAAAGGTTAAACGTGGTTAGTTGAATTTAGATATGATTGAGATTTATATATAATAAAAAATATATATAAAATATTTAGTAGTTGTATCGTTATGGTTGTTTTTTAAAATATTTTTATTTAGAAATGTATTAAAATAATGTATTTATATTTTTAAAAAATTATTTTTGATATCAGCGCACCAGAATAATTTAAAAACATCAAAAAAATATTAATTTGAAGAAAAAAATAAAAAATAATTAATTTTTTTCAAAAATATTTTTAAAATATAAAATAAATAATATTTTATAAAAACCAGTTAAAAAATCATGTAAAAAGTAAAAACCACGAACCAAAAAAAAGATGCAAAACAAACGCACCTTGTTTGGCTGGTTTTGCGGTTGTCCGAGCCTAACATTTTTAAGAGCACTGAAAGACGCGCTACTTTGCTAGTCCTGGAATGACTGCAGCCTAAAGAGCACCGCCAAATAAATCAAATCATCAGGCTCGGTAATAGGATTTTTATTATAAAAAAAAAAATTACACAGTTTAGTAAAAACTTTGGAAGAATGAATGGTAGGTTGAAAAAGTATTTGTAAATATCACACCATATAATTGTGTTTTTTATTATTGATTTTGTTAATAACTGTTATTTTATAAATAATGGTTGCTTAGTCATGTATAAATTAATTTAAAATTTTATAAAACTTTAATGATATAAAAACAAGATTCAAGATCCAATGATTAAAAAAAATATATAAGATAATATAGTAAAAAAAATAAAAAAAGAAATAAAATAAAAAGAAAGATAAGTGACACTGAGAATTTTTTTTATACATTTAATATCATTATAAAAATCTTGACAAGATATTTTTAACCACGTTTTAAAAAATCACTAATAAAACTTTAATATATCTATAATAACTTTTTTTTTCTATTTTTTTTTCTTTCATGACATGTCAGCTTCTGTTTCAAGCCATTAAATTTTAAATCTATCTCTTGACTATTAAATATTTCATTAAATTTTAGGATGATTTATTTATATATTAATTAATTTTTGATATTTAAACTGAGTTTTATTAATTTGTGTAGGAATGAAAAAAGATACTCCGTACTACATCATTGCATTTCATTGAAGCGACGAATTGCCTTTTTGCCAAGACCATGCTTTCCATAGCCAGTGATCATAAATGTCCAAGAAATCACATTTCTAGCGGGCATTTCACCGAAAAGTCTCTCTGCTTCATCTATCATTCCACACTTCAGATAGATATCCAAAACTTCCTTGCATACTGAGATGTCTGCGCCAGAGGAGACTTTAATGGCATGTGCATGCATTTGCTTGCCTTAATGAACAAGCGGCAAACCTATCTACTTGAATGCCGCTCTCTGTAAGCTGCCTAAACAAGTTCATGGAAGTTGGAACTCTGCTGAGTTTCCTTCTAGAGCATAACCATGAATGAGTACCGTCCATGATATCACATCCTTCTCTTCAATACGACTAAACACTCTCCTCGCCTCAAAAAACTTCCCACATTTCACATATAGAACAACAAGAGCGCCAGCAATAGCAGTATTAGCAGAATACAAGAACCCACTAGCAATCAAGAGACCATGAGTTTGGTTTCCTTCCTTGATTGCACCAAGACAGTGCAAGCCTTCAATGTGCTTGCAAACGTAAATTCATCAAGGATTTCCCCACCTTCTTTCATTTTTTCGAAACAAAACTAGAGCTTTCTCATAAAATCCTGCAAGAGTATATCCTGCTATCACAGCATTCCGGCTTACAAGGTTCCTAATAAGCATAACTTCAAACATACGGGCGGCTTCAGTGGTTCTTCCATAGTACGTTTGAGAACAAGTAAGTGATAGAATTCCGTACCACATTCACCATATCAAATCCAGTTTTCACACGAATATCATGAGTTTGTCCTCCGATGTCAAAGCTATTCAACAAAACACGGGCTTTGAGACTCATCGAAAAGGTGAAATCATTCGGTGTCGCACCCGATAAGCCCATTTTGGAGAAGAGTAATAATAACTCTAGGGGGCTCCCAATTTGTATGTGCCCACGCATAAGAGCTCTCCATGAAACCACATTTCTTACAAGCATTCTATCAAACACATCACAAGCATCATTCACTCTACCTCATTTTCCATACATAGCTATAATAAGATCATTGCTTAACGTCAAGTCGAACCCAAACCCCATTTTCACTAAAGCTCCGTGCACTTGCATTCCTTGATCAAGAAACAAACTTTTTTGAGCAAAACCGCAAAAAGTTTACGAACTTCTGCCTCGCCTAGCACTGAAAACAACCCTCTATTCATTGATTGCCAAATAGACTAAAAGCTCCCTTCTTTACAGTCAATAATGGCAACAAGAATTGGTGCCTTGAAAATCAGAGAACTAGAGAATTTCTTTGTACCCATTTTGCAAAACTGCAAAAACATTGTAGGGTTGAAGAGCATCCATGCTCATGTTATCAAGTACTCACTTTCGCAGAGCAGCTTCTTGGTGACAAAAATGGTAGATGTGTGTGATAAAACTGAGGATCTTGGTTACGCCAGCTTGCTTTTTAAGCAAGTGAAGGAACCAAATGGGTATTTATACAATGCAATGATAAGAGCTCACACACACAATAAAGTGTATACTTTAGCAATCTTGTTTTATAAGGAAATGCTAAGGCTAAAAGACCCGGAAAGTGAAAACCCAATTTTCCCTGACAGATTCACATTCCCCTTTGTTATTAAATCTTGTTCAGGGCTTGTATGTTATAATCTAGGTAAGCAAGTCCATGCCCACTTGTGCAAGTTTGGGCCAAAGTCTAACATTACCATGGAGAATGCTCTAATTGATATGTACACAAAGTGTGCTAGTTTGTTGGACGCACATAAGGTGTTTGATGGTATGGTTGAAAGAGATGCAATTTCGTGGAATAGTATTATTTCTGGGCATGTTGGGGCGGGTCAGATGAGAAAGGCAAGTGCTTTGTTTGATTTAATGCCTTACAGGACTATAGTATCTTGGACGGCGATGATTTCTGGTTACACGCGTCTCGGATCGTACGCCGATGCGTTGTATGTGTTTCGTCAAATGCAAATTGTGGGCGTTGAGCCTGATGAGATTAGTATTATTTCTGTTTTGCCAGCGTGTGCGCAGCTAGGAGCTCTTGAAGTTGGGAAATGGATACATATGTATTGTGACAGAAATGGGTTGTTGAGGAAGACATCTATATGTAATGCTATTATGGAAATGTACTCAAAATGTGGTTGCATTGGTCAAGCTTATCAATTGTTTGATCAAATGTCCAAAGGGGATGTGATTTCTTGGAGTACCATGATTGGAGGGCTTGCAAATCATGGGAAAGCTCGCGAAGCCATTGAATTGTTTAAAAGAATGAAGAAAGCAAAGATTGAACCAAATGGTATTACGTTTCTTGGTCTTCTATCAGCTTGTGCTCATGCTGGTTTTTGGAATGAGGGGTTAGCGTACTTCGATTCCATGAGTAAAGATTATCATATAGAGCCAGAGGTTGAGCATTATGGCTGTTTGGTCGATATTCTTGGACGTGCAGGGCGCCTTAGTCAGGCTCTTGATGTTATAGAGAAGATGCCTATGAAGCCTGATTCGAAGATATGGGGTTCATTATTAAGTTCTTGCAGGACTCATTCTAATCTTGATATTGCTATTATTGCAATGGAACACCTTGAAGAGCTTGAACCAGATGATACAGGAAATTATGTTTTGCTTTCCAATATATATGCAGATCTTGGCAAGTGGGATGGTGTGTCAAGGATGAGAAAGCTTATCAAAAGTAAGAGCATGAAGAAAACACCAGGGTCTAGTTTGATTGACATCAACAATGTGGTTCAAGAATTTGTATCATGGGATGATTCGAAGCCATTTTCAAGAGACATTTTCTGGTTGCTAGAGTTGCTGACTTCTCATCAGGACACAACTGATCCTCATTTAATTGAAATAATGCTTGAGGATGGGAGTGAATGTCTGGGTTAACACAAGAACTTCCAATGGGAAATGTCCACTTAGCTACAGCTTAGAATTGGTGCTGGACAAAGAACAGTTCCTTGGCAAGAAAGAAGCTCTCGATCTCATACATAAAATTCATGATCCCATCCAAAGAACAACTGGGATTCATAAAGTTTATGGCATCTTGCAGAATCAGAGCACGCAGCTTGATGGGAATCTTTTCTTCTGGTGAACGGTCTCATCTGGAAGCCTTTTGAATTCGTATGATTGACAAACTCGAATATTCATTGATTGATTTCGAAGGTGTACGTGCAACGTCTTTGTACACGCTCTACTGTGCCATGTTAGCAATATGTGATGTGCACCATGACCAAAATGTCTTTGATTCTGATTTGTTGCTTGCCAATAGGTTTCACAGTGCCCGAACAAGAAAGTTATAATTCGTTATGATTAATGTTATCAAGGCACAAAAATGCATAGGTCAAATTGTATGTGTGAATGGGATCGTTTACCAGGTTCGTGCAACAAATCCAGACAGCTCGTGATGAAGTGCAAAACCTGCACTATGAAATTGGAGCTTCCACCCCCAACCCACTTGAATTTCAAAGCACAGTATAACAGGATAAGAGATGTTTTGCAAAGCAGGATCTTTTTTCCATAAATGCATGTCCCATATGCGGATCAAATCACAGAGAAGTAGTGAGTGCAGAAAATAAAATCATCATAAATTTATTCAGAAACCAAAGGTTGTTCCAGAAAGAATGAACTAATACATGTTAAGAGAAATAACATATTTGATCAAGTAGCTAAATTACTAGACCAAGGCAAGGCCGCAAATGATTATTACGGCATACACACTGCAATCCATAAATGCTGCATCCATGGCCCTTTGAATCACCAAACCTACCTCCATCACGTTACCTGCTTGTTCAATCCAATCAGAACCATCAGTTGAAGGAATCTTGTTTTCTGCATCTACAGCCCTTTCAAAACCTCTTTGATTGTTGAAGAGAAGCGGCACTAACACAAGGGTTAAATTGGTTAACAAAAGTAGATAAAGAGGCCTAAAACCAATAATGCTCCTCACAAAGTTGCTGCCCAGTAGAGGAAATCCTAAATACGATAAGACAACCAAAAGGCCTACAACTACAGAACTAAGAAGTCGGGATTTCTCTGATGCTGCGATGGCGGAGCTTATTTGATTTGGAGTCACAAAACTACTTATATGTGGTCGTGGTTTTATCTTTTGCTCTGTTCCTGAAGATGACCTGGTCGATTTCTGAACCGTGGATGTGGCCAAAGATGATTCTACTTTGCTGCTTGTTTCCACAGAAGGAGCTAATGATGCTCCCACACCTGTCTCAAATCCACGTAAAGATGTTTCCACAGTGCTTCTATCGCTTCCAGAAGCAATGGTGGTGGGCTCACTATTCACCAACGTAGAATCAGAAACTCCATCTTTCCCGTCAGGAGAAACTGCAACAAAAATCAAGTTTTTCGAAATTTAGAATCCTGAATAATCTATAGATATAAAAGCACGATAACCTTTTAAATTCTTCATAATCCTAACCCGTAGATCCCTAAAGTAACTGTTAAACAGATTACATTCATTGTCTAGCAGCAGCAACTAAACCTTACCTTTCAAAACACAGCCTTCAGGCAACGTTTAAACTATGATATAATGATCAAGAAAGCATGAAAACAAACACAGCCGTACCGCTTTTGTAGGCTCTCAGAATCTACTAAGAAAATAATGGGGCAATTAGATTTGACCAGTGATATGAGACGGAGAGAGGGAGCACCGTACCGGTGATTTCATCGGAGATATGAGGAAGTGAGTCCTCGGAAATCAACTTTTGGGGTGGGATGGCTTGGATCTGACCGGTGATGAGGGCTAAACGGTCAGATCCTCTATCGACGATCTTTCTCCTTCTGGATTCTCTAGTTGTGGATGCCATTATTCGCCGTCCTGTATTGCTTGACGGATTCGCTTTGATTTATATTTATATTTTTTTTTCTCTTCATGTTTTGGTTGCTTGGTGGGATTGTTTGGGCTAGTATGGGTCGGGCTAAATGATGTTTAGGCTGGGCTGGTCTAGTCTGGGCTGGGCTGAATGAAGAAATCTTTTTCCTATATTGGGCCTTCTAATTTTAGGTTTTTGTGCCATAAAAATCTTGTTACGTATTGTTGGACTGCGAGAATTTTTGGGTTGTGATTTTTGTTTTTAAAGATTTGGAAATAATATTTTTTTTGTTTTATTAAAAATCCGATATGATACCAAAAAGTCTTTAATAATTTCTTGCATAAGGGACAATGGACGTACACATTTCGAAGATACTAAAACAATGTTAGGGTTTGGTATTTGTTATGTTCTGGAATTTATTTAAGAACGTGGTAATAATTGATTTTAAAAGTGTTTTTTTTTATATTTTTTAAAATTTATTTGTGATATTAGCGTATTAAAATAATTTAAAAGTATTAAAAAATTTAATTTTTATAAAAAAAAAAAAAAAGTTGAAAGTCACTCTCAAATGACACCTCAATCTGCAAGGAATCTATTTTATTCAACGAGATAATGCTTTTCAGGGTAAAATTGAAACTAGATTAGAGTTCTTATTACGTCAAGTAATTTTTTATTTTAGAATTAAAATTATTTTGTGTCCGATTTTCGTTATAGATTAGGATTATCTTCACATAGTTTTTTTATTTATACAAATTTTGGGACACGATTAGTTTTATGAGATTTAATTAATTCAGAGATTTATTTTTATTTCATGAAGAATTTTAGTGCAATATGTTAATTTACCAATTTAATTACATATGTTCTGATTGTGAAGCATCAAATTAACATAGAAATAGTCATTATTTATATTTATATGTTTTGTTTTCCATGCAGTTGTAAATTAGACATGAAATACATAATTATTAACTAATGGCCTGTTTAGAATCAAATTATATATAGAATTCAATTTAATTTCATTATTTGAATTGAAATAATAATCTATCATAATTTTTAATTTTAAAATAAAATATTAAATTATAGAATTAAATTCAATCATATAAAATTTAATTGAATTAAGAATCTTAACTAATCTCCTCCTTATTTAAAATACAAAAAATTTTACAAGTATTCTTATATTTATTTTGCCATTAATTCCTTATTAAATGTTAGTGGTGGAATTAACCGTTTCAAATGTTCAGTTTCATATCCAAAACGCTCCACCAAAGTAGTTTTACATTAGATCATGGAGAAAGTAGAGAAGGCACAGACAGATACATTAAACTACATGAACTGCTGCTGTTCTATGTCCAGACAGATACAATTCCCTCTGCAAACTGTTTCCTTGTTCCTTAAACACCCTTGTTTAGTTCCCCTAAATTCCCTAACTTTCTCTATGTGAATTCACACTTCCATTGCTCTCTGATCCAGATTTCTGTATCAAGATTTAATCTTTCTCTCTCTAGAGATCATGGAGAAAGTAGAGAAGGCATAGGGAGTGAAGAAACTGTAGCCATTGAGCTTATTCTCTTTCAAGTCTATGAATGCTATGTTTATTTGGTAACTTTCTCTCTACATGTCCTTAAAAGAAAATTGAGTTTTCAGCTGTATGGATAGGAGAACAGAACTTAGATTTGAATTATTGTAGTTGATTGCGAATTGGATTTGGGTTTTGATCATTTTAGCGGGAAGAAGAGACGGAAAGAGAGTGGGAAAGAAGAGACAAGAAAATAAAATTTCCCTGCAGACGAGTTATTATTATGGCTGAAAACCTTGAGACATGGAATATAAGCTCGTCAGATTCATATTCATACGAATTTCCTTCGGCAATTTCTGCTCCCAAAGTCAAAGACTTATGGTGGACTGGAGATCCTGTAGATTATAGTTATTTGAATCCAGGCATGCTGTCACTAGTGAAGGCAAGTTTCTAATAATAAACCATACTTGTCAGCATCAAAGCGAGGAATCTGCTCGTCGGCGCAAGCATTTGAAGAGTTTAATATATTGTGCTGCTAGGTTCCTTCAATGTTTAAGTGAAGCCAGATTCTTGAGGATAAACACTTGCGTATTGAGGTTCTTCCTGATATCATTCGTTCCCGTTTCTGTTTGTTTTGTTTTTTTCGATGACCTTAGGCTTTTTGTTGCTGCAGATTTTCTTTACGCAAAAAGACTTTCCAATGGTTTCCAAGAAGCTACACCACTTGGTTCTGCTAATCGATGGTTCATATACAGACCAAGTTCCAATCATAGCCTCTTTCCTCAAAGGATTGCCTAATCTAAGGAGACTAATAATAAGATTGTGGACAGAAATCCCATGAACTTTCTGATCCATACGTTAGTTTTAAGCACTCTTAATCCAGACCTCTGTTTTCCACTTGGGAACACATTTTCGGGCTTTACTCTGACAGACGTCAGCCAGGATTTGAAAAAAGTAAAGACAAAAACAGTGCAGGCTGGCTCAATGGTGCATGCAGAATGCTGGGAGGAGAAGATTATTGCTATCGTTTCAAGATTTATTTGAACTTAAAGCAGATATTTGATACTGTATTCTTCTCTTGGAAACTTCTAATGCATCATGTACATTGCCTGAGTATATACATTGCCTGAGTAAAATTTAAATTTATTCATTTTCTTTTCCTTTCCTTTTATTCCGACTATCTTGCACTCTTGTTGATTAATGTTATTCTTTATTCTAACTATTTTACACGTAACTTAACTACTCTCGGAAATCCAAGTCCTGAAATTAACGATCATAATTCTTTACAGTGAGAAATGGAATTTTTTTTAGATTCATTGGAAGGTCATTTTGACCTTATAGCCATACAATGGAGGTAAGCTTTCCTTCCATAACCCTTCGCAATTAAGAACCAACTTACAGCACTGCAAAGAGTAAAACTATCTCTACGAGGAGCGGAATGAGTGGGTTCAAGATACGTTGGGTACCCTGTCAAAAAGAGCTTCGCGATGATTGTATCAGTTTGTAGCCCGGAAATTAGCGAAATCCCATTTTTCCAATTATCGGACAACCTCTTTTACAAGCCTTTAATAAATTAATTATACATATGATTCTTCCATGCTAGGGAGGAATTCCATTTAAACAGAGCAAACAAAAGATGTAAATCCGTCGGTGCCTGCTTAGTGGTAGCTTTACAACTCTGTACAGGACATCTTTCTCTCTATAAATCCTAACAAATCAGGATCTCAGAAAGCACAGGGCAGGGGGTGCAGATTAGAGTTTGGATTCCTAGACGGAATAACAGGGATTGGCACATTTTCAAAACTTGCTGTTAACATGCACTGACTTCAAGATATGTTTCTGCATCGATATCTCCTCCCAGCAAAATTCTCAAGAATAATCACTTGCACAAACAGGTTTACAAACAGTCACTCGCCCCTTCTGAATTACAAACTGGAGACAAATCTTCATGTCCAGATATCTCGCTGTCGCTATGTTTTGATGAAGTTTCATCATCTGAATCAAGCACGTTAATAGAGTCCAGGGCAGAGTTACGCATGGGTCTTTGCCTCAACCTATTCTTTGTACCAAAGTTTCCAGCTTCCACAACAGGATGGCTTGCAACTCCAGCAAGTCTTGAACTCCAACGAGAACCAAACTTCCGAGCAATGTTCTTGCCACCAAAAGTTTCATTTTCTTCATCAGATTTGCCAGATCTATTCCTGTTATCATAATCCATTTTGTCATCATAATCATCATCGCTGTCATCATCATCATTACCTGCTTCATCAAGCTTGCCACTTTCTTCACTATCCGAGAAGTTTCCCTTTTCAATAGTACATTTGGAGTCTGCACTCATGTCTGAATCACCTTTTTCACCAAGACTTTTTGAATTTATGCCCATGTTTGAACCCCCATTAGAAGTAATTTCCTGCTTAACATGTTTCCTGTCATTGCTCTCCTCTTCAATTGTGTTCCTTTTCCTGGATAATAAATTGAAGTAAGCAACTAGAAAAGGTTATGTATTGTATTCTCAATAAGAGGGACAAATTGCATTCAAGGTATTAAAGAACTTCAGAACAGCATTAGCAAAGAATTTTGTTGGTACATTCAGAATATAGAAATGCAGTTCACAAAGCAACAACGACAAAAGTATATCTCATATAGGGATAACAGCCAACTCTTACTTTGTTATTTTTATAGCCTCATCAATCGCACGGTCATAATCATCTGCATATTGGATCCCAAATCAAAAGGTTAATTGTAAGTATTGCTCAAGTACAACCAAGGTTCTCGGATCAAAAAAATGTTTGAAACAAGCAAGAAACTATGGTAAATTGAAACCAAAAAACAAAGAAAAATATCAGTTAGCTTGTGACATTTAGTGCATGACTTTTTTCTCCATCTTAATCAGAATTTGAGATCCCGTAGAAGTTTAGTAATGCACTTGACCACAGGGAGGCAGTTATAATTCCAAAAATGTTCTGTTGGTCTATATGATTATTTGATATTTGATGTCATTCAGCAAGACAATGAAAATGAGGCAAAAACACCAACAAATATTGATTATATGCCCCACAAGCAGGCCACAGAATGAATACAGATGAGATGCACATCATACCAAATGTATAACTGATAGGTCTGCGACTGCGGCAGGAACGAGTAATCCCAGCAGTGTAGGATCTAAAACCGTTCAGGAGCTCTTCTTGCCTTTCTTTTTGTTTGAGGGCCCTATCTTTCTTCTATTGAATACAGTGACAATGAACAGATTACTTATCATCAACATGAAAGATTAATAAACTAGCACGTGATAAAACTGTGACAACACCCACACTATTAAGACATGATTATAAAAGAAATACATAAGCATACCTTCTGAAATTTTTGAATAATAGGCAGGACATCAGTTTCAATAGTCTTGCCAGCTGCAACATCTGCCACAACTTTGCTAGAAGAGAGTTCATTCTGCCATTACCAGCAAGAAACAAAGTAACTAAAATTTCCAGCAGTTGAATAAGAAGAATGCTAAACTTACCACAACTTTCTGAAATCCCTCGAGATTGGTTGCAAGTATTTCCCATTGCAAGCAGGTAGCTGGCAGATTTTTTGATGCTTTACCCTTCTTTCTATTATTAGCCCTGGTCATGTTTACTTCCTTGTATAATCTATGGCCAATGGTAGAACTTCCATCATACCTGTACGTACAATTAATATTATCAACACACGCACAGAAAATTAAATGAAATTCAGAGCATGCACAAGAATTACCAGTAAGAGATTGCAGTTCCATCTCCTCCGACCTTATCTTTCCGGAAATAAGAAATTTCAGTTCCATCTTTCAAGGAAGTATTAACATATGATGCAATATCATCTTGCTGTAAACAGGGTGAATGGGTTACACCAAATTAACAAGGAAACACGGAAAAACTACAACATCTCATTCATCTTAAATATATCCACCCAGATAGAGAACGTGATTTTCCCCAAATACACATGATCACTAAGCCTTAAACAAACCAAGCATGCACAAAATAAAAATACTCTGAAAAACAAACGAATGCAAAAGTACCAATCAGAAATACAATTATCTAGAACATCATCCAGTTAAAAACAAGATAAAGAACTTCTGACATTTGAGAAAAATGTTGAATCAGAAAGGCAAGGCATATTACTTCAGCTCTGATTTCACAGAGTGCTTTCAAAATCAGCAATCTATTAGTTGGATCTAGTTCCTTGTATTCCGATATCTCCTCTCTGCACATGCCACAGTAGCAAATGATCTGAGTTAGTCTAAATGAAAAATGAAAACTTATCTTTTAGGAAATGGCATGAGACAAATTATTGGTGGTTTTACCCTTTGGCTTCCTTCAGTGGTAACTCACCTTCAGCAACCTGTAATAAGCAGTGCAAATTTCAAATTCTATGAAAATCCTCACTACACAGTTGAAAGTTGAAAGTTGCTTACCCATGGCCACCACGTGGCTAGTTTCTTACAAAGTGCAGTCACCCATGCATCAGATGCTTTCAGTTTTTTACTCACAGGTGGTATCCCCTGTTGAAAATTCCACATTCATAAAAACTTATAAAGATATTATCCACTTCGAAAAATTTCCAAGGAAATTGAAGAACATTGAACACGAACTACATGAGGGCAAAGCTATTCCTTCTCGCTTTGCAAAGTGTTATACACACAAACTAACGACACTGATCCCTTCGCAGAAGGTCCGTAGCCATTGGATTTTTGGTCTCCGCTGGGACCCAAAGGTGTGTCCCACGCATCCAATGGCGCTGCATCCGTTCAAGTAGGATTGGTTCCATGTGACTACTTTCATGTCATGTAGCATTATTCTCTCGCTTTCTACAGCATCTTATATGAATCAATTACCTTTCATAACATCCATACGCATGATTTTCAACTCTAAAAATCAGTACGGCTTCCTCGATGCATCAAATCCAGTAATACAAGAAAACACAACACACATCACTTAAAACAAAAATAACAACGCATGAAAAACACTTTCGACAAGAGAGAAAAAATAATCATAGCCATCAAATTTGTGAGCCCCCACATGCAGGCTCCACAAAGCAAGAGCTGTGGTTATCTCTTGTCGCGATCCGTGTCTTTGATTTCCACCTATTTCTTAAAATATACATCACGATAAGAATTTCTAACCCCAGATAATTACTTCAGTGATTTTATTTTTAATGAAAGCAGCCTTACAGTTGTTTTATATATAATAATAACTGCATTCATAAAAAAAATCAAAGCACGCATAGATAAATAAAAAAATGGGGGGGGGGGGGGGGGGAGAACCTTTAATAGCTTAACGTGAAGCTGAGCAAGTGATTTATTAGGTTTAACAAGACCACTCTCAATCTCCTCTGCTGTTAACTTCAAATCAACCCCAAGGACTGGCTCAAATATCTGTAAAGAAAATCCCAATTTCAAATCTTTAAATAAAATTATATACGAACTTATTTAAAAAAGAGGCTTTTTCAAAAGAAGAAGAAGGATTGTTGATTTTACGCTCAAAAAATTAAGAATCGAAGCGAGTTCCCAGCGGCCACGAATCTTGTCGATTTCCGATTCGAAATAGGGATCGTCGTTCAAAACGACAACGTCTTTTGCCTTCTCGCCATGGATCATTTTGCAGAGAGAGTGAAATGGAAGAGGGGATTGGCGGAGAGAGGGGATGGGAAGGGGGTAAAATTTTGGGGATTTGTTTCCCGCCTAAATGAGTTTTACTGGCCTGACCTGTTAACTGTGTAAGGATCGTGGTTGGGTTACCTTACCTTTTCTAGGGTTATTGATTAGTTAATTTCAGGCCATCTCTTTTTTGGACTAGGAGGACTCCCTTTTTGTAAGGCGCCGCGTTTTTGTTGTTTTGCAGCTAAACGCAATCGTTTTGGACATTTGCTTTTATATCGCCTTTGTTTGTGTTGAAAATCGCGAGTAACCAGTGTGCAGACTAATTTTATTAACCTTAATATGTTTTTAAATCTAAATTTTATATATATATATATATATTCAATTATTTATTGTGTGCGTGGATGTAATAAGAAAAATTTAATATATCCATATTTATATGCATTAAATATATTATAATTATAACAATAGCTAAAAAAAATCAGTGTTTTACTGTGGATTGAACAGTGCAGTCCACAGTAAAACATGAGAAGTTTTTTTTTTTTTTTTCTTTTTAGCTTTTTTTTAACTGTTTTTTTTCTTCTTTTTAAGCTGTTTTTTTCTTTATTTTTTTTAATAAATATTTTTTTGTTTATTTTTTTTTGTTAAT
>Ga0325410_1001231_pt1 | contig 28212 bp, 16 predicted proteins | sample PopdelMetagenome_16_FD_206182 | JGI IMG/M metagenome (GOLD analysis project Ga0325410, IMG submission 206182) | Populus deltoides microbial communities from Bellville, Georgia, United States - Xylem-PdIQD-R3 | ecosystem: Host-associated > Plants > Phyllosphere > Stem > Wood/Secondary xylem...
TCTCTTGGTTTCTCGATGGTGTGGTGCTTATTTAGTTTAGAGTTTCAGTCGTCTTTGGTTTGGTGGCTATCAGCAGGTCTTGTAGCTATGATGATTTTTTTTCTATCAATTTTTTGTGGTTATTATGTCAGGAGAAAATTCTATTGTTCGATTTACTAGCAAGAATTAAGCTAGATAGGAATTCCAAATATATATGTTTGTGGAAGGGAAGGAGTTATGGGGTCATTTGGATTGGTCTTCTACAGCTCCCATTGATCCCAAGGAACTTAATTCATGGGAAAGTAGGGATGACAAAAATGCTACCTGGCTACTAAGTTTTGTTGAACCTCATATAGTCAACAATATTCATGGGTTCGCTACTGCTAAGACGATGTTAGATTACCTTTGACGAATTTATTATCAAGATAATTCTGCTCGAAAGTTTCAATTGGAATTAGACATCAGAAACTATTGAGTTATTTTATTCTAGTTTTATTAATTTATAACATGATTATTTTGGATTGGTGCATTCCCAAGTTCCCAAAGCAACTTTAGCAACAATATAAGCGGTTCAATCTGAGAGCCAATAGGATCAATTCTTGAAGCTATGACCCGAGATTGAAAGTGTACGAGCTATGTTAATCAATCACCAACATGTCCCATCTTCGGATGTTTGCTTGGGTGGACTCTTGTGTGAAGAACATCTTGCCTCACAGCTTGGCCTTGCTCAAAATGCTTGCAGTTCTGAGAAGGTTAATATGGCCTACGCTACTCAAGGAAGATGACGATCCAGATCTCCACCACAGTGTTATAGTTGCAAGGAAATTAGACACATTGCAAAATTTTGCAGCTAGAAATTACGCTATTATTGCAAGGTCATATCATTAAGGATTGTCATGTCCGCCCTCAGAACTGATCTCATATTGTTGTTCAGTCCACTTTTTTGCCTATATATTATGTACAACCCATTGTTCTGGGTTCTTCTTCCAACATCACCCCAACATTTTCAACAAATGATTATTTCCGCCATTTCTGCTCTTGGTCTCCAAGGTAAGAAACATCTTCTTACTTCTCCTTGGTTAATTGACTTTGTGGCTTCTAATCACATGATTGGCAATCTGGCAGCTTTACATGATGTTCGTAACTATGATGGTAAGCAGCATATGCAGATCGCCAATGGCAGTATTCTTCCTATGATCGGAAATATGGGGTCTTCATTTACTAATGCTTTTTGAGTATCCTGATTTATCTGCCAATCTCATTTCAGTTAGAAAATTAGTAGAAGAAAATTGCTCTCTTCATATTAATCATTCTAGTTGCAATTGTGTGCAGGATCAAGCGTCGGGATAGGAGATAGCAAAAAGAGCTTAAAATGGGATGTATTTTTCCTCTAGTCATTTTTCATTCATCATTCAATTTATGTTGGTTGTTCTACTATTACTAATAATAATTGTCAATTTTAATCCTGACACATTTTATGAAACATGGTTATTTGAAAAATAAAAATAATTTTTCTTTCCTGGTAAACTTGGCAAAAGCAAATCTTTACATTTTCCTTTGTAGGGTAGTTGCACTTCTACATGTTTTGAAATTATTCATTCTGTTGCTTGGGATACAAGTCATGTTCCTTCTCATGCTCAATACAGGTATTTTGTGACATTTATTGACAATAATAGTCGTTTCATGTGGGTCTATTTTCTTTGTTCTAAAGCTAATGTGCTCTTAACCTTCCAAACTTTTGTTGCCTATGTAGAAGCCCAATTTTCTACCTAAATTAAGATCTTATGCTCAGATTTTGGAAGTGAATACATGCCTCATGTTTTTCAATCTTTTCTCTAACAAAAGGGTATTTTCTCTCAACATTCATGTCCTTTTACCCCTCAACAAAATAGTACCACTGAGCATCATAATCACATTTGTTAGATATACATTGATGCTTGAGTCTTATGTTCCTTCTAGATTTTGATTAGAAGCCTTATCAACGATTGTATATTTGATTAATCATTTGTCTTCTCCTACTTTGCATCTTGATCTCCATATTATCGTTTGTTTGATGTTCCTCCCGATTATAATTCTCTGCATGTTTTTGATAGAGTTTGTTTTGTTCACTAACCAACCAATAAACATCACAAGATTGAGTTCAATGTGCTTTTCTTGGCTATAGTAACTCTCATAAAGGGTTTATGTGTTATGATGCAGAGGCTAACAAGCTTCATATTTCATGCAATGTGATTTTTTTATAAATAAATATTTTTTTTCTGTCTCGTCCTAATTTTGTGTCTTCCTTTATTTCGCTTCCTCTTTTTGAACATGTCTAGCACTCCTCGTTTTAAGTCAGGTATTGTGCATCAGCAGCGTCGCCCGCTGCCTCTTCCTTCCTCTAAACTGCCACTAATCCTGCATTGCATGCGCGCTGCTGATCTACTAGGGTTTCCTAGCCCTCAGATTGGTATGGTTTTTCTTCTTTCACTCTCCAGGCTACTCTTGATAATACTTTTGTGCCTAGGTCTTGTTCTCATGCTTATACTCAAAAGTGTTAGTGCCAAGCTATGTAGGACGAACTTCAAGTTCCTAAAGAAAATCATACTTGGGACATTGTCCCTTGTCCTACTGGAGTATAAGCTTGATTATAAGGGAACATTTACTCCTATGGCCAAAATTACTATTGTCCTGATTGTTATGGCCATTGTTGTTTCAAAAGGATGGTCACTTCGTATGATGGATGAGAAGAATGTATTTTTACATGGTGAGCTAAAGGAAGAACTATTTATGTGTCCTCTTCTTGGCTTGTTTCCTTCATCTTTTGTTGAGTTTTTTTGCTTAAAGCAGTTTCTGTATGGTTTGAAGCAAGCACCTCGAGCATGGTTTGAGAAGTTTCGTACTACTCTACTGCATCTCGCTTTCACTCAAAGTCAATATTTTTTCGCAAGACTACCCTTGGGATCGTTATACTTCTTGTGTATGTCGATGATATTGTGATCACTGGATCTGATCTCTAGTTAATTGATCAGCTCCAACAGCGCCTCAAATCTTCCTTTTATATGAAAGATCTTGGTCCTCTGCAATATTTTTTTAGACTTGAGGTTCAACCTTGTTCGAATAGCACGCTCTTACATCATCATAAGTATAGCCAAGAACTTCTTTCTTTAGTTGGCTTTCAAGACAATAATTCGGTTCTTACTCCTATAGAGGTAAATTTGAAGTTACATAAGGCGAATGGTGATCCCTTATCTGATCCTTCAATGTATTGACAACTAGTAGGCAGTTTGAACTATTTGACCTCAACTTGATATCTTGTTTTTTGTTTAGCAAATCAATCAATTTATGCAAGCTTTGTGCCAGACACATTTGGTTGTTGTTTATCGTCTTCTTCAATATCTCAAAGGGACATCTTGTTACAACTTGTTCTTCCCTTCAGGGAATTCTTTACAGTTAAGAGGGCTTTAATGATGCCGACATGGTTAGTTGTGTGGATACTCATTGTTTTGTTATGGGTTGGTGTATGTTCCTTGGCGATGCTCTCATTTCTTAAAAGAGTAAGAAACAGGTTCATGTCTCAAAGTCATCCACTGAGTCTAAATATCAAACTATATTGTCTAACTGTTTTGAAATTGTATGGCTTCACAAGTTGTTAGTGTTCCATGGCTTACTCTTACTCCACTTCATGTTGATAATACCATGCTATTTAGATTGCTACCAATCTCATTTTTCATCAGCGCACCAAACATATTAAAGTGAATTGTCATTCAATTCGTGAAGCCTTGGCTTGTCAGGAGATTACTCTTCCACACATTTCCACTGAATACCAAACCGCTAATGTTTTCACTAAAGCTCTCTCTCATCCTCACCATCAGTACCTGATTGACAAATTGATGTTTTTCGATCACCCAACATCGATTTGAGGGGGGTTGTTAGTAGAATTGACAACTCGATATGCGCTACCTAATTTAGTCTAGCTATATATAGTATATAGGTATATAATTGATAGGCTTTATTCTTAACTTGTATAGTATGATGAAATGGCTGGTTTTCAGCCATGTAATGTGTGACAATCTCTATATAAAGAAAGCAACTTTCACAAGGAGAGGTATTCAGACCAAAACCCTCTGACAACAAGCAATGTCATAGGATGTCATGTTACCACTACACGGTGAGAATGATTTGCGGTACATTATCATCAAATTCAAGTTCACTCTTTTCTTTTGAGAGAACTTAATTATAAACCACTTAATTTCAATACCCAAATTTAAGATCTTTTAACGTAAAGCTCAAAACAGTTTGATAAAAATAATTTAAAGTTGTCAGTGAATTTCAATTAAACTAGAAAATTCATGTTGATATCACTGCTAACTAAAAGAACAAACTTGTTACGTTAGGGATTACCATCAGTTTTATCATCACCATCAAAGTCTAAGAGCTGCCTCTCCCTATTTACCTTAGAAGATTATTGCCAAAATTGTTAATTCATCAATTTACTCCACAAGTCACACATGCATGAATTAAGTTTTATCTATGGCATTCTCAAAAGTGCCTACAAATGTAAAACGAATATCAACCACTCTTCAAGTCAATGTTCTAATGTAGTTGTTATATCAAATTGCCAATGCCAAAGCTACATGATCATATCCAGCCATTCAATATAATGTACATATATTGCTTATAAGGTCACTAATGAGTGATTAAAAAAATGTATCTTTGTAATTTTGTCATTAGAACATAAGCAACTGAAAAATAGTAACCAACCTGCTCAAGTGTCCAGACAAGATGTGGCTGAAACTTTGTTTGATATGTGATTGGTCCTACCTGTCATTAAAACATACAGTCAATTAGAGTTTATCATAACATGATTGAAAATTAGAACAAACCATAAATGCTATTAATTATAAATAACAAATTTGAAAATTAGAACAAATCACATGTGCTATTAATTATAAATTGCAAATAGACCATGCAGGATATAGAAACATATATATTCACGCATGCAGATACATTTATCCATATGCATGATTGTTCAACAGAGCATTTCTTGATATTCTCAGTTTTCTAATTATTAAAAAAAAAAACAAGGATGGAAAAGCTACATAAGCAATTTGAAAATACCTTGTTCATGCCATGTTTTATCATACTATTATTTATTAAAAATATAATGCATGCACATATGGATATATATGAGCAACAAACTTACTGCCTGGCCTTGATATACTTTCTCTATTGCCTCACTGGCAGCACTAGCTTTCAAGATAGCGTCACCAGAAGCACTAGACTCAACATCATATCCTGAAGCGCGCCATCTTGGCAGACCTCCATCTAGCACCCAGACCTTTTCATGCCCAAAGACTCGAAACATCCTTGTCATTTAATCAAAATTATGTTAGAATGGACAACTAACCATAAAAGTAGTACTTAGATTCCACAAAACTACAGCACATTATCAAACCCCACAACTTACCACCAAACACGAGCAGCACTAAAGATACCTTTCCCATCATAAACCACCAATCCATCTTTATTCTCAATACCAAGAGCAGAAACAGCAGCTGCAAAAGCTTCCTCTGATGGCAACATGTGTGGCAACTGATACAAGTAATTGTTCTTACAAGATAAGCAAAGGGATAAAATGGAAAAGGTACAATCAATAATTAAAATAATAAACTATAGAATATCACCTGTGAAGTAAACAAGATGAACTATAACAGGGGTGGTTCTTGTATATGGACAAAATACAATGCATTCTTAAAGATGATTCAAATGATAAAAAAGGGGAAAAGAAGCATTAGCAATTCTAGGCCCAAACTATAAATATTTGTAACAAATAATAAAGAGAGGGCATCTTACATTTGTAGTTTGATCTGCTATTCCATCTACATCAAAGAACAGGGCACCAGGAATGTGAGCAACCTGTAAGGAGCAAGTTTAGTAGACCAGGTTATCATTGAAGGAAAATAAATGAGATAACATCAATATCTTGAAGAATGAAAGAAGAAAAAGAGCATATTTTCAGTGGAACATAAAATAATATTTATGAAATTCTAACCTAAAATTAATTATTAAGATCAGTTTAGATTGTCAATAAAATAGTCAAATGAAAACAAATTCAAAACTAAATCATAGTCATCAGACCTGATACTCTTGAATTGGATTCCTCTGCTCATCAGGCATGTACCAGGATGCATCCAACACCTGAATATAACAATGTATGACAGAATGATGTGTGACCATGTTTAAGATGTAAAAAAATATTAAAATGGATTCAAATGTATTAGACTACAATAAAATATTCCTTGAGATGAACAGAAACCATAGACTGATAATTACATAGCATGACCAGTTTAGAGAGATGAAGGGTCTAATTTATTTTGATAACTCAAGTGTGAAATTTATTAATGCAGGCATCAAGGAACATTTCCTATTTACATAAACTTAAAAAAAAATTAAATAAGATCATGATGCTTTTTCTTTTGCTTCTTCATTAAATGGAGGCAAAAATTGTTTGCTATTAGCCAAAAATGAGGTTTTAATCCTAAGACTCTCAAAGAGACAACAATGGAATCATTTTTAGCATTCCTTCCACAAAACAAAAAATATTGTCATACAACTACATTCATCTTTTGGGTGCACAGAATAGTCTTACATAAGTGTGAGAAATTCAAATGAAAAAACAATTCTTCTGATGAAATGAAATACAAGACCTACTTCTTATAAATTTGATGAGAAGCTTTTCTATAAAAAAGAACTAGCAGGTACCTTCATGTCAGGCTCCCGGAGGTTCGCATGGAGCCAATCAACAGAGACAACAGGTTTGTTCAAAGATAAAGATTGCGTCGAGAAATTAGCTCTTGTCCCAACTACACAACGAACCCACTGAGATGGCTTATATGATGTATGGATGGGGTCATCTCTTTTCTGAAATGTTCTCCCCTGAAAGTAATGTGAAACAAAAGAAAAACACATTAAAGTTCGGTCAGTATGCTCCAAGTAATCAGCAATAATGCAAATGCAATAAAACAAATATCAAGCTAGGTACTTTTACCAAGGGTACAAAAAATTACACGGCACAATACACCTAACAGGCAAAGAATCCCATGACAATAACAAAGCACGATTCTTTTCAGATTAGCAGAGATTAAAAATTCATTTAGACCTTCACTATGCAGCAAAAAAAAATTGAAAAAAAAACACAGTGTTTAGAAAAACTAAAACAATTATATAACTACAGTTGATAACAATGCTTGAACTTTAGCACGCTTAACACTTAAAATCAGTTCATATATTCAACACTAATAGATTGAAGGTTTCTCATCTTGATACACAAATAAAATTCCACACAAGTAATTCAAGCTTAATAATCATAATAAAGTCACAAAATTTACCCAAACCAATCACTAAAACTGCTGATATACACTTCAAAAACCCTACTTCTCACCACTAAATCGACAACCCATTATCCAGAATCAATCAACAATTCAACACTACCACCGATTCAAAAGCAGAAAAAAAAAAGACACCCAGATAAATAATCATAGAATTAAGCAAAACCCAGGTACTTAAACAACAGCTAGTCACTCACAGGGAAGAGAGAAGTAAAGATTTGTGGGGTTTTATGGGAAAGAGAAAAAGAGGAGTGAATCAAGCGATGACCCAATAGACTCTTTGTTAAAATAGTTGACGCCATTTACTCAGAGACCATAGATTGAAGCTCTTTTTCTGGGGTTGTCAGATTCTACAAAGAAAGCAAAGCCAAAAAAGAGTGCTCAGTTTTGTCTGTTCACTGTGTTTTTTGTCGATTGGATGATATGCCTAGATATCACTCAAAGTCACGGCTACTTCCTTTGTTTTGTTAATGATGTAACTTTAAAATGTTTTTTTTATAATAAATATATTAAAATAATATATTTTTTTATTTTAAAAAAATTATTTTTCAAATCAACATATCAAAACAATCTAAAAATATATAAAAACATTTTAACAAAAAAATTCAAAATTTTAAAAAACACAATACTAAACAGATCCTAAAATATACAAAGGATATGTGTGTATATATAATTTAAAATATTAATTTAATATATATATATATATATAATTTAAATTTAAATTTTAAGATAAATTAACTTTAATTATATAATATAAATACAATATCAAATATCTAAATATAATTTTAAAATCTAAAACATTTTTAAATAATTAATACTCATGAATATCGAGAACTTTAACTTTAAATAATTCAACATAAATAAAGTATCAAAATATTAATAAAGAAAAATGTTGTAGTAAAAAAAAAACAACATAAATCAAGCATCATCTCCACCATTAACTTAAAAATAAGGATTTTAATCTTATAGTGGTATGTTAGAAAAGTCATCAATAAGACATTCCAATAAATAAATATTTCCACTAAGCTCATCCTCATCATAAAATGGATATATTCATCATCTAAAGTCAAAACAAAAAAGACATCTCAGTAGCTTTCCAACTTATATTCTCTCCATAAAAAAAGCTTTGTTCTTCATAAATTCACTCATTTAATAGGTTAATGTTATCCAAGCTAACAAAATCTAAAACGTCTTTTGTTTGGATCAAATTTTTATAAAGTACAAACATGAAAGAAAATAATATGAATATAAACCATATATATTAGCGATAAATTTATTTTTTAAAAATAATACAAATGTTAATGAAATAGTAATAATCATTTTTAATATTATTATTAATATGATAATATTGATATTTATCTTTGTTGAATTCTCAAATTGTAACAAACAAAGACCAAATCACTTAGTCTTTTGTGCTCTAGTCTATTTTTCCTTTTAGAATGAATGAATTCAAATATACTCTAATTTCTCTCACACCTAATTGCACTACAACACTAACTAAAAACTCGAATTCCTAACTTTTGAAGTTTTGGAGTATCATTTACAAGCTGCTTCTCATGTAACTAATTAAAATAAAAGTTCAATAAATTAGATATTATAGATACAAAACAATATTTATATTTAAAAAAATATAAACAATAAAAGTTAGTGTCCGGATTTAACTTCTTCTTTTGACAAATAGCTAAGGACATGCTAAAATCACTAGTTGCTTTCTTATATTCCTCAAGTTAGCCACTAATTGCATATAGAGTGTCACAATTAGGGATCAATCTAGTAATTGTGTTGAGCAAACCTCAAGTAATCTCATTTTGTTTTGGGAAATAAGGCCTAAAATAGATTTTAGGATTAAGAAAATAATTTGTTGCTGTGATGGACTATGAAGTTGCTTATTCCATCTAGCATCAATTACTTACAAATATAGTCCATATTGAAATACTTTATTTTTCAACTTTGTCTTGATGATTTCTTTTGCTTTATTCATTGCCTCATATAAATAACCTATTGTTAGTTTTTCTTCACTATCTACTAATTAAAGAATTCACACCGAAGGCTCAATAATTTTGATTATATGTTTACATTGAGGCTAAAAGTCTTTATCTTGCAAAGTTATAACAATTATTTCCTTTCCAACTTTACTTTTACCATAACTTAATTCTTCTCATTTCAAGCAAGTAAACATTTGTTGAAGCTCTTTTTTAAACTTAAGTAAACATTGAATACTTAAAAAATGAGTAGCAAACCTCATAATGCCAAGATGATATAGATCATTTTCATTAGTAAAGTCTTTCCTCATCAAAGCTAAAACCCTTACATGATTATATATAAATTTAGTTATGTTTCATAAATCATTAGAGAGTATTTAGATTAGAAATATTTTATAACATCAAATTAAGGTAATGGGCAACATAAAAAGACCAAAAGAAAGTGTTATACATTTGCTGTAAAACATTGAATGAGACTGATTGTCACTAATGAATTTGATAATATTTTCTAGTCCCACTTCTTTGACAACTTCAGGAAATATTTTAAACAATATCTCTTTATCTTTTTGAAGATCTGAAGTGTCAACTGACTTGAAAAATATGGTGTATCTTGAAAAATAAGCTAGAAAATTCATAATTGGTATATTCCTCTTATTTGACCACATATCCACCATAATATAGCATATATAAAGTTTTCTAATTAACCTTGATTCCCAAAAGATATTCATGGATATCATGAATTGAGCCTTTTAAAAACGGTCCCCTTAAATCATGATATGATGCTCCTTTAAAACCAGGTCTCATTGATGTTATGACATTTATCATTGGTTGATAATAGTATGATTTAACACTATTAAATGATACATTAATATTATACCACTATCTTGTCATAGCCTTACTTGCATTATTACATTTTTAATGTTAGGTTGTGAATCCGACATAGTTTGTTGAGCTAATAATGTTAGCTTTTGTTTGGCTGTACTTGTGTCTTGCATTGTCACTCTTCTATTTGCTTGGGAACTAGTATTACTTGAAGTAGAATTTGCATTATCATCCTCTTCGACTTCATTATTAGAAAGTGAATGAAAATTTTCAATATCAGTTCAAAGTCCTTTTCTTTTTTCTTTTTTTGTTATCAAGTCTCCAACCAACCGTTTCATTTTCCATTTCACACCTAGAGGGAATTTTTTACAAGATTCAACTTGGCATTTAACACCATTAAGGTAATACTTTAGACTAGTAATACCATCATTATTGATCTTCTTGCTACAATGAACATATATAGTTGAATTTTTTACACCAACAACCACCTGCCCATAAGCCCATGTTGGATCATCTGATCTTGCATAAGCAAAAGCCATAAAAGTAACATCACTTGATAAGTTTTCGGCCATGTGATTTGATTTGAAGAAAAAGATAAATCAAAATTAATTACAGCTATTACATTAATATGTATTACAACTAAAATGAATTATTTAAACCTGTACTTGCAAAAAATATAAGTATTAAGTCTAAAAGACAATTTTAATTCTGAAATAAAAATAAAAGGTGGGCTCCAAAAAGACAACATGGGAACTTGAAACTTAAGAACAATCAAAGTCTATATTATTGAAATAGGCATTAAGTGATTCATCTATAAAGGAAATAACTTGAAACTTATGGTCTAGGAAATTTTTGTTATTTAGATCATTTATATGATAAATAGATTATAATATTTTTTTTAAAAAAATCAATGTGTCATTATCAGCATGAAAATTAAACAAGGAAAACTAATTATTTGTTTGGGGTTGTTGGCTAGTTGTCGTGAAACCAATTTAATATCCTTACTTAACTAATCAAATTTAACCTAAGGCTCCAGCGTAGTAATACCAAATATACTAAGGTAAAAGCATTATTGAGTTTGAAGCTCTACATTGGAGTTTAATAGAACAAATAATTTTGCAAAAAAACATTACTTTAATTTCACTAATTTACAAGAATAGTGCTAGTATGCTAAAAAAAATTAAAAATTGAATATTCTAAACTTTTTATAAACTATTATTATTAATAGGGATCTACAGAGAGGGAAAATAATCCACCAAGTCTATGTATGCTAACAAGCCATATGACTGGCAAGAGAAAAGACATGGTTGCTCGAGTTGTTTTCGTTAATAAACATGACCAAAAGTTTAAAACAAATAGATTAAATCACACATAATCTATGAATAGCCACCAAAATAACATGACTGACAAGAGAAAAGACATGGTTGCCCGAGTTGTTTTCGTTAATAAACATGACCAAAAGTTTAAAACAAACAGATTAAATCACACATAATCTATGAATAGCCACCAAAATTAATAGAAAATCAAATAAGAGAGACGGGGGATGGTACTGGATAACAACAAGACTTTCATATCATAAGATAAAGGAGAACAAATGATTGACTAAAGCATGAATCTATTTCTTACTCACACAAGCAAAAAATAAGACTAAGTACATCTTCTAAAACTAATCAAATTGAACATGATTTAATTATAATTAAGGAAAAAAAGATACAAATCCATTATATATCATGTAATGCACAAATATTCAAGGGATCATCAATATATTATGATCAATAACCAATTAAAAAACTTATAGAGAAAAGAGAAGGTAAAGACAAGAGCCAAAGACAAAAAGGAGAGGTAACAACTTGCAAGAAAGAAAAAGGGCAAAGTGGTAGACTAGAGGGGGGAGGTTATAAGAGAAGGAATGTCGATTATGAATCTGTGATTGTTTTGGGAGGGTGATAAATTAGGGATTAAAGTTTTAGAGAAAAAGAAGGAGGTAAGAAAAGAAACTTTTTATACTTGGGTTTCTAGTTTGATTTAGGGGTTCAAATTGAACCGATCTAACTCTGTTTGAATGGTTTTACACCCGAAATGGAATGGACAAAATAAAGCTGGAACATCTCAGCCAAAATTTGGTCGAAAAATATAGAATAACCCAAAATCTTGAGCGAGGTGAAAAACCTCATTTTCAATGTTATGTGACTTGTCACAAGCTATATTTAAACGAGTTAATCAAGATTGATAGAGGTAAAATAAATAAATAAATAAATAAAAGAAATTGTCATCTAGTTTTATAATAATTAAAAGTTCTAATTGATCTTTCAGAGTTCTAGATAAGAGATTGATTATGGTAAAAGAAAGATGAAAATCACTCTAAAACATCATATATAAGTTAAGTTACTTCATGTTTGTATATAATGATAAAGGTACCTATTATGCCTTGATGATATGAATTTTCTTAAACTAATATATGTGATTGTGGTAAAAAAAAAAAAAAAATACTAAACCTAACACTGTGATTTAAGACATAGGCATAACTACATGGTCCAATCCTCACTTTTTAAAAACAAGCGCTGGACTCGAGAGGAAAGTTAATAATAAATTGTGCTTTGATTTATTTTATTTGGTTATGTTCATAATGGGCTCAAAGGCTGCCACTTACTCTCAATGGGCATTTGTGAGATCGTGTTAATCTAGCCGAAATCCATTCTCTACAATTATAAGGAATGTATCCCAAGACCTAAAAAAGACAAACATTTCACACATTATAAAATGATATTCATATGTAAGTATTAGATAAGTATTTACATGATTTTCATTTTAAAAAATAAACATCTTCAATCACCTTTCAAAATAAACTTTTATGATGAAAATAACAAAGTCTCAACTTACAAAGGATAGTAAAGTTTAAGGGTCATACCATTTCTCAGGTTGATTCTTTAATAAAAAAAACAAACACAAACTTTTTATTTATTTTATGTGAAAACAAATAAAATCTTAACTTCTTGAGTATATGATCCGTTTAACGATCATGCTATCCCTATGTTGATTCTTTGGTAAAAATAAAAAAATTATTTTTTTATATAAAAATAACAAGTCTCGATAATTAAAGGATAAGACCCATTTATAGATCATATTATTCCCGAGTTAATTTTTTAATAAAGAAAACAATCAATATACAACCACACCAAGGGAGATAAAAAAACATATAATCACACCATTTACTTAATAAAATAAAGTACAAATGTCACAATAACCAAATACACACATCCAGGTCTTTTATATTATTTTTACCATTTTATATTTAATATTTATGATTGTGACATATTTTTATATTAAATAAACTAGTTTTTTAAAATAAAAAAAAATAAAAATCCTACTTTCAAAAAAATAGATTTATGTTTTAAATTGTATATTACCAAATTCTAAGATAATTTTCATGCAAATTTTTGTAAATTTAAAAATATTTTCTTTATTTTTTTAAGAAAAATCAATTAATGAATTTTACAACTATTTTGTAAATATCCATTAGAATTCAACCTAAATTTCAAAACCACACAAAAAAAAACAATTTTTTTTATTTTTAATATTAGGATTTATAAACTTATATTAAGGGAAACAAAAATATAAATAGGTAGTATAGTGTTGTATCGGTCGATCTCTTTTTGTTAGTATCACTTTCTTTTTTCTTTATTTTTTTTACTGTCACGTTATTTTTTTCTTTCTTTCTTTTACTATTTTTTCTCATTTTTTTCTCATTTTGACTTTTTTTAAAAAATCAATATAGCAGAGATTAGAATTAGAAATAAAAGTAAAAACAAAGGAATTTGGTAGAATAGTAATAAAGAAAGGCCAAAATAATAGTTACCTTAATAAATAAAGAAAGGATAAAGCAGAACCTAACACTTGTTAGATAAAGTTTTAATAAACTACTATGCTCTAAACTTTCAATCTATGTTAATTCCAAGGATACCGTGGACCATAATGATAAGATTATCAGAAAAATAAGAATCAAAATTTTTACAACTCCAAACATCATAGCTTCCATGAAGACAAAGAGTATATCCTAATTGAATCAAAATAGTTTATACAAGGTTCCTATTTTAAGGTGAATACAAGGCATAAAATCAAGAACCAAATCAAATCGTATATCCTAATTAGAAATGACTCTTGATTTATAGGAGTTGACTAATATTACCAAATTTATATATGATCTAATATAGAGTTTTTTTTTTTATTTGACAACACTTCCCCCTAACCTGGGTTGATGATATCTTTCATTGCTAGCTTATTGATCAAGAAGTCAAATTGTTTCTTATGAAGTTTTTTTGTAAGTATATCAACAACTTCCTTAATGATTGGAACATATAGCATGCAAATCATTCACTATCAATCTTTTATTTGATAAAATACTTATCAATTTCCACATGTTATGTTCTATCTTGAAGAATTGGATTACAAGAAATTAAGATGGTTGTTTTATTGTCACAATATACCTTAATAAGCGATGAGTTAATAAACTTCAAAAACCTTTTAATCCACTTAACTTCACAAATCTCATGTGTAATTTCTCTAAATTCAGCTTTCACATAACATTTTGTTTTTTGCTTCACCAAGTAACTAAACCCCCTTTAACATACGTACAATAACAAGAAGTTGATCTTTTATTAGTTATACTTCCAGCCTAATCTATATCGGTGTAGGCTTCAATTTATAAATATCCATGTTTCTTAAACAACAGACCTCTTCTAAAAATCCCTTTCAAATAGTACCTAAAGATTTTATTAACAACATCAAAGTGTTTTGTGCCTGGTGAATGGATGATATCATACTTACTACAAAGGCTATATTTGAGCATGTATGGGTCAAATAAATTAATTTACCCTTGAGTTTTTGGTATTGCTCTTGATTCACCATTTTTTTTAGTTTTGGTAGGTCGAAGCTTCAAGTTGGCTTAAATTGATATTTTAGCTACTTTGCATCCCAACAACCTTGTTTCTCCAAATAAATCAAGTACATATTTATATTGAGTGACAAATATACCTTTCTAAATCTGGAAAATTACATTCCAATAAAATATTTTAAAGCACCTAAATCATTGATCTCAAAATCATTATCAAGTTTCTTCTTAAGTCTTTCTAGCTCGACATTGTCATCACCTGTCAAGATTATGTCATCCACATAAACAATTAAGATATCAATTTTACCTTCTTCTGAATGTGTTATAAAACATAGTATGATTTACTTAACTTTAACAGTAATGATGACGTCTTATGGCCTTTTCCAAAACATTGAAATTGTGCTATAAAAAATTGTTTAAAGCCATAAAAGACTTTTTTTTTAATCTATGCGTTTTATATTTATCAGTCCCCTCTTCAAACCCAGGTGCCATGTTTATAAAGACTTCCTCTTCCAAGTCTCAATTTAAAAAAGCATTTTTAATGCCACTAATATAAAAGCCAGTTAAAATTCACTATTAAAAATAATAACACCCGAATTGAGTTTATTTTGGCTACTAGAGCAAATGTATCATGTTAGTTAATGTCGTATGTTTGTATGAAGTCTTATACCACAAACATGTCTTTTTTTATGCTCCCATCATCTTTGTATTTAATTGTAAACACCCATTTGCACCATACTTTATTTTTTCCTCTTAGTACGTCAACTACTTTTCAAGTGTCATTTTTCTTCAGAGCATTCATTTCTTCCATAAACTGCTAACTTTCAATTTGAATCACCTAGAGCTTCCTGAATATTTATTGGAATAAACAATTGAGATATCTTAGAGGTAAAAGCTATATGACTAGTAAAAAAATTTTGGTACGATAAATATTTAGTAATGGGATGACTGGTACATGATTCGACTCCCTTTTAATAGTTATAGGAATGTAAATGTCTATACGCTTATTATTAGAAAAAATAGAAGTAGGAATGTTTGAGATATTCTCAGGACCATCTTTTAAATAATTTGGTTGATCTTATGTTGGGGGTGATAAACATGTCTTTACCTATTGCATGAGTTCTTTTTCTAGTATAAACCTAAAGGTCAGTATTTGGATCAACTTGATCCTTTTATAGTACTTCTTCCTATATAATCCAGTTCTTCAAGATAGAACATAACATGTGAAAATTGATAAGTATTTTATCAAATAAAAGATTGATAGTGAATGATTTGCATGCTATATGTTCAACCATTGAGCAAGTTGTTGATATACTTACAAAAGGACTTCATAAGAAACAATTTCACTTCATATTTGCAATACACTTACACAACAGTTATAATCTTTGATTAGTTTACTTATGGACATAAGATTGTAAGCAAGTTTAGGAATATCGAGGACAAATTTAAGATTTATACTCTCACAAATTGTTATTAACCATTTCCATGTAATAGGTGAGAAATTACTATATGAAATTTTATTTTTTTTCATTACCAGAACATGGTAAATAATTTGTAAATAGATAGGAATGATTAGTCATATGATCGGATACACTTGAATTAATGATCCAAGAAGCAGAATCTGAACAACAAAATAGGGCATGATGATGACTACCTATTTGAACCAAGGAAACATAAGGAATACCAGATGATGAATTGGATTTTAGAAGTCTTATAATCTAGTCCATTTGCTTTTTACTAAAATGATTCTTCTCAACTCCATTTATTGTAGGAACTATATGGTTAGGTTTGTCACCAAGTGTGTTATTTTTTCAAGTAAGTGGTTTTCCATGAAGTTTCTAGTAGGTCACACCACAAACGATGATTTGTTATCCACCTACGCTGATTTGCAATAATCCTACTCGTATTTGCATCAACAACAACCAATACAGAGTTCTCTATATGATCTATAGTTTCTTGTTTTCTAAGCATGACCCCCCCTCCGTGACTCTCCTCTCTTCTAACTTTTAAAAATACCTTGTCAATTAAAGGTAAGGTTTATGCCTATTATGATCCTTTTTACCTCATCAAACTCAACATTGAGTCCAACAAGAAATTTATAAATCTAAAAGATCTCTATTTTCTTGTAATGGTTGCAATCCTTTGTAGATTTTCATTCATAATCATTGAACATATCAAGGTCTCTCCACAACAGTTTCAGTGTGTTGAAGTATTTGGTGATATTATTTTTTCCTTGATGGATTTACCAAGTTTCAAAGTCAAGTTATAAACTTGGGATTGATTACCCAAATCATAATACATCTAGTTTACATTATCCAAAAGCTCCTTTGTTTTTGAATAAAACATAATTGGAGTCAATGTCTTCATCTATAGAGTTCACAAGCCACATCATAACCATGGAGTTTCCAGCATCCTAGGTAACATATGCTAGGTTCTTCCTTTTTGGTGCCTTCATGTTGTCAATTAGATAAACTATTTTTCCTCACTCTCGAATATACAAGTGCATAGACTGAGACCAACACAAGAAGTTTTTGCCATTAAAATGGATGGTGGTGATCTAGATTGACTTTGGCTTGTTATTGAAGAATTGAGCATCAACATGTGTTTGTTTCAGATATGGTGAACAAGAGCGACAAAAGGATGAAAAATAATTCTAGAGTCTTTTTAAAAAAAGAGTTAGTGATCAAATCTTTATTCTGATACCATAAAGATAAAGAAATCAATATATTGACTTAAATAAAAAATAATTTATAGAAGGTTCATAATTAAAGAAGAATACAAGAAATCAAGAACCATATCAAATCATACATCCTAATTAGAAATGACTCCTAATTTATAAGAGCTAACTAATCCTACCAAATATATATACAACCTAATATATAATTTTCTATTTTATAACCTTCCATTCACTAATTCTATTGAACAAACTTTGTTCTTTACTGTTTTGTTCCCCATGATTTATTGGTTCAACTCTTACTTTAATCCATCCCTTTAACTCTTACTTTAATCCATTCCTTTTTTTTAGTTTTTGTTTGAGTAGTTATAACATGTTTAGATTAATGATCGATTTTACTATGGTGGTTGCTGGTAAAGAGGATAAATAATGATCAGGGTTTAGGGTAAAATAAATTTAAAAACATGTTTGATCAAGTAAACTTCTTAAAAAACAAATGATTGTAAATAAAAAGGCTAAAATAAATTTTTTTCAGACTCATTATTTAATTACGAGAACTAAAAAACACTTGCTATAATACCAAAACCAGAACAAATAAAGATTTAAGATAAGCTAAATAAATAAATAAATAAAAGCTTAGAATTAACAAAAAAAAAAAGAAAAAAAAGAAGAAAGGGTTGAATATAAAAAAGAATTAAGCTAAGAAGAGATAAAATAAAGGTAGTAAAACCAAAAGTATGTAACATTTTTATCAACTCATGTAATTTCTCTACAATATAAAAAAATACAAATAAATAGTACAATCATAATTAAAATCAAATTTGACCTTAAAACTCACTAGATAATAAAAAAATAGAACATAAATTCACATCCAATAATATAATTAAATAAAATTCAATAAGTTGAACTTGAAAATCCTCAATCTCCTAATCAATGAACAACAAGTGGACTACCTCAGCATAGAAGATCATTACATTTGCGTAAACAATGACTCGTATTTCAGAGTCCCCACCAAGTGCACAGCAATTCAATCATACTATCAGATGGATAAAAGCTGGAATATGGTGAGCACCTGGCATGCAACAAAACTCAGAAAGGAAATCCTTTAAACACTGCCTTCTTCGATGACACGGCCAGCCGCTTGACACATTTTGCCGTTGTATAGAACTCCATCAATTCTTTAGCAACAACATCAGGGTGACATGAAACAAATGCCTTCAAGAATCGCTGTTCTGCCATCCTAAGTGCCCTCAACATCAATGATCCTTTAATTTTCGGGCAAAGACCCATCTCCTCTATCTTCCCAGCAAGAAGCCACCGCGGCTTCAACACAGCCTCCAGATTATTGTAAAGCAAAAATGGGTGCTCAAGGATCACATTTGCAGGAAGCTTCATTGTGCCCACTACAAACGTCATATTCCTTTGAACCTTATCAACAGATAGTGTCAAGAGATAGGGGCTACGACCGATAAGATGCCAAACTTCTTCATTCGACATCCCAAACTTCTCTATATTTGCTGCCTTCTCACATATGGTCTGACTCCTTGAGACACCAATGATGCTAACCACATGCTTAAACATATTGGAATCCTTGGAAACCCCACTTTTGCGTATGTATTCCATCTTCTCATCATTAAATGAAGTTCGCGGAATCATAGTAGGCCGTGACAATAGCAAGGGAACCAAATCCTCTCTACTAATACCCAGTCCTTCATATAGTGTGATTACAGGTTTAATCCTATTATGAAAGTCATATGTCAAGAGAGAAGGATTTCTAATAATGGCCTTGAGGAGCGTTTCCCTTGATCCAAACAAGGTCATAAAATACTCCAGACGCTCATCAAAAAAATGATTTATGCGAACACTAAGCAATCGTGGGCGACAATTAATGATCTTAACAAGGTCATTCGATGTGATACCCAACCCCCAAAGTAAATTTAGCTTGAATTGAAGCTGGGAAAGATCAGCATTGCGCAAAGAAGGGCGTCGCAGGAACATCTTCTCTATGTCATCATCGCTACAACCATATCTCCTCAGAACTTCAACCGAGTTAGCTGGTTGCTCTGCACCACCCCCTGATACAGTTTCAGATTGGGTTTGGCTTATTGTCGAACATGTCACAGACTTGAAGGTACCAGACAATATACAAGAACTACATAGTGGGTTTTTGCTTGAAAAAATCAATCTTTGAGAATTTACCAAAAGGGAGCCAACTTTGATAACTAAAGAACTGGGTTTTGCTTCCATGTCAACTCACAATATCTCAATAAAACCGAAACAGGGTCTTATAAATTAGGGAAAAACCTTCAAGAAACACATTAACACGCTAAAAAATTGGACAGTGATTACTGAAGCTAAGAGAATTAAAGGTAAAAGATAAAATGTTATATGATGTGTTTGATTTGAGCTCATCAAAGCTTCAAAACTGAATTTTCAACAAGAATTCTAATATCAAGAGAACAACAAGGAAATAGAGTCTTTAAGAGGGCATTTATTTCTTTATAAAGAATCAAAGTGAAAGGAAGCGACAGAGAGAGAGAGAGAGTACGTGGGTTTATCACCAATTATTTTTGCCACCCAAAGTCTTTGTGGGGTTTGCAAACCTGAACAAGACAACAAAATGAAGCTAGTCAAAAACCAATACAAAGCCAAGAAACACACACACACACACACCGAGAGAGAGAAGAGGAGGGATCTGAAGTGCACGAGATGGTAAAGGCGAGCAGGGTAGGAGGAGGGAGGTTTTGGGGGCCCTTAGAACCCTGTTGTTTATAAAGAACTCACGACATGTCGTCCTATAAGAACCACTTGTTACCTATGTGATGCTCAAACGACAGTGGTAGATGAATGACGCTGTGGTGCATGTGGGTTAGCAAAGATGGGAGGATGGAGCATTTTATTTATTTGTGTTTGGTTGGCATAATAAAAAGTTTTTTAATGTATTTTTTATTTGAAATATATTAAAATAATATATATTTTTTATTTTTAAAAATTATTTTTAATATCAGCATATCAAAACAATTTAAAAATATAAAAAAAATAATTTTAAATAAAAAACCTTTATTTTAACAAACATGGTTTTAATCACATTTCCAAATACAACCTAAGTATCCGTGAATCGTATTCGTGAATCGCTAATTTAGTTATGACAATGGTTTTTAAATGTGGTTTTTAAGTGTTTGATGATACTTTAAAAGTTAATATTATAGCTCTTTCTATATGTTATTTTTTAAATTTATAATTTATAGCTTTTTAAAAGCCACAACTATAGTTAAAAACTATATTTTTTCAGAACAGATTCGGTTTAAGAATGGAATCAAGATGGATGGTTTCTGCACTGTTTATATCTCTTTTTTATTTATTGTTCTGGAGTTTAGGGAAATAATTTTTTCCCCTCAACATGTTTGAGAGGTTTGAGGATTTCCTTTTTAATGAAAAAAATATAGTTTATATATATAACAAAATAGATAATAGTTAATACAAATACAAAAAAAAATATATTGAATTTTACCCTCATTCTAAAAAAATAAAATAAAAAAGGTAAATTACATTTTACATTCAGTAGTTTAGTTATATTTTTATTTTGCCTTTATTCTTTCAAAAAATATAATTTACATCCTATAGTTTATAAGTTGTGTAACACTTTACATCCTCACTGAAATGCATAATTTTTTTAAAAAATTATTTACAAGATTATTATATTTTAATTAATGATTAAAGAGTTTATGTTGCGTTAAAATAAAGAAATTTCCATTAAGTTACGTGCCCAAAAAAACCCAAAAGAAACTAATGAAAAAACAAAACTATTCCTCTCTCTTCCGAGCATAAAACCTTAGCCACCAACAATAATTATTCATTTTTTTTTGCCTCTATTGAAGTAGTCTCACCAACAATTTCCCTCTTATCTACCCCCTTCTCTCTCATCTCCTCTATAATCACCATGTAATCCTCACTACCATAAAAACACCAGCTCCAGTCGACCCTCTTCCTTTTTCAACCAAAAAAAATTGCTTCATTTATATGAAATTGATACACTAAGTTGAATTAGAGGATTTAAAATTTGAAACGAGCATGCACTAACACCCAACCAAATATGGTGTTCTTAGACCAAATAATATCCTCTTATTCTTCAAAACAATGCCCATAAAAGTTCTTGATGTTATGTTTCTTAGCATTGGTGATGGAGAGAGAGGAAAATATGTTTGTTGCTGGACAAGTGTTGATTGTTGCTGTGAGGATCAAGGTTGAGTTGTGATGGTTGTTGCTGATTTAGTAAGGGCAGAGAAAGATGAATAGAGATTGTTTGGTTCGCTCAATTTAGGTTAGTTGGTTAGTGGTGGAGTGAAAATTGGAATCCTTGTTTGACTCGAGTGAATGGTGGTAGGAGTTGCTAGTTTAAGGTAAAGACAAGGAAGATAAGAGGATCGGTGGTCCTAGTTGTGGTGGCTATTGTATGAATCTGTTTTAAATTCTTGGTTGGAGTCCCCTAGGTTGTGGGGTTGTTTGACAATGTGGTGGCTAGATATGAAGAAGCTATCGTGACTAGTTTTTGACGTGGGCTATTTGGGATGGTCAACAATGTGTTGTTGTTTTTGTGGATGATAGAGTGGCTATGACTACGTAGTGGCTAGGATTTTGGAAGGATTAATTGATTTTTATTTGAAGAGGGAGAAATCATGAGGCGTCTTATTAGTAGACAAATAATTGTTTGGTAAGTGGTGAATTTGTATCCAATTTCTATCTTTGGATTAAAATAATCTCTTTTCTTTTGATTAAAACAAAGAAGAGAATAAAAAGAGAGAAGGAAAGAAGGAATGGTAAGATATTGAAAAAAGAAACCAATATATTATATACGAGAGTAAATTCATCTTTTTATCTTATTTTAAATTTTGAGTTGATCAATGATGTAAATTAAAAGAAATAATAGATTTGGGTCACTCATGATGGGTTAATCCAATTCATATTAATATTATTTATATTACTAGGGTAATATAATGGAAAATGATGAAGAGTTATATCCTGACAATAACTGCCAAAGGTTGTAACTTTTTACACTTGTAAATATATCTATTAACAGCAACAAACATTAAAAAGGAAACAACACAAGAAAAAGGTATGAAGAAAAGATAAAGAGAAAAAAGGACTTTACGAAGAAAACTCTATCAATTTTGAGAAAAAATGTTTTTGTAAATAAGATATATTAAGACAATGAATAAAAAACATGATTTATTATTATTTACTGTGATTATCACATACTAATTATATAAGTTTCCTAGAACATGTTTATATTGTTTTCTTCCTACTTCTATTTTTTCCAACATTGGTATCAGAGCATGTTGTTATATCATGTTTTCAATGATAAAATAGTTTTTTCCATTGAAATTTTATTTTTTACTTCAACCAAAATTAGTGTTTATGAAGCCTACTTCCATTATTATCATCTGATACAATATGAATTATATTATTATCTAATGATATAGTAGAATTTAAATTATGAAAGTAATGCCACTTGAAAGTAGAGTTGTCAAGCTTTCAAATGATATATTATATGAGTTTTTTTGCGTTAAAGTATAAAGAAGTTATAGATCTTTAATGTTTAAAAAATAGAATATGTTAAAAAAAAAAGGAAAGGAGAATTTTAGTTTTGGTTATTTTTTTACTATGCAAATTTGTATGTTTAAATGCATATATACATCTTTATCTATCATATATTTGTTTGTGCTCTTATAAGTTTAGAGGATTATCCTTCTGTTAAATTTTGTAACATCATTAACTTTATATATATATATATTTGTTTGGAATATGAATTGAGTAATGACTTGCCAAGTAAGGTTGTTAAAATCAGAAGTTGACTTGTAAAATTACATGATTTTACGAGTCAACATATATTTATCATGCAAAATCACTTTAGAAACTTAAAAACTGATAAAAATGGATTGAAATTGTTCTATCTTGGTTGAATCAGTAAACTCGTGATTTTGATACTAGTTTTATGTTTTTTTATTAGAAATAAATACTTTTTATTTCATTATATATATATATATATATATATATATTTGTTTGGAATATGAATTGAGTAATGACTTGCCAAGTAAGGTTGTTAAAATCAGAAGTTGACTTGTAAAATTACATGATTTTACGAGTCAACATATATTTATCATGCAAAATCACTTTAGAAACTTAAAAACTGATAAAAATGGATTGAAATTGTTCTATCTTGGTTGAATCAGTAAACTCGTGATTTTAATACTAGTTTTATGTTTTTTTATTAGAAATAAATACTTTTTATTTCATTACAAAAATAAGTGTGTTTCTCAATAAAACTTCAGTTTTCTTCTTAGTTCTCAAATTTCATCTACTCTATCTGTCCAAAATAAAAAAAATACATCTCCCTTTCTCAAAACAAAAAAATATCTCTCTTTTAAAACAAACATAAGCTTAGACTCTTTCTCCATCTTTTACAAGCTATCAAACACAAACTAAACACACACCATGGTAGCCTTTTAATAAAAAGATAATCAAGAAAATGAAGAAGAAAAACCACAAAGAAGATTGAGAAGACTCAGTTACAAGTAGAGAGAGAAAGCTTTAAAACTTCAACCTGCTTGATCTCCCATCTCCAGTGATGGTGCACTATACCTCTGGTACCAGTAGAAAGAGAAAAAATTGGTGTATCATATAAAGGTTAATTTCACGCACTTCCAGACCTCATTAACACGTGGGAAAAACACATCAATAATTATAGTGGTTCTCTTGTACATGAAGCTAACATGTTGCCATTATCACCACCACTTGTAGCTACTTTGGTGACCTCCTACTCCATCATTGAAGGTTAATTTTTAAGATCTTAAACACTAATATGTTAACCCTATTTTTTATTTGGTTTGTAGTTTAATTGGACTTTGTGTTTGGATTCTTGAGTTACATGCTTGTTTGGTTGATTTAGTTGTTTGAATGTGATTTGTGAGTAAGATTTATGATGTTAAAATACTATGTATTGATTAAATTGAGTGTTTGTGATGTTAGTGAAAATTTTAGTTTGTGAATTAAATGAAAAGTTTTTATTTGATCTTGTTTATGATTTTAATAAAACTTATTTTTGTTCTTAATGTTGAAGAAGCAAACATGATATAATAAGTATGATTGTGGTCAATTCTTTTAGAATAAGTTGTTAATGATTTTTTTTTGTTTACATATTGGCTTGATTCAAAAATATTTGATAAAAATTGGTAAATTTAAAATTATTAATTGAATGAGGTGAATGATGAGTCATTATTGATGAAGTTAAAAATTGTTAGTATTGTTTAGATTTTGTTATGTGACTGGTATTATTGAAGGGTTTTCATTGTTAGTATTGTTTGGGTTATGATGAGTTGATGAAGTTGAAATTGAAAATTGAATTGTAAAACAAATATGTGAGGCATTGTTGATTATGTGTTTTCATGGTGTTTCAATTAAAATATATTGGGTAGTTTGATATTACATCTATTTGCTGGAAACTTAAATTATCCTATGTGATATATGATTATTTGGAATATTCTATTTCATGTAACCTTGTTTGCATGCTTGCAAATTATAGCCTAACAAATCTATGAACTTGAATAATTATATTGTATTTTTAAGCCACTTAAATTATGTATGAATTTTTATTTGAACCATTTATTTTAAGGTGTTTGACTATGGAAAAAAAAAAATACTTACAATTTTACAATCCGAGTTTATATTATACTTTTCATGTCGTGTTAAAAATGTGTTTTTGACAACTTTGTTACAAAGTCTTTTGCTACTAGGCTAAATGTTATTTTAGACACACACATAATTTATTTTAATTTGTACCTCACTTATATCAGTTTAATTTTTTTAAAAAAAAATGTAAAAAAGCAAAAGTGTAAAGGCCAAGATTCAAATTTGGCACATCCAAGTTTGATTGGATTAACTGAACCATTATTATTGGACCATTGCATGGATTTTTTTATTTGTATAATAGATAAAATAAAATTCAAAATGTCTCTGTTGAGAATTGAACTTAGGTGTGCCAAAAACAAATTGAAATCAAATGCCCCTTTCTACCATGTTATTGCCCATCTTTGTATACACTTTATATTAATGATTTATATTAATGATGTAGTAGTAATTGTTGTGCATTTATTTTCATGTTTAATTTTGTATTAATGAATTTGTGCATTAATTGCCATGCGTGCATTAATTGCCATGCATGCATTAATTTCGTCTATCAATTGATATATGTTAGTGTGCAATTAAATATAGTGTGATATATATTTGTAAAGTTATCTAGTTATTGAGATGATAGATGACTGAAGGTAGTGTTAATAACATTAATGCACCAATTACCCAGTAGTCTAGGTAGTGTAATTCCATTTTTTAAATTACAATGTTTAATTTGGAATTGGTAATTTATTGAAATCTTAAAACATATGTTATTTGGAGTATATGATCCTTAAATAATTAATTATGATGATAATTAAATTACAAATTAGGATTTTAGATGATGCTTTTGATTCTAAATGCAATGTGAAATTATTATTGGTATAATTAATTGATGTTAAGGATATGCATTTATGTTTTAGGCATCAATAGGGAAAAGTTGGAAAAATAGATATGTCTACTTGTTAATATTGCTTAGTTGGAAAAAAGATGCAAGAAAACCATTTGGAAAATGTACTATAGTTAAATTTCCATTGCAATCAATTAATTCTAACATTTATAGTCTAAGAAATGTGAGGGCAAGGAATGAAAGTGTCTATTTCATCACATTTATATATTATTTTTACTAGATTATATATATCAATTAATAGAAGTTTTAAATTGCTTCATAAAATACAAGAACCTTGTCAAGAATTAATTAGACATGAAAATAAAAACTTTACAAACTGATAGAAGACGTGAGTATTTATCTGATCAGTTCAAAGAATTATGTGATGAAAGAGGAATAGAACAATAATTGACTATTTTTGGAACACCACAACAAAATAAAGTTACGGAAAGAAAAAAAAGAAAATTGATAGCTCAATCATGATACAAACGAATTTTTCTATCACTTATTGAGGTGATGCATTATTAACTGTCATATATGTACTTAATTGTATACCATCTAAGTCAGTTATAACTACAGCATATGAATTATGGATAAAATGTAAACCTAACTTTAGTATTTTGAAGTTTTGAGGATGTGCTGCTTATGCTCATGATTCTTCTTATAAAAATGAGAGACTAAGTCTATGAGGGAAAAAAATATCTTTATAAGAAATTTTAAATACAAAAAAAAGACATGTATTTATAGGTGAGCAAAAAAAGGAAAATATAAATGAATTTGAATCATAAGATGTCACATTCTTAAATAATGATTTTTCTAGATAGGAGGAAGTAGGTTAAGACATATATCTTTATGAAACTCCTGAACAGAATGCTTCCGCTATATAAATCTAAACGGGTTTACTTCCAAGTGGGAGAAATTTGAGGGATGATGAATTAGTTTCACTTGAAATTCAATTGCTACCCATGGTAAATCTATCGACAATTATTGGTTCGAGTGGGAGTAACATTGCCATTGATTTATCAATGAATCAATTTCAGCTATGATGAACTGGACATTATATCATTCCTCGTCGTCTTTTGAGATCAAAAGAGAAACACTTATTGTTATTCCATGAGATGAAAAGGAGCCAAAAAAATACTATAAATGAAGCCCTTATATGCTTTGCAAGAAAAAATAGATTAAAGCTATGAAAAAAAAAAGGTTGGAATCTATGAAATCAAACCAACTTTGAAAATTGGTTTATTTGCTGAAAAAAGACAAGGTCATTGGAAACAAATGGATGATTAAAATAAAGTGAAAAGCTGATGGTAGTGGAAAAAAAATACAAGATTGATTAGTGATTAAATAATACATACAATATAAAGGAATTAAGTATATAAAGTTATTTTCAATTGCTATGAGGTTTGCTTTCATAAGATTGATTTTAGCTATAGTAGTTAACTTAGATCTTGAATTACATCAAATGGATGTAAAGACTCTTTTTGGTTAATAGAGAATTAGAAAAAGAAATCAATATGGAACAACTTATAGGTTTCATCAAGGAATGTTAGGAACATGAAGTGTGTAAGACTTTTGAAGTCAACATATGGTCTAAAACAATTTTCATGACAGTGGTATATTCAGTTTCATAATGTTATCGATATCTAATTACATAATTTGTAGGATATGAGTACATGTTTGTATTTAGTACACTCGTTAAAAGAATTATAAGAAGTATATTAGACAAATAAAAAATTAACCTTCTCACACAAGCAATCGTCTCCATTATATTGTGATTAATGAAGATGAGACAATCTAAAGTTTGTTATCTAAGTAATAAAAGAGTGCTCAAGCTTAATAAATGAAGTGTCCCCTCAATAATATATATATATATATATATATATATATATATATATATATATATATATATATATAAATAAAAAAATAGAAAATATTATATA
>Ga0325410_1001236_pt1 | contig 28152 bp, 17 predicted proteins | sample PopdelMetagenome_16_FD_206182 | JGI IMG/M metagenome (GOLD analysis project Ga0325410, IMG submission 206182) | Populus deltoides microbial communities from Bellville, Georgia, United States - Xylem-PdIQD-R3 | ecosystem: Host-associated > Plants > Phyllosphere > Stem > Wood/Secondary xylem...
AACTATTGACATGTTCCTCATTTTCTATGGCAATCAAGCTATTGGTATTGTGAACTAATGTTTTTTCTTTGGTTTCAACCAGAAACGATTCAAAAATCTCAAGCATTTTCTATGGAATTCAAGCATGTTCATGTCCTAATAATTTCTTTTGGTATACAAAATTTTTTCTATGTTTTTTGCCAGGCTTCATTTTGACAACTATTAATGATTTGCCCAAGACTCTCCTAGCACACCTTAAATTCTTCCAATTGAAAGTTCAGGATGCTCGGTTACTATTCTCTTGCATCCATATATAGGCACACACATATATCTGATGATGACTATTTCGTATCTTGTGCTGAAGCAATAAGCGCATACAAGGTAACAAAGCAAAGCAAGATTCGGGAGCTGTCTTTCACACCTTTTCAATTGTCTTTAAACAGTTTTCCAACTAATGTTGTTGCTATACCGACGACATTACGGATGGAATATATAGAATTTTTTTTATAAAAAGCGGTTTGATGATGTGGAAGTTTTTGCTGACGGAATTACCGAGGGATGCAAACTAGGATCTCCATATAGTGATGTCACCAATTCACCGTCAACATTACCGATGCAATCACTGACGAAAGTATTCTGTCGGTGATTTCATTGGTAAAAATTAATATATCACCACTTTGCCGACCTTCTCCTCCCCTATTTCTCCTTCTTCTTCTCCATCCCAACTCTCCCCTCCTAAACTGTAAACAACCCCCCCTAAAAATATCACATTCTTCTTAACACAAGTCATCTTTATTTAACTTTTATGGTCACAGCATCCGTGTTCTGATTTATTGTGGATTTTATCATTTGTTGTAAGTAAATCTATCTTGTTAATTTTAACATTTAAATGTTAATTTTATTATTTTTTTATTTTTTTTAGTATATGTATTTTGTTAATGTATGTACATGTTTTATTGTTATTTCTCAAACAAACTTGAAGTATGAATGTATAATTTTGTACTTGTTACGATTAATTTGTTTTAGATTTTGTAAAATTGTATTTGTTTGTAAATTGTTGAAACTTTGTTGAATTACCGAATTAGATGTGCTGTGATAAATGATTAATAGCTTGTGTAACGAGTCCATTTTAATTTTTATCAATGCTATTGCGGAGTTGTAATTTCTGTAAATTTATATGTGTAAATTTGTATTGACGTTGATAATTGATAATGAATATTTATGAGAAGTTTTAATTAATTTGTTGGATAATGTCGAGGTAAACCAATATTTTTGCAAATTTATTTACTTAACATAGTTAATTAATATATGTTATCATCATAATTTATAAAGGTTCGATACAAGTCATGGATGTATCAAGATTCAACCCAAGAATTATGGAGGATGAATTATTGTAATGGGGTTTAGGATTTTATTAATTTCGCAACATCTATTCCTAGAAATTTACTGGAGGTGGTATAAGGTGTCCATGCCGGCAGTGTAAAAATAAAAAAGTATCTACATTCAGATGTTGTAATAATGTTTCTTCTACACAAAGGGTTCATAGAAAATTACCTATGTTGGTATGCACATAGAGAACTTTTGTTCATAATGAGAGCATGGTAGAAAGGGTGGTTGGGTCAACTTCTACTTCTAACAATGTGCATAGTGTTGCAAATGACAATAGTAATCCTTACAAGCATATGGTTATAGATGCAATGAGAATGAATCAAGGTAATGCCAGCCAATTTCTAATCGTAGAAGAAGAACCTAATGCAGATGTAGCTAGGTTTTCTTTGTTGGCAGAGTTGAAAAGGATGTTGCACCCCCATGTCTTTCTCATAAAGAATTGCATGATATTGTATCAGAGTACGGTGACATTATGTTTGGTTTCCAATCAGGTAAGCAAAAGTTTCCTAGTTTTGGTTTGACCCATATTTGGGTAAAGCGAAGTATTTTTTGGGAGGTTCTTTATTGGAAGACCAATCTCCTCCACCATAACCTTGATGTCAAGCACATAGAAAAGAATGTGTTTGAGAACATTTTCAACACCGTCATGGATGTGAAGGGGAAGACAAAGGACAACATTAAGGCTAAATTGAATATAGCTTTGTTCTGTATCCTTGAAAATATGGAGTTGGTTTTTGATGGGTCACGGGTTGCAAAACCAATAGCAAGCTTCCTGCTAGAGAAAAATGCACAACTGCTAGTCTATAATAGGCTTAATAGTCTGTGTTTTCTCGATGGACATGTCTCTAACATATCAAGGTTGGTTAATATGGAGGAATGTAGATTGTATGGAATGAAGAGTCATGACTGCCATGTGTTTATGCAAACACTCATTATATTAGCTTATCATGATTTGTTGCCAAAAGGGATATGGGATGCATTCACAAAGATCAGTCATTTCTTTAGAGATATATGCTTGAGTAAGTTGAAAGTTGATCACATTGAGAGGCTTGAAACAAATATCATAGAGACAATATGCAAAATTGAGATGATATTCCCTTCTTTTTTAACTCAATGGAGCATCTACCAATATATTTACCGTTTGAGGCAAACATTAGAGGACCAGTCCAGCATAAATGGATGTATCCATTTGAACGGTTATATATTATAGTTGCAATGTAATTCATATATAAAAGTACTTTCATTATTTTTATTAATTGAATTTTTTTTATTAATTCCATACAGGTGCCTGATCAATGTTAAGAAAAAGGTTAAGAACAAGGCGCATATTGAGGCTTCAATATGTGAGGCCTATATTGTTGAGGAGATCTCAACATTTATCTTGTACTATTTCGAACCTCATTTAAGAATGAGAATAAATCGCGTTCCACGGCATGATGATGGTGGTGAAGTACCTTCCAGTGGGAACATGTCAATATTCTCCAATCCTAGATGACCCACACCTAAAAATGCTGTAAAGGGAATTTGTTTGAAATAAAATTCAGACAAGCACACAATTATGTTATATTTAACTGTGATGAGCTGAGACTTTTTATTCAGTAAGTATATCATAAACTCATATAATTTTGAAAACCTTGAAGGTAACATCGACAATATTTACTGTCCAATAACTCACAGCTGACCAAATCCCAAATCATTCAATTTCAAGATGAACAATTTGCGATGCGGTTCCAAACACATGTAAATAATATCACAAACTCATCATCTCTTGCAAAGTTACTGCATGTCATTGTAGAATTCTTGTTTACTGTTCATTGTTGTACATGATATATAAGGTGTATCATTAAGGAACGAGTGGTGCTATTTCATTGTCTTCACTAAGCCTGGGCCCTGAAAGAAAATTTAAGTGCTACAATGGGTATTTTGTTAATGAATATGTGTTTCATACTAAAGAATATGGGTATGGAAGAAAGACATATAACAACGGTGTTTGTGTTAAGGGATCGACTTGTAGTGAGTTTAAAGTTGACTATTATGGTAAATTAGAAGAGCTCGTCGAATTGCAATATCATAGCGAGTAGAATATAGTATTTTTATTCAAATGCTATTGGTATGACATCGCTGACAGAGGAATCAGAGTAGATCCTCACTCTGGTCTAGTCGAAATCAACTCAAAAGTTAGACTCTGCATCGCAAACGATGTCTTTGTTTTCACAAAGCAATGTCAACAAGTTTATTACATATACACCTTTTCTTTTAAAAAGGACCGATCAAGTGTTGATTGGTAATTCATTTTAAAAACAAAACCTAGGGGTTCTGTCGAGGTTGTTCAAGATGAGAACGAAGACACAAGTTGAATGTTTTTCTAAGCTCTATCGGACAAGCAAATGTCGATGAAGATGATGATGTTATCCACATTGAAGATTGAGATGGAGGTGATGACGATTTAATTGACAACGAAAAAGAAGACAATTCTGACTAAATATCAGAATACAAAAGTGTAAAGCATTTTTTTATAATGTAATATTATGGATGATATTTTGTAACACAAAATATTTATTTTATAATTGTTCACTGTTGTTATTTTTCTGTGCGGCCAATTTGTAATTTAAGTGTTTGTAGGAGGATAAATAGGCAATACAAACACAATATGTCATGAACAATGCACAATCACTAACGGATTTCCAAACGAACATAGTCCCTCGATATTTTACAGAGAGTTGAAAAATATTTACTGCATATGCCACTATCACCGATGCTGATACCGACAGATATATTCTATTGGTATTTTACCGAGAGTAAAATATTTTCTGCACATGTCATAATCACTGACGTCTCTACAAATGAATATACTCCATTGGCATTTGTCGGTGCAGTTCACACTTACCGACAGACTATGCAAATTCCAAAGTGCTAGTATTAATGCATCTCTGACCGCGTGTATATGCCAACGGACTGTGAAAATTTTGGAGGGTCATTTAAAAATTTTAGTGTAAAATTTAAAATTTACCGACAGACGTTTGAAAATTCACCGATGGAATAATTAAAAATAATATTATTTAAATAGTCCGTCGGTGATGTCGTCAATAAAACTGCAGAATAAATCCCGGTGACGGCCCTGCCTTTTCGAGTGCGGTTTCACAGCGGAATCAATTCACCTGCAAGTACTAAGCACTTTGGAAGGACAACCTTTCAATGTAAGCTTGTTTCAAATTTAATTTTTTTTAATTATAACATAATTTATGAAGTAATTAATATTTCATTAATTTAATTTATTTTCAGATTCACAAACATTGAGGCCGCTCGAGTAATAACATCGACATTTAAATCATCGATAGAGATTCCATTATTTTAATGGAATCAGGTTTCCAAACATCCTGAATGGAGACCTTATATCGATGCATGGTTTCAAAGATTTCAGGTTGGTGTTAAGTTCTAATTTCCAGCTTATTTTTAATAAATTATTATTATAATTGTAAATGAATTATTATTTTTATTTTAAATAAATTATTTATACATATCACAAATTCAAGTGGGACAGCGCGTATGATAATTTTGTGAGGAGGGTGTGGGAAAATCACGCGGCAACTAGGTAATATAAAAAACAATAAGATATTTTTTAGAAACAATTTATGTTTTAAAATCTAATTTGTCACTATGAAAGTAGGTTGTGTGATTTTTTGTATGAATCATAAAGAAAGCCAAAAACATACGTGAGAGATAACAGTCTCCAAGGCTACGTCTCTTGGACGTGAGCCGAGCCCAATAGAGCTATTTGTAGAGACGCACGTGCGAAGTAAAGACTGCCAAAAGGGGGTGCAACACTTTGTGGACAACCGTGCTTAACACTTTGTGGTATGTTCATTCAACCATTTTATTTTGTAAGTTATTATTTTCTTGAATTGAATATGATGATTGTTGTAACCCAATTTTGACCCATTGGCTTTTTAATTTAATTTTACAGGGTTTAAAATGTAAAATTAAAAGATTAGAGATTTATTTCGATGAAAAGTGTGATTTGTCAACTTGTGTAAAAACTAGGGACTACAATGTGCTTTTGTCGTTCTATCCTTATCTTCAAGATAATCCCTATCTTCAAGATAATCCTTGTCTTCAAGATAATGATAGTTATCCACTTTCAAATTTGATTCTTAATCAAATTCAAACTTCAAAGAAGAGAATGAGTGTGATTGAAACTTTGTTTCTCACACGCGAAGGGACTTTGACACTATAAATACAAATCACAGTGTATGCACAAAGAGGGGGAGACGATATAGAGAAAAAAACAAAGGAGAAAAGCAGAGAAAAACAAAGGAGAAAATCAGGGGAGACGACATAAGTGAGAAAATAGAGGACTCCAAAAAAAAAAACTAAGAATAGAGGGAGGAGAGACTGAAAAGAGGAGGAGAAGGCGAACATTCTTCAGCCAGTGCTTGCACTGTCACCTTCACCTTCTCCTTCGGCTTCACCAGATAAAGTCTTCTTCTTATCTCTGTTTCTGTGTAATTGTTGCAAGAAAACAGTGCGAATGTAATTTAATTACCTTTCCACTGTGCAATGCATGCATGATTTGAGCCACGCATGCCTGCTGCACAGCCGGGTCACTAGCTTGGGGCCAGTGACCAGGCTAGGCTGGCTGGGTCTAGCCCAACCCAAGTTGGGTGGGCTCGACCCAGCCCCCCAAAAAAAGAAAAAAGAAAAGAGAGTGGGCCGGATCTGGGCTTTAGGCCCAGCCAATCCAAATTATGTTTATTAAGCATGTGTTAGGCAAAACACAGCCGGGTCACTAGCTTGGGGCCAGTGACTAGGCTAGGCTGGCTGGGTCTAGCCCAACCCAAGTTGAGTGGGCTAGACCCAGCCCCCCAAAAAAAGAAAAAAGAAAAGAGAGTGGGCCGGATCTGGGCTTTAGGCCCAGCCAGCCCAAATTATGTTTATTAAGGGTGTGTTTGGCAAAACACACCCTTATGCCTGGGCCATAATTTTTATGCCCATTTTAGTTTGATATTTGGCCAAAAGAGCTCCTTTTCAATATCAGAAAATTCCAAAAAAAATGGGGATATTTGTTGATTTATTTGTAGCCCCCACACATTTTGATTTATATTTTTTTCTTTTGTGGCCTACTATTGTTAAATACAAAGATGTCATGTAATGTTTTTTTTTCATCTAAAAAGGACAAATAATAATAAAGGATAAACAAGAAAAAAATGACATTGAAAATTTCTTCTTCAAATTCATTTTTTGCGAAAATATTCACTGACGCAAGAGTCAGGAGTTTTGTATTATTTGGATTTGTGCGATATTTACCAACGCTAGAGTTGGATATATTCACAGGAATTGTTCACTGACGCTAGAGTCAGGAACATGAAAGGAAGAATAAAAAAGGGGAAAAGGAGAACAAATTCTTAAGCAATTTTAGAAAAAACTAACAATGCAGTCTGCCTTAGATAGGATGCTTAGGAGGTAATAGCATCTTCCCTTTTGCATAACCAGTCCCATACTATAAAATCTCTATTGACCAGTTAGGGTTCCTAGTGACCATAATACTAGGTGGCGACTCCTTGAACAAGACATTTTCCCCTAAAAGAATAAGATGCTAAATATCTTTTCTTTTTTCCAACAGAGTGATAATTTTTTAACGGGTCGCCGCGATGTCCGGTTGTGACAATGATTTCTTTTTTAATTTCCAAGAGAACTATAATAGCCGATTGAGGGAAAGATAAAAATCGGGTGTACGACCTCTCCAACACTACGATTGAGAACTTGCGGGCGACCCATAGTGTCTCAACCGTTAGGAGCTTCCAATCAATATTGAGCACCCAGTCTAAGGAGTTCATGGCCTTGAAACAATAATACGAGCAACTCTCGACAGATTATGAACAACGCCAAATGGGCATGGACATTAGATCACATATGGATGATATATGTGCACCCTTTTTTTAGCCGTTTGGTCCCATGAACGACCAGCCTCCTCCTCCAGCTCCACCATTGTTCCAGTTTATTTTTTTTTGGAAACACATTAAATTTGTAATGAATATTATTTAACTTAATTTTTATATTTTAAATGTTTCATACAATTTTATTTGCATAATTGGTTTTTATTTTAACTATTAATTTATATAATTTTTTATTATTTATTCTAATTAATTTTTAATTTTTTAAATCACAACTAACGGATTTCTAGATGGACGTAGTCCGTCATCATTTTACAGATAGTTGAAAAATATTTACTATATATGCCACTATCACCGATGTTTATATCGATAGACATATTCCATCGATATTTTACTGAGAGTTGCAAAATATTCACGGCATATGCCACACTCACCGACAAAATAATTTCATCGGTGAATTACCACTGGAAATATAGACGGAATTATTTCATTGGTATATTTCCAAGGAGATTTTTTTTGCGCATTTTCCGTTTGTAAAACCATCTATTTTTTATTACTTTTTTCACTAACAGAATGTGGAATTACTGACTAACGCTATGTTGACAGACGTTGTATGTTGAGGTATTAGTTGGAATAGTTTCATTGCTAAAATTGTTAAATGTTGTAGTGATGTCAATCGCAACTCGCATGTCACAAAAGGTATCTTTGACTCCTTTAACAAAGACATCCTATGATAGTTCATTTTATCAATAACTCTCTTCCCCAAAAAAAACAACAATACACACAATCACAAATAATCAATTTTTGAGCATCAAAATACAATTCACATAAGCAATACATAGCTACGTTATGAATCAATATGTTGAGTCATTCAAATATAACTAAGTCAATATCATAAAATAATTTAAAATAAAACAAAATCTAAATCAAACTCTGGATCTTATGGATTTTGAATTGACCCGCAAGATATTATATTTATGTTAAGCCATATTTAGTATTATGTTCCAAGCCTTTACAACTCATCCTTATTGTTTTAAAATTAGGTCAAAATGTGTTTTGATATTCACTCTTGGTATTTAGAGTAAATGGACTCATCATGGATCATTACATTGTATATTAAAAGTCTTAGTTGTTTCTTTTGATTTTAAATAAAAAAACAAGTCTTAAAAATATCTAAGTCCAATATTGTCTAAAGTATTTGTGCCACTAGATCTCACCACTAAGTAGATTAACCCATAATAGTTAATGCTTGGATATTTTAGGATAAGGGTACAAAACTCTTATTCAGTAAAAATTACGAATGAACCCTGGTACTATAGGATAAATGAACTTGAATAGGGCATTATCCCATAGACCACCATTGCATAAACAAATTGTTTAGCGACATCCCATCCTAGGATTTGAATTGGGTTTAATGAACCTAACATAGACACATCCAATTATTCACTAACATGGATTTATAAACTATTAATAGTCACGGGTCATGATCTGGAGTAAATAGTGATAGAAATATCAATTCCTCAAACAAATTAGAAGTAACAAAAATAATCAAAACTTTAGAACGGATAGGAATAAAACCTACCATAAGTTTAATTCATTGCAGTAGATCCATGTAGACACACCATCCAATTTACTATAGGTATGATACTTTAAAGTGATAATATATTTTCTTTAGCATTACAAGTCCCTTATCTTAGAACTCTGAAGACTACTTAGAGTTTTCAAATAACCATAATTTATGTGGATCAGCCAACGAACACCAATACGTATCTATTACATGTTCTAAATGGACCAATTACAAGATCCAAAATAAAAGCATTGAAAGAAGCATTAAATAGATGCTCTGTTACTATTCTCTTGCATCCATACATATATATAGACACACAAACACATGTAGTTTTATGTGTTCCTTTTTTTTAGTCCTTATTCTTGGTCAATGTGGATATCACTCTTTGGTTGTAGCATGCAACATGACCTCCTAGTGGTTAAAACTATCCATCCACCATGTATTTTTATATGTTCCTTTTCTTTTTGGTCTTTATTCTTTGATTTTTTATGTTTTTTCCTTAACCCTTCTATAAAAATTTTATTTGTTTTTCCAAAAAAAATAATTTTCAACTTATTTTCACTGAAAAATACTAATAAACATGGGTAGGAGAAAAAAGAAAAGAGAGAAAAAATGAATTTAGGGAGTAGTTATCACAGGGATAACCCTACAAAAAGAAGAGTAGAACCAATCACAAAGCTCAAGGCTTAATACATCAATGTCAAATTATGAAAATGAAAAGAAAACAATTTTTAAAACGGATTTTAAAAAAAGACTGAACTCAAACAAGGAAAATAATTGAAACTGGTAGACTAGATCATGAGACTAGGACTACCTTATAAAAAGCAAACACGAAAAAATTATAAATCAAAATTTTCAATTATAAAAAATAAAAAAAATAAAACAATAAGGACTAAATCTTGCACTATAAATAATTGAAAAAAACTAATCAGGTATTACAAAATAAATGAAGAAAATGAGCAATGAAAAAAATGAGGACCAGAAATTGAAAAAAAAATGAATTAAAATGACAAAATAAAAATAAATAAATGAAAAGGATAAAAAACAAATGATGATTAGATTGGATACAAAAAATAAATTAAACTAAATGCGAAGAGATGAAATTGAAAAAAACAACTTTACGAAGCATTAAAATCAAAACAAATAAAAATTAAAAGAATAAAGACTAAATTCAAAATAAATACAAATTAAAAGACACAACTGAATTCTTAAAGGCTTGACACAAATACCAAGACGTAAAAGAGAGAACAGAAGGGTAGGAGAAAGAAAACTCATGGCTGCCTGACTTGCCCAACAAGCCAGCTTAAAAGTTGCACCACAACCGTGTGCTTCAGATGAGATGGAGATGGCGATTAGATTTTTTTTTCATCAAAATTGTCCTCATGCGCCTCTATAATAAAAGCATGGAGGACTCTGAAGTGCTGATGTATATGTTGCACACGTCATTATATTTTATTGATTTATTAATAGTTTTATATGATAAATTATGAAAAAGCATCCAAGGACATATCATTATTATAAAAAAAGCGAGGAGACAAAAATAAAAATACCTTTCAAGTCATTCTTAAATTTTGAAAAGTAAAAGGATAAGTATATAATTTTTGTGCGCGAAAAAAAAAATTATTGTACATGATGGGACCTTCGGAATCTTCAATAATTTAACTATCTCACACAACACATGAAACCCGACTCCCGTATCGGAGTCCATGCAAACCCCACAAATTTGTTTTTGGAGACAAAGATCTTATCTTTTATTCCACAGTACCCATGAATTATTTATTTCTCCTCAACCCTTCTCTATCAACAACAAAAGAAAACAGTAGCTATTAAAGAGACCACACAGCGAAGAAATATTAAATTGTATCTTCAATAATTCCACTATCTCACACCGCATAAAACAAGATTCACGTATCAAAGTCATGAAAAGCCATGTTGGAGCTTTTGGTAAGTTATCATAACACAAGTAAATTTTTTTTTTGAAAATTTAGTATAGTTGAGAGTATTATAACTGTCTTGTACATCACGTGATTCACGAATGTCATTTGAACCTCTACTATTGCAAATACAATCTATAACTTGCTAATTATAAATGTCAATTGCAACTCCCGGGTTGTATAAGAAGGTATTTTCAACTTCTTTAAATAAGGTATCCTGGGATAGTTTATTTTGTTATCAACTCTCTTCTTCAAAAAAAATTGCTTATATATGAAATTTCAGTACTTGGATAGTCCTCTTAATTAATAATTTATGCATGTGATATGAGATGGAGATTGAGAATCAAGATTTGTCCTAAGTATATTGTCGAATGAATAAAATGATTGAATGTACCAATCATGGATGTGATTATGGGTGGGATGTGATTATAATTGTGTGTAGGATAAATTGTCGATAACTTGGGATCTCCCGGTATAGGGGAGACTCTGCCGAAATTTCGTTAGAAATTTCGGTGAATTTAACAAAAAAAATTTGCTCCATTTGCCCTTTATGTAGGAGTTAAACAAATATATATTGATTGAAATTTTTTTGAGGTTGTTACATTTCATCTGATGATGATTGGATAACCAAAGGAGAAAAACATTCAAACATTGATTTTCTTGGTGCTATTGACAGTGCGACACGAAGAAAAAATGGTAATGAAGATGAAAGTGATGAAGAAGAAATTCCTAATGATGCTGAAATGGAGAGTCATGGTAGTGAAGAAGATTTGGAGATTCAAATTGATGATATTGGTGGTGGTACTAGTAGTAGCACTAATGTTCATAATATTGGTGTTGGTACTAGTAGTGACACTAATAATCATCTTGATACTAATGATATTGATAAATGTATGAGGAAAAATGAGGAAGATGAAGGCAATGAAGCTGGTTTTAGTTTACTTGACACACTAGCTAGCAGATTGTTTGTTTTAAATTTGTTAATTATTAGTTAATGAAAAATTATTTAAATTATGTATGAATTTTTATTTGAAGCATGTATTTTAAGGTCTGTAAAATCTAGGCAAAGAATGTGAAAAAGTAGAAAAGAGAAAACAGAAGGGAATGAATTCTTGGAAGGAAGAAGAAGAATTCTATACGTCTAAACAATCTGCATGCAGCATTTTTCTTTTTATTCTCTTATATTTCTCAGAGTACATGAATACATATATATACACATATTCTAACTAACCTTCTCAACTAACTTAACAGTTATAACTAACTTTGTAACTGTAATTACATATATACAAAGAAAACAGAATAAAAACAGAATGGCTGATCTCTAGCCTTCTATAGACGTTGGTTCTTCTGCAGGCTTGCCTTTCTCTGCAGCCTTGATGTGTTTTATGTTTTCTTTGTGCATGTTGATAGACTGCTGTGGATTCCAATATCCCCCCTCAAGATGAGAATGAATATTTACCATTCCCATCTTGCTAAGGATAGGATGAAGGGTGAGATAACCAAGCGGTTTGGTGAGTGCGTCAGCTAATTGAAATCTGGAAGGGATGTGAATGATTTTAAGCAATCCCTTCTGCAATTTTTCGCGGACAAGATGACAGTCAAGTTGTATATGTTTAGTGCGTTCATGATGGACCGGATTTGAGGCAATTTCTGAAGCAGGTTTGCTGTCAGTGTACAGTAAGGCAGGCTGAGAGTGTGGTATGTGGAAATCGGCCAACAAATAAATCAGCCATTGAAGTTCACACGATGTAGTTGCCAAAGCTCGATATTCAGCTTCTGCTGAGGAACAACTGACAGTAGGTTGTTTCTTGGATTTCCAGGAAATGAGTGAATCTCCAAGAAAAACTAAATATCCAGTTACACTTCTTCTAGTATCAATGCAACCTCCCCAATCACTATCAGAATAGGCTTTTAAATGGAAGGTAGAATCGGCTTTGAGAAGTAATCCTTGACCTGGTGTTGCTTTAAGATACCGAAGGACTCTCTCTGCAGCTTGCAGATGCATTGTATGAGGATTAGACATGAACTAGCTGAGTGTTTGGATGGCATATGATAAGTCTGGGCGTGTGAGTGTGAGATAGAGAAGTCTGCCAATTAGTCTACGATAAGATGCAGGATCAGACAAGGGAGGGCTAGCATCATGGGCACTAAGTTTCAATGTGGATTCCATAGGAAAACTAACTGGTTTAGCTCCAGAAAATCCACTGTCTGCTAGTATATCTAAGGCATACTTTCTTTGATAAAGAACAATGCCTTTGGAAGATCTAGCAACCTCAATGCTTAGAAAATACTTTAGCTTTCCCAAATCTTTGATAGGGAAGGTCGTGCGAAGATACTGTTTAACTTTATTGATTGCTGTAAAAGTGTTGGAAGCAATGATTACATCATCAACATAGATTAACACTACAATGAAGTCGTTGAGGGTTTTTCTGATGAAGAGGCTGGAATCTGATTTTGCTTGTAGAAATCCAAAATGTAATAGAGAGGTAGATAGCTTGGAGAACCATTGTCTGGAAGCTTGTTTCAAGCCATATATGCTCTTTTTGAGCTTGTTGACTCGAGGATAATTAGGATTGGAGTAACCAGGTGGCAATTGCATATATACTTCCTCATGCAAGTCGCCATGCAAGAAAGCATTGTCCACATCAAGTTGATGTAAATGCCAATTGTTGACAGCAGCTATAGTGAGAAGAACTCTGATTGTTGTTATTTTTGCAACAGGAGAATAAGTGTTAAAGAAATCGATTCCCTCTTGTTGTGTGTATCCCTTAGCTACCAATCTGGCCTTGTATCGTTCAACCTGTCCATCAGCTTGGAACTTCACTTTGTATACCCACTTACATCCAATGGCAGATTTATTCTGAGGTAGAAGTACTAAATCCCAAGTTCTGTTTTGCTCAAGAGCTATAATTTCATTAGTCATAGCATGTTGCCAATGAGGAATAGAGCTAGCTTCTTTGTAAGTCGTTGGTTCAAAAACAGATGAAACAGAAGAAGTGAAAGCACGTTGTTGTAAAGATAATTTGGAATGAGATAAGAAAGAGAAGATCGAGTATGGCTTACCAGGAAGGGAGCAATCAGAAGAGCTTGGAGCTGCTGAAGGAATCTGAGCCATATTTCCATAGTAATACTGCTTTAAGTAATTGAGTGGATGTTTAGTCCTTTCAAACCTTCTGAGTTGTGAAACATTGTTTTGAGTTAAGGGAGGAACAGAAGTTTGTGAAGGCACGGTTGCAAGAATAACAGAATTGTTAGTAGTGGACGGGGGTGGTATACAAGCTAATGAATCAAAATTCTGAGGATAATCAGGAAACACAAGGGGTGTATGGACTGTGTTTGGAATAGATGAGAATGTGGATTCATAAAAAACAACATTGCAGGACACAAAGGTTTTGCATGTTGACAAGTCAAGCACTTTGTAACCTTTAGTGTGGGGAGGATACCCAAGAAAAATGCATTTCTTTGCTCGTGGTTGAAATTTTCCTCTGTTTTGTGTGAGTGTGCTAGCAAAACATAAACAACCGAACACCCTGAAGTGATTGTAAGTCGGTGGTTTGTTAAATAGAACCTAATATGGTGTTTGATTTTGGAGAGTGAGTGAAGGAGTGCGATTGATTAGGTGAGTGGCTGTGAGAATGCAATCCGTCCAGTAAGTTAATGGTAGTTGGGATTGAAACATGAGAGATCTAGCTACATTTAGTAAGTGTTGATGTTTCCTTTCAACCCTTCCATTTTGTTCAGGTGTTTCAACGCAGGTTAATTGATGAATGATGCCATGTTCTTGATAAAAAGTAGGCATATTAAACTCTTGTCCATTTTCTGATCTGAGAGTCTTAATCTGGGTGTTGAATTGAGTATGAACATAGGCTAGGAAGTTGCTAAGAAGACTTCTAGTTTCAGATTTGGATTTCATTAAAAATAACCAAGTGAATCGACTGTAATCGTCTACAATGGTAAGGAAATACTGATAACCAGAATATGAAGTAACAGAGAAGGGTCCCCAAATGTCAATATGAATTAAGTGAAAAGCCTGCATGGATTTATTCATAGACAAGGAAAAGGGCAACCGTTTTTGTTTAGCTAAGGGGCAAATTTCACAAATAGAATTGCTGGTAATGGTTACTGAAGGATCGATTTTGCTCAGAAGAGTGATTTTGGAAGTAGGAATGTGGCCTAAACGTAGATGCCAAAGATTAGTGGCAACAGTACATGACTTGATCAATGATCTAGGAGGTAAGCGTTTGGTAGATTGATCAGGAGGTTTGTGAAGATGGTATAGCCAGATTCAGCTTCAGCAAGCCCAATCATCCTCCATGTGCTTAGATCCTACAAGATACATTTCGTGTGAAGAAAAAACAAGCCAACAGTGTTATCAGCAGTTAATCTTGAAACAGAAATAAGATTGATATTAAAGGATGGAACATAAAGGGCTTTGTGTAAAATGATGTCAGGAGAGAATTTAACCGTCCCAGTGAAAACAACTGGTACATTTTCACCAATTGGCAGATGAACTTTGGACTGAGTTTTAGGCAGAACAATGGTTTCAAAAAGTAGGGGGCTACAGATCATGTGGTCTGTTGCTCCTGTATCAAGGATCCAAGTAAATTTGTTCTGGGGTGAAGAAATGGTATGACATGAAAAGGATATACCTGATGTAGATACTTCCTGAGTAATGTTGTTTAGCTTTGAGTTGGAAATGCTATTTGCAAGAGTGAGTGGATTCTGCATTTGCTCTTGAGAGAAACCAATGTTGGGAGTGTCAAGATGTTGCTCCAAGACAGCAGTATTATGTGTAGTGGGTAGCTTTTGAAGATTTTTGTTGGCATGCGGCATGGTGCAAATCTTTTCCCTCTTGGCCCCTTCCATCCAGGAGGATATCCAATAACCTAGAAACATTTATCAACAAGATGTCCTGGATATCCACAGTGGGAGCAGGTTGCCTCAGTTTTGCCTTTTTGTTTAGCAAAACATGTAGCATATGTTGAACCTGATCTGGAGTTTGGATTATGGTATTGTTCAGCAACCATTGCTTGTGAGTCAATGGGAATCCCTACCGCATTTGTCAGGGACCTCTGACTCTCTTCTTGCAGAAGTAAAGAAAAGACTCTGCCCATAGATGGCAAAGGAGTTTGGAGTAATAACTGGCTTCTTACTACTGAGTAAGAATCATGGAGTCCTACCAGAAATTTCATAACATAATCTGATTGTTGTCGATCTGTTAGGTGCTTTAGAATGTTGCATGAGCATGAATCAAGATTTCCACAGTTGCAGTTTGGGATTGGACGATAACTGATGTATTCATCCCATAAAGCTTTGAATTCACTGAAATATTCTGTGACAGATTTTGAGTTCTGAGAAATGGAACTTAAAGATTTCTCCAAACTGAAGACCCTTAGTCCATCACTTCTCAGGTATCTAACTCGTAATTCTTCCCAAATGTCGAAAGCTGTTGTGAAATAAAGAAGACTACTACGAATATCTTTAGCAATGGAATTCATCAGCCATGACAAAACCAGATTATTTGATCTTAGCCATGCCACACGAAGAGATTGATTGGTGGTGATTGGTTGAACCAAAGAACCATCAATGAAGGCAATCTTGTTTTTCACTGTTAAGGCAATTGTCATGGATCTACTCCATGCAATATAATGCAATATAATTTTCACCGGTGAAAATTTTAGAAACAAGAAGTGCACCAAGGTTATCAAAAGGGTGCAGGTAGTAGCAACTGGAAGAATCGTCAGAAAGATTCAGAATAGTGGTATTGAATGAAGCATTATGTTCCGTAGAAGCATTTTCTTCAAGATGATCAGTCATTTTGAGGTTTTTGGAAGAAACAAGAAGATGATGGAAGGAAGGTTTTAGACCTCAAGAATCTTGAATTTTTCTGTTGATGATTAAGGAAAAAGATTTGAAACCAAAAATTGATTATTTTTTTCAGCAATTTAGCTCTGATACCATGTAAAATCTAGGCAAAGAATGTGAAAAGGTAGAAAAGAGAAAACAGGAGGGAATGAATTCTTGGAAGGAAGAAGAAGAATTCTATACGTCTAAACAATCTGCATGCAGCATTTTTCTTTTTATTCTCTTATATTTCTCAGAGTACATGAATACATATATATACACATATTCTAACTAACCTTCTCAACTAACTTAACAGTTATAACTAACTTTGTAACTGTAATTACATATATACAAAGAAAACAGAATAAAAACAGAATGGCTGATCTCTAGCCTTCTATAGACGTTGGTTCTTCTGCAGGCTTGCCATTCTCTGCAGCCTTGATGTGTTTTATGTTTTCTTTGTGCATGTTGATAGACTGCTGTAGATTCCAATAAGGTGCTTGAACTATGTATGGATTTTTATTTGAAGCATGAATTTTTTTCATGTATTTTAAAATTCCTTACGATTTTACGATCCGTTTTTACGAACCGAGTTTGTTTTTTCATTTTCCGTGCCGTGTCAAAATCGTGATTTTAACAATCTTGCTCCAAAGGGACTTTGGTCTGCATCTGATCACAAAGCTCTCATGTTCGATAGTGATTTATAGTACTGGCAAGTGACCACACAATGAAGAAATATTAAAGAATTGAAGTGAATTTGGGTGTGGATTATCGTTGTGTTCCAAACTTATTTAAAACTTTGCTCTTGTACATGGGTCCTTTGGTATCATAGTCATGAAGGACCGCGCATGGTAGTGTATAATCAGTTAATTTCTGAATTGTTTTTGTACTTCAAAATGTATTAAGATAAAAAAAATTTTATTGTAATAAATATGTTTCATACCAATACATTGAAATAATCTAAAAAAATAGTAAAAAAATAAATTTAAATAAAATAAATTTAAATTTTATCCAAACATCGTATCTCGACACCGAAGGAGCATCACATACAATTCATTTTTATTCTCGCACTACCAAGTTAACTCTAACCCTTACAACCTTATGTCTCCCTTTCCTCGTACTAGCCATCAGCCATACACCCTTTTTCTTTTCAAGCTGAAGCCGCCACTCAAAGCCCTTGCAAACCCAGCTACTACTATGAGAGGCCCCCACTAATTTCCAAAATGTCACAACACAACAATGTATGAATTATTTATTTCTCATCAACCCTTCTCTATCAACAACAAAAGAAAACAGTAGCTATTAAAGAGACCACACAGTGAAGAAATATTAAAGAATTGAAGTCAAGTCATGAAACTTTGATATCTTCCATAATTCCACTATCCCTCACCAAAGGAAACACGGTTCACGTATCAAAGTCATGAAAAGCCGAGTTGCATTTTTCCAAGGAACATGACAACCACATTTATCTGATGATGACTATTGCCCACTAACTATTGACATGTTCCTCATTTTCTATGGCAATCAAAGCTATTGGTATTGTGAACTAATGTTTTTTCTTTCGTTTCAACCAGAAACGATTCAAAAATCCCAAGCATTTTCTATGGCAATCAAGCATGTTCATGGCCTAATAATTTCTTTAGGTATACATAATGTTTTTTGCCAGGCTTCATTTTGACAGCTATTAGTGATTTGCCCAGGACTCTCCTAGCACACCTTAAATTCTTCCAATTGAAAGTTCAGGATGCTCTATTACTATTCTCTTGGTAAGAGCATACAAGGTGTCACACGTCCCCCGTGCGGCGTTCAGTGGTGATTTTTCGTTTGTTTTGCTTGATTGGTTCTTTAGAGTCGTTACCTAGTATTATGGTCACTAGAAAACCTAACTGGTCTTTCAGAGATTCTAAGGTAAATGACTGGTTGCGTAAATGGAATATATTAGCACCTCTAGTACGCCCTACATAAGGTAAGCTACTTGGTGTTTGGTTTGCCTTATAATTGCTATGGTGTTGGTGTTCTCTTAAATAGGTTTGCTATGATGAATGGATTTGGGTTCAAAGTCTAAAAGCAAGAACCCTTGGTCAATGTAAATCACACTCTTAGATATGTCTACAAAGTATCAAGGAGAACCAATGCAGATCTCTTAAAATATGTGTTTGATTCAGACTAAATTTATAACCTATGATTTATGAGATAGGTAAGATAGAAATATAAGGAGATTTAATGTGCTGTCGAAATCATTTTTCCCTTAGTACTTCAAGTGTTCGCGACTCGTAAATCGCAAGGAAAAAGAACAAAGATTTAGAAATCGAAGGAAATTCAGTGCGCTTTAAAAGTCTCTTTTTGCTTTAGTGTTTCATACTTTCACGGCTCGTAAACTATGGAGTCAAAAATTAAAATGTCCTCAATTATAATCGAGGCTTCTTTCAAGGATGTGTGATAACTTATTATTTCTAAAAAAATATTTTGGATCTTAACCACTTGGGGTTTCTTTATCCAAACATTAACAACGAATAATAACAAGTTATTCCCAATAATATTTTGGATATTCCTCCCATTGAGATTTCTTTATTCAAACATTAACGGTAAATAATAAATGAATTCTCTAAAAAATAAGATTTTTGTATTTTTTGAAATAGTGGCCAACACCCTTTGGAGTTTTACAAACATGTTGTAAAATCCAGAATGCAAGAAAATAATTTTTGTGTTTAAGAAATCCATGCTAAAACACATTTTTCTTTTAAAATTCAAATATTTGTTTTTTTTTAAGAGAAAATTGAAAATATGTTAGGGTATTGGCTGTATGCAACACACAAAAATATTTTTTTATATATTTTCTTTGTCAAAAACACAAACATCATAGTAAATCACAATTAAAGTTAGCAAACCACATATTAGTCAAATTCTTAAAGCTTTAATAAATCAGTTATTAAATCCCCAAAAAATATATAGAAACATGTTCTTATATTTTCACGGGAAATACAACATGATTTTATTTGTCCCTAAAATACTTGATCATATGCAAATTAAAACATTAAATTTATTTTTTGTCATTTCGATTTTTTAATTCAATAACATACATAAAAAAATACAAACACACACACATCCCTTTTTATTATATTTTTCTCATACACGCATATGTAATTAAAAATAACAAAAAAATTAAAATAAAACAAACAAGCACATCACATAAATACAAAATTACATAATAGCCCTTAAAAAATCTAGGAAAACTGTTGGGAAGGCTTCTGGATCAAAAAACAATGGTGGCGCATCTCCTCCACGCGCTGCCGCCACTGGCGGCGCGTGGGTTCATGTGCCGCCACGAGGAAGAACCTGGAAACAGTGGGATCGGGCGGTTGGGGTAGCTAAGGTGCTGGCCTTGCTGCTGTGCGCGTGGTTGCTGAAGCTGCTCTTGAGATGGGAGTGGTTGTTCAGTCGTCGAAGTGGGGGGAAGAAGTGGCTGGAGTTTCTTTCTCTTGTTATGTCGGGTAAGGATGAAAGGGGTGTGTGGTGGCTGGCTGGCTTGTTTTTTGATAGAGGGTAAGGGGGCCACGTCCTACCTCTGATTCTGGAAGAGCCGAGAGAGGGAGACTGTGGAGGCCGGTGTGCAAGGGAGGTTGGTCTGTGAGGGTTTTGAGAGAGGAGAGGGATGATGGTGGAACAACTATTGAGAGGGAAATGCTGAGGGCAGACTGCAGCAGCTAAGTCTGTTGAGAGAGATGAGGGAAGAGACGGGACGATTGGTGGGAGAGACCGAGAGTTTGTGTTGATGGCCGGCTATGGGACCAGAAACTGGAAATGGTCTGTTTGGGTTTGTTTTGGGGCTGAGGGGAAGGGAAAGCTTTGCTGGCGAGAGGGGAAAATGAAATCGAAGGGAAAAGGCTAGAATCGGGGAGAAGGGAGTGTTGGCGCTGTGGTCGGGTGTCTGTGGGGGTGCAGTGGCTGAGATGGAGAAATGGAGGGGCTCGCTGGTGGCTGACTTAAGAGAAAAAGATGGGGGAATGGGCGGCGGCTGCCTTTTTTTTTTTTAAGAGAGAAGGGGTCGCGACTAAGGAAGAGAAACGGGTTTAGGGTTTTTTTTTTATCTTTAGGGCTTTTTATGTGTTTAGCTCCCCTTTTCTGAAAAATCTCCCCTTGTGAATATTTTCCCCCCCTAGCATATGGTTGACTTATATAGAAAATCTCTACACGTACTATTTAAGGAAATATTGCAATAATTATTACAGAGATTGTCTTCTATAATCAGCACCAACAAATCCTATATATATGGTATTTTATATTGCAATGATTATTTTCCATAACCAGCATGAATCAAATCATATATCAATGATATTTTATATTGTAGTAATTATATATGATTCAGTAATTATCTCCTTGACATATTGCTTCCTTAACCTTGATGCTCTATGTTATTGCCACATGTAAATCCTTAGTTTATTTTATTAAAAAATTTAACAAAACATGGGTCAAAAATTGGGTACCAACAAATGCCCCCTCTTTACAATGCTTGCAAAGCAAAACTCCTCAATGTTTTGCATAGTAAGCTTGTAAAGAAAAAAAAGTCTTTCTTGCTTGCTAAGTCCACTCATCTAAGGACTTCACTTTTTAAAAGAAAATGGTCTCGTTATCATGGGTGACCTGCCCTTCTTTTTTTAAAAGAAAATTGGTTTATTTTCACGGGTGACCTGACCACGCACACTCAAACCTGGTCTATTTTTAGAGGCGACCTGCCCACATACTTACGCTGGTCTATTTTCACAGGCTACCTACCTTTTTGATTGGGTTAATTTAAGATCCCATCTGGTGATCTTCTTTAACCTGAAGCATAGTCGGTGTATAACTCGGTCAACTTGAAATCCCATATGGCGATTCCCTTTAACCAAAGCTAAACTATATGTGTGGTTGGGTTAACCTGAGATCCCATCTGGCAATCTCTTTTAATTCGAAGCAAAGTCAGTGTGTAGCTCGGTCAACCTGAAACCCCATCTGACAATTCCCTTTAACCAAAGCTAAACTCTGTGTGTGTTTGGGTTGACCTAAGATCCCATCTGGCAATCTCCTTTAATCTGAAGCAAAGTTGGTGTGTAGCTCGGTTAACCTGAAATCCCATCTGGTGATTCCCTTTAACCAAAGCTAAACTATGTGTGTGGTTGAGTTATCCTGAGATCCCATTTAGCGATCTCCTTTAATCCGAAGCAAAGTCGGTGTGTAACTCGATTAACCTAAAATCCCATCTAGCGATTCCCTTTAACTAAAGCTAAACTCTGTGTGTGGTTGGGTTAACCTGAGATCCCATCTGGTGATCTTCTTTAACCAGAACCAATACAAAAATGTGTGTGTGGTCTCATTATGATGGGTGACCTATACCTAAATGCAAGATGGTCTCATTATGACGGGTGGCCTACTCAAATGCAAGATGGTCTCACTGTGATGGGTGACCTACCCAAGTGGAAAAAAGGGAAGAGTGGTCTCATTTTTATGGGTGACCTACCCAGGGGAAGAATGACCTCATTATAATGAGTGACCTACCTAGGTAAAAAAAGATGGAGAATGGTCTCATTCTAATGGGTGACCTACCCAGAAAAAAAAAATAATTGTCTCATTATGATGGGTGACCTACTCAAATAGAAAAGGAGAAGAGTGGTCTCATTCTTATGGGTGACCTACCCAAGGGAAGAATGACCTCATTATAATGGGTGACTTACCCAGGTAAAAGAAAATGGAGAATGGTCTCATTCTAATGGGTGACCTACCCAGAAAAAAAATGATGGTCTCATTGTGATGGGTGACCTACCCAAGTGGAAAATGGGAAGAGTGGTCTCATTCTTATGGGTGACCTACCCAGGAGGGAGAATGGTCTCATTATATGAGTGACCTACCTAGGCAAAAAAAGATAGAGAATGGTCTCATTCTAATGGGTGACCTACCCAGAAAAAAAAATGATGGTCTCATTGTGATGGGTGACCTACCCAAGTGAAAAGAGGGAAGAGTGGTCTCATTCTTATGGGTGACCTACCAAGGGGGAAGAATGACCTCATTATAATGAGTGACCTAACCAGGTAAAAAAAATGGAGAATGGTCTCATTCTAATGGGTGACCTACCTAGATGGAAAATAGTCTTTTTATAATGGACGACCTATCCTTTTTTGAAATTTGAAAAGGATTTTAGAAGGGGTCTCAATATCTGGAGACCTGCCCCTTTTAAAGAGATATATATATTTTTTAGAAAAACTCAACGTTTTTTTTAAGGAATGGTCTCAATATCGGATGACCTTCCTAAAAATTTTTAGAAAAATTCTACGTTTTTTCTAAACAATAGCCTCAATATCAGGTGACCTACCCGTCTTAAGATTTTTAGAAATACTCCATGTTTTATCTAAAAAATGGTCTCAATATCGGGCGACCGACCCATCTTAAGTTTTTAAGAAAAACTCATTTATTATTATTATTATTATTATTATTATTATTATATATAGAAAAACTCTATGCTCTTTTTTTTTAATTATTGTCTAATATCGGATGACCTGCCGTTTTGAATTTCAAAATAAATTATCTTACCTTGAGGAATGAAATAGTGCTAGTTCACAATTCATATTCTTTTCCATAATTTCGTTGACCTAAGATTCTGTATCTTAGCGATTCCCAAAAAAACTTTGAACTAATTTGTCTTCCGTCCCACCTTCTCCTGCCAAGTTAGTGTTATGACAATATAGCATGCATGTTTTTTATTACCTATTTTGGAAACATAGGCCCCATTTCTGTTGTAGACTTCTTTGAGCTCTTGTTTCCATTTGTTTGTTCGACCTGTTCTCTTGAACCGGAATATGCTCCACACGCTATACTTCATATCCTATTGGTGAAAAGATCTCTGGTTCCTTATGGGGCCCTTTCTTGCTCCATTGAGTATTGTCTTTTATTATTATTTTAAAAGGAAAACTTAAAAGATTTGGTTTTGTTCATGAAAACTGAAACTTCCAATGCAATTAGCAATTCTCATAACAGATGTTTTTTAGAAATTTTTATGAAGATACCCCTTCGGGCTTTGGTTCACTATGGACCCATATGTGCACCTTTTGTCCCTAGTGTGGTGTGCAATACCTGTCAGTTTTAAAATTGGTTTGGTTCCCTCTAATTGATGGAGTCATTTCCTTAGTCATACGTAAGAAAAAAGTTTGCTTGAGTAAAAGATTTCAAATGCTATGAGATTATGTGCTTTATGAAGAAAAGGTTCATTACAAAGAGAATTCGTGGCCGATTTTTTTTTTTTTTGCGTCACATTAGCAAATGACCGGGCTTATACCTATTTTGTAAAGTAGTTGATGACCACGAGAATAAACCTATGACCATTGCTGGCTTTTGGGCTGACAGGCCCAATCACATGAAATCCCCACATTATGAAGGGCCATGAAGATGCCAAGTTAAACAGAGGAACTAGAGGGGCGTTGATTTTATCACCATACACCCGACACTTATGGAATTTTTTGACATAGTCGATGCAATCCTTCTCTAATGTCATCCAGAAGTAATCAGCTTTTTGTATCTTCCTAGCCATCACGTGTTCATTAGCATGGGTTGAGCGAATCCCGTCATGGACTTCCCATAATGCATTTTTTGCCTCAAATTCATCCAAACATCTCAAAAAGTCTCGTCGGATGATTTCTTATACAAAATCTCCCTATCAAGATAAAAATCCATTGCCAACCTCCTCAAGGTCTTTTTGTCGATTTTGGATGCCCCCATGGGATATGCCTGGTTTTGGATGAAATTCTTGATATCATAGTACCAAGGGTTTCCATCCACTTCTTTTTCGACTGAGCAACAATGAGCTGGGTTATTTTTGATATTGATGTGTACTTGTTTTACCTTGTGCCCAAAGTCTATATTGGCCATAGATGTTAGTGTGGCCAAAGCATCTGCAAACTGGTTTCCTTCCCTTCTTAGATGGGTGAACTCTATTTCCTCAAATTCTCCAGCCAGTTTAGACAAGTATTCTTGGTAAGGCCTTAACTTCTCTTCCTTGGTTTGCCATTCTCCTTTCACTTGGCAAATAATCTCCATGCATATCTATCTTTCTAATATTCAGCTCCAATGCCACCTCTAAAACAAGAATGCAAGCTTTATATTCCTATGTTGTTATTGCACCCAAATTGCAACTTAACTAAAACCGAATACTGCTTTTTATTAGGAGAGATTATCATTGCAACAACTCTATTACCACATACATTTACAGCACCATCAAAGTACATAGTCCACCAATCTAATTTCCCTTCCTCAACTGAAAGCACATCTTCATCGGGAAAGTCAAATTTTAATGACTTATAATCTTCCATAGCATGGTCGGTTAGGTGATCGGCAATAACACTCCCTTTCATGGCTTTCCTTGTCATATATACTTTGTCGTACTCAGCCAGTAGAACTTGCCATTTTGCAATTCGGCTTGATAGATAAGGGTGGATTCAATAGGTACTGCTTGATTTTCTTGAAAGCTTCTTCACACTCTTATTCCAAATTCCAAGATTCTTCTTCCTTAACAATCGAAGATTAAGTCGCAAGTCATGGTTAATTGGGATATAAACCGAGCAATGTAATTTAACCTTCCCAAAAACCTTCTTACATCCTTCTCAACCTTGGGAGTTGGCATAGATTGAATAACCTTTACTTAACTGGGGTCCACTTTTATCCCTCTGTCACTCATCATAATCCCAACAACTTCCTAGATTTCACCCCGAATGAACACCTTGCATAGTTAAGCCTTAACTTGTACTTCCTTAGTCTTTCAAATAATTCCTTCAATATTTGGACATGATTCTCTCCCTCTCTAGATTTAGCAATCATGTCATCCACATATATTTCAATCTATTTGTGCATCATGTCATGAAATAGAGTTATCATGGCCCTTTGGTAGGTGGCCCCAACGTTTTTTAAACCAAATGACATGACTTTGTAGCAAAAGGTTTCCCATAGTGTTACAAAGGTTTCTTCTCCTTATCCTCTTGCGTCTTTTTTATCTCATTATAGCCTGAAAACTCGTTCATAAAGGAATATATGGAGCTACGAGCTGCATTGTCAACTAACATATCAAGGTGTGATAGAGGAAAATTGTCTTTAGGTCTAGTCCGGTTTAAGTCCCTAAAGTCCACACAAACACTGATTTTATCTTCCTCTTCGGGTACTACCACTATGTTGGACACACATTGTGGATACTTGACTATTTCTAGAAAACCAGCATTCCATTGCTTTTCAATTTCTGTCTTTACCTTGATCAAGACATTCGGATTGGTCCTTCTCAATATTTGCTTAACCGATTTGCATCCTTCTACTAGTGGTACCTTATACAAACCAAACATATCCTTGTAGGACCAGGCAAAAAAAAAACATCTACATAATCTTGGAGTAATGCAATCAACTCTTCTTTTTCTTTAGGGGTGGTCAAAGTCCTTATCTTCTACTCTCTCTTGATTTCTTCATTGCCCAAATCTATGGTTTCAAATTCTTCTTTAGCGGGTTTCCAAGCTTGTTCATGTTGTTCTTATTAATTTTTGTGAATCCCCTAATGTTATTTTCCTCACATTCTTTCTCTTCTACAACTAATATGTATTCTTTAAAGTTCGGCCATTCATTCTCAGTGTAAAGTGCAGGTGTTGTTATGGAAGATTCGCTTTGAAAACAGAAAGTGATGTGTAAAAACATTAAGATGAACTTTTGAAAAAGCATGATCTCATTAAAAGGAAAAGGTTGTCTCAAAACATTTGCTTGAGCAAACCGATTAGGTGCGTAACATCTTTCCAAACTCTTTCAAGCTCTTTTTGGTATTGAGCTTCTAGGTATGACTTTTCTTCATTTTACATCTTTTTCCTTAGTCAAGTGTTGTGGATTCTAAAAGGGGGACCTATGTTTTTAGGTTTGCAGATGTGTGCATAGATGTATAAGAAAATGCATGATTGTGATAAGAAATGCTTTGTATGCTGGGTATGGATGCAGCCTTCTCGTGAATGATTAATAGCCACCACCTTATAAACATAAGTTCTCTTGTCACATTGCTTTGTTAGGAGTACTGCCTTTCATTTGCTTGAAGCATATTCACCAAGATTTTGCACAAAAGATGGGTCAACGCCCTTCTCATTAATATTTGATAAGTGCAATATTTCCTAAAAAATACAACCTCATCCACATTCTGGAAGTGAGCCATTAACTTGTTCACAATGCAATTCAGGTTCTTGATTGGTGATAGCTTCTTAGCATCGCTTTTAAAGCAGTCTCCTTCAGTCAATTGTGATAGTTCATAATTTTTCCATATTCCATGATGGAAACTTTAGCAGTGGTCGCCATTTCGTTCACAAATCTTGCAATTTAAGATGCCTTGGGGTTAGACTTGTTTTGATGCAAAAAATATTATGGAGCATACACCCTAAAGATAGGTTATAGTTCCTTTGTGAGATACATGGTAGGTTTGCTACTTGGTCTCTAAAGAGGGTCTCTTGTTGTCCCAGTGATTACTCTCGTAAAGGCAATATGAGGGTTCAACAGATAGTGGGATGGCACGTGTACCAATCACTATCAGTCAAAACACTCAGCAAAGAGTTGGGGTTTACACAAACTTAAACCTTGACTCAAGTCATAAGGCAAGTTGCTAGTCCCCCACTTAACTTAAAGTTTAATGTGTGTGCCCTAAAAAAGATAATAATAATAAAGTGATGCATGATTATACCATGTATGATAGAATGTAAAGATGCATGTTAAAGCTTTTAAACAAAGTAAATCATTCATAGCAATCAGAGAACAACAAATACATAGCATTAATGAACAAATTACCAAGCCTCGTCCAAAGGTCCCTAATGGAGTCGCCATTATGTCGCACGTCCCCCACACGGCGTCCAATGGTGATTTTTTGTTTGTTTTGCTTGATTGGTTCTTTGGAGTCACCACGTAGTATTATGGTCACTAAGAAACCTAACTAGTCTTTCATAGATTCTAAGGTAAGGGTCTGGTTGCGTAAAGAGAAGGTATTAGCACCCCTAGTACGCCTTATCTAAGGTAAGCTACTTGGTGTTTGGTTTGCCTTCTAAAATTTTTTTTTTTATCAAATGTAAGAATATAATATATCAAAATGAAACAGGCCAGGAAGCTAGCAAGTCATATGTACACATATACAAAATCAGAAGCAAAAGGAAACATGCTCCCTGTCATCACCCAATTTTGGGTGATTCCCCAAAAGTCACTTTTTTTCAAAATAAAAATCAAAAAAATAAAATAAAGGCTGGCAATGCGGAGAAAGCCGACCAAGAAAGGCTGCAAAATAGGCGGAAATCAAGCTGCAATTTTCGGAGGAATTTCAAGGCCCAAGTGTACGCTGTTAGGCCCAAAAATAGAAAAATGCAAATTCAAAGGTCAAATTAAATGATTATTGGACGAATTTGTATAAGAATTAAGTCCAATGACATAATTAAATTTTAATGGGCCAATTTGATTTAATCATGGGCCAAATTGAATTTTAATTATGTTCAAGAATTAATTTGGGTCCAATTGAAGGATTTAATTAAGTGCA
>Ga0325410_1001238_pt1 | contig 28138 bp, 10 predicted proteins | sample PopdelMetagenome_16_FD_206182 | JGI IMG/M metagenome (GOLD analysis project Ga0325410, IMG submission 206182) | Populus deltoides microbial communities from Bellville, Georgia, United States - Xylem-PdIQD-R3 | ecosystem: Host-associated > Plants > Phyllosphere > Stem > Wood/Secondary xylem...
CTTCCGCCTTGGAGCACCGCTTCATTGATGAGAATGCCACCACCTTGCAACTAGGACAGGAAGCGTAACCATTTGTCTATGCACTTAGCATGGAATGAGAGCTTATAATTAGGGAAACTCCTAGCCATTTCTTAACCCCAAGCATTCTTCAGTAAACAACACACTAAATTGAAGCATATTCATCTTAGCCTTCCGTTTGCTGGTAATTTGGGCCATAAAGAAATCAATGGACCAATCTACTATTCCTTGCCAATAATTAAGTGTCCAAAATCGACACTTCAAGAATTTCAAGATGGTATTGGTGTGGTGAATGAAGGTGTGTTGTCAAAAAAAAAACATCCTAATTGCTGTCAAGGACAAAAACATCATGCTGGATTCTAAACTCAATGCTTGTTTAGGAGATTTTGGTCTTACATGTGTTGAGAATGAGAAGATATCCTATGAAGAGATAGAGGGACTGCTTTTTTTTATATTTTTTTTGGTTTAGCAGAGGTAGTGTCCTCGTGGACGATGAGAAGATGCTCGTTAACAAACCCAGAAACCAGTCCTGCTAATGCAACAACAACAATTGGTGATGAATGGGAAAATGATTACTAGCAAGCCTTTATATGTTCACTTGCACCACGAAAGGAATATGAAAGAGTCATGCTAAAGGTTGATTTTCTCCAATAAAACTAGTTGTAGGCTCAACCTTGATTGAGATTAAGAAAAATATAATTTAAATTTGAGAATAAGTTTTTTTTAACAGATGAAGAATGATGTAGGAGATTTTGATCAAATGCATAATTTTACAATAACAAGTATAATTTTTTATTTAGTAATTAAATCAAGTACAAGTTAGATAAGCTAGCAAGATTTTCACAGAGATGATCAGAGAAATGAAGAAAAGCAAAGAATAGAGATGAAGAGAAGAAAAGCAGAGAATAGAGATGAATAGAAGCAGAGAGAAATTCTGCAGTGCAGAGGAAGAAGAAAAGGCTTCTGTATTCTTTTCTTATTCACTGTTTACTAACACTATTACATTTCTTTTATATCAATTATGATTAGAAGCTTGTTTACGTAATCTAACCAACAGTAACAGATTTTCTTAACTGTCTAACAATATTAACAACTTTCTAACCATTTTATTCTCTATTCTTTTGACATGTGGCAAAAGTAGACCTTTGATATCTTGACATTCCCCCTCAATCGCAGGCTTGGAGGAGCCAAGCATAAGATTGGAACAGTGACGCTGAAATAAAAGAATGGACAGACCTTTAGTTAGTATATCAGCAAACTGTTCTGTAGAAGAATATGTTGTTGAAGCCATAGAATCTGGAATCATGGACCCTGCGAGTATACTTGAGCAGATTGAGCTTCAAATTGCTAATGTTAAGGAGGAATCTTTTAGCAGGAAAGAAATACTTGAAAAGGTTGAGAAATGGTTGACTGCATGTGAAGAGGAGAGTTGGCTTAAGGAATATATCAGGGATGACAATTGATACAATGCTGGGAGAGGTGCTCATCTGACTCTCAAGCGTGCTAAGAAAGGTCGTAATTTGGTTAATAAAATGCCAGGTATGGTGGAGGCTTTAGCTTCCAAAACCATGACATGGAAAAGCTAGAGAGGCGTTGAATTCTTATATGATGGTATCCACCTTCTTTCTATACTTGAAGAGTACACCATATTACGCCAGGAGAAAGAGGAAGAAAGACGGGGGCAGCGGGATCAAAAGGAACATTTTTTAGAGTGTAAAAGATAGAAAAGAAGAGAATCAAAGATTGAGAAGAAAGAATCTTGCAGGAAGTTGAAGATTTGAAAAAGATTTTAGAAGCTATGTTCTTTATAGAATTAATTTTTTTGTAGCTATTCGAGGCTACTAGCCCCCTAAATTTATTTGGGATTTGTCATATTTTTCATGTTTAATAACTTTTTTTTTCAAGCATCATAATATAGTTGTAATATGAAGCTGTGATCATAAACAATAAATTTCAGAGTATTTTTTTTTTATTGTGAAAATTGTTTAGTGCTAGGGTTTCCAAACTCTTTTCGTGTAGCTCTTTCTGTCAACCTTTCAATCTTAGTTTGTTTTTGTTATTTCCATCTGCGGTAACAGTGAAGCTATGACTGTTGGATCAAGCCACATCTTAAGCGGCTTGCCGGAATGGATATTAGCGCTAGTTAACGCGAGGCTACTCATAACAACGTCACAACAGGTTTGACGATGCCTTAGGGCACATCTTGCATAAATGTGAAGAACTATAACAACAAAGGATAATGATATAATTGCAGTGCTGAACATAAACCTGCTATTTAAATCATAATTAGTACTTAAATGATTAAAAACTGGGCGCCATCGCCACCAGTGTAGGGCATGAAAGGCGGGCCGAAAGGACTCGGAGGAGGATCATGGCTAGCTAGCTTCAGTGCAACTCAAGGGAGTCGGGTTTCTTTGGAAATTTCCAAAACATACAGAAGATACTCCAGGATAATTTCAAGGGAATGGACTCTTGATTGTTGACTTCCAAGTTTTTTTCTTTGTTTTTTTTTTTTGGATTCGAGGAAACCTTACCTTCCAGAAAGCGTACTTTGTGGGTCCAGGAGAAAGTAAAACCCTGGCTGTCCCAAGCTCTTACAAGAGATGCACACCCTGACTCGAACTCGAGACCTGCTATGCAGATCTCAAACCCATTTTGCTTGCGTTTACTTTTTGAGCTATAATAAGATTTCTATTTTCTAGATTAATTTGTCTGAAAATTATGTCAAGATAATGATATTCAGAAAGGAGAAAAAGAGTCTTGAAGCGGGTAGTATAAGAGAAGAAAAAACACTCGAAAGAAAAGTAAAATCGATGAAGAAATACCTTTCGTGTACTAATATCGTTGCAGATTAATATAGTTCTAAAGTTAAAAAAAAAATAAAGCGCAAAAAAATATATTCAAGTATTGGTGACACATCTTCTAAAAGAAATATATTTTAGCCAGAGATAGAATGATATCTTGATTTAATACCGATATGGAAAAATATTTGATTTATTTGGGTTTACTTAGGTTGACTTGCAAAATTCATGGGGATAATTTAAAAAAAAAATTAAAAAGCTCAATCTTAAATTAATTTAATGTTGAAGGATAAAATCAGTAAAAAATAGCATTTGATTAAAAAATAAAATAAACTCGAGTCAACCAAACAAACTTGTGATGCAAGTTATGCACGTAATTAAATTCAATATTTTTTTATTTAATTATATAAAAATAAAACACATGATATTTTTTTTTGTTTGGAACAACATATTTTTTTAAAGTAAAAAAAATGGTAATAGGAACGTGGGGCTGAGATAATAAAAGTAAATTATTAATAACGAATGGTGAAATTATTTTTTTTATGTTTGAGTTAAATAAAAAAAATACATCATCAATAATAAAAGGTGAAGTTAATTTTTTTTAAATAAAATAAAATTAAAGGACAATAAAAACCATTAAACAAAAAAATAAACAAATAATAGTTTAAATATTGTAAGTTAACTTAATAAATTCGCTACCCAATTTGTTTTTTTATTTGTTTTTAAAAATAAATATAAAATAATATAAAAAAAACCCAACCGAGCTGGACATTAATTAAAATAAAATAGAACAGTGGGCTTTCCAGTTCAGCCTCATGCATGGGTCTGTCTCATTATTTTTTTAATTTTTTAGGGGTGGATAATTTTATTTTATTTTTTATAAAAAAACAGCAAATAATACGTCATGTATTTTTAAAGATTTTGGCGACTGAGGGTGGTACAAAAATGGCCAAAACACAGTTTTGAAACTTACAGTTAGAATCGAAAAACACAGTTTTGAAAGGGAGATTAACAGGTAAGAAGATCAGTTGGGCAGGCTTGACAATGGACAAAACCGAAAGGAAATGGCCCCAGTATTCATGTCTTGATTAATTAACAAGCTGCGTGCCTAGCTAGCTAGCTAGCTCTTTCAATTATTTACACGTCCTCATTTCGACAATTCCTGAAGTGGTACAACTATTTAGAGTTGTGAATTGTGATTCTTTCACGTTGAGAACAGCAGGGCTACCTAGCTAGCTACATGTCCAAGCACTGGCGTGCTGTTATGGCTATCTTATTGTTATATGCTTTCACCTACATGAAGCATGCTAAATACAGGTGAAATACCAGACCTACCTTCTATACATAAGAGTCTGCCACACCATTTCTGTTCATTTCTGTGCCTTTTCAGTTGTTTTTTTTCCATAAATACAAAATCTTTTGATGCCATGCCAACACAGCGCCATATCATGGGTTGACTTGCAGTTCTATATGCAGACACATCTTTCTTCTTCTTTACCTAAATCCATATCTTTCTTAATTTGATTCTTCTTTATATTCAACTTATTTTCTAAGCATATCCAAACCAGTAGGGATAGACTAAATGGACCATTTCCCTTTGTTTTATTCTGCTTTTCATCCTCACTAAGTAAACAAAAGGAAAAAAATCCTATAGTCTAGCTTATGCAAAATCGATCGCAAACCAAAACACCAAAAAATAAAGCCTCGATTTCCCCTACTACTCATCCATACAGTTTCATTCGATGCTGGCTACTCAGATAGTATATAATGCTGGAAATAAGTGGATGGCTAAAGATTTGGGTTTAGATATGAAAGCTCTAGAGCAGAATTCTAGAGGCAAAGATAGGCAGGCATTGATGAGAGATGAGAGGAAATGAATTATTGGAACATGCAGTTGGTCTGAAAACTCCGTACATTATGGTCACATATCCAAATTCAACCCTATGCAGTTTGAAAAGTTTGCATGACCTTTAGTTATTGGAAGAAATCTGGCCAAAGAAGAAAGAATCAGGAGATCTAGTCTATGATCAAGTCCTATTCAACAAGACTTCTAAACAGGAAGATATACCATGATATGACCTGACGAGATATTACCTAACCTTGTATATTATGGGGAAACAAATTGAAAAAAGGAAAAAAACACAGCTTTAATTCAAGAAGTGAAATGTCTTCCCTCCTTTGAGAGAAGATAAAATACGGCAACTACTAGTTATGAAGTGTGGCATTCCATGCATTGTGCTTGGGAGCAGAAAATGCGTAGACAATCAATTTCCTAAAAGGGAAAAGAGGAAGGACACATGAGAATTATAGTGACCATGAGCTTCTCTCTAGTGTTGTGTTTGTCTAAGAAAGAAGATCATAATATTGTGGGTTTGCAGCAATAGCAAAAAACAGCAAAAATGGTAAATAATCCAAAATATTCAAGTCTAGCAGCAAATTAAGATTAGGTAACAGTCCAACATAGTATTATAGAGTTGAGCCGAAAGAGCTCACTTAATAAACAAATAAGAGCAATATAAAATTCTTGGAGAATCCATTTAAACATTTTTGGGGAAAAAAATGTTGAATCCAACCAGATGTTTTCTTCTCATAGGCCAAAGTATTCAACTGAAATCGCTTGAATTTCTGCTCCTTTCCTTAATTTTCATCAGTTTGATAATCAATCACCCTGGTTGATTCCGTTGTATACTAAAATTAAAGAAAAATAAGTAATTAGAGAAGAGTTATTGAGGAGATTTTCGAAAATTTCAATGGAAGGAAACTCATTTTCTTCAGTCATTAAAGTTGAAGTACCTTGCACATGAACAAGATGTTCAGCTCTATAATCAATTCTGAGAATTTGGAGAAGAGGGTGGCCTGTCTGAGACAACATTATGCTCATTCTCACCATGAATTCGTGCTGGAATGCTAAAACCGGCCAATCCCTCAGACGCAAACCTGCTGCCAAAAATCAAAGACTGATGAAGTTCCTGTGTTCTATGATGGTCTGTGGATGCCATATGAAGATCATTCCATGCGCGAATGGAAATCGGAAAACTGGACTGAAGGGTTCCCCTCTGAGAGAATGCTGAGCCTTGGGCTAACATTGCTTGGTGTGGTGTCAATGGTGGGGGGTTAAATGTAAATCCCCCAGAAACTCTATTGTCTGCATTTGTGTCGTTGCCCCAAGCCATCATTCTCTGAAAATTAGTATCAAACCCTACTGGAGCTGACCCTTCAAAAAGAGTCTGATCAGTAGAAGGTGCATGGGTTGTGTCTGCCTGTGACTGCTCATGAAGTAGAACTTGGTCTTGGAAAGAGTGGAGGGATAGGCCAAGATCTTCAGTGTGGTTTGCGGTTCTTGAAATTACAGTAGGATAGCTTTGGAAGTTCATTGATGAGTTTGTGGAGCTTGTTGGGAAGAAAGATCTCATGGTATCAGGAATGGTATCAGGGTCTATAGTTGATGCAAGGAAAGATGAACCATTGCTTGGATTGTGATCAGTCAATTGCCCGTGGAGCTGAAAACTATAGCTAGATGATTCTGGTTCCTCTGCAATTGCCATTTCACTAGATCCAGCGTTCTGGTTTTCCTCCAAGTTCGCATTAATATTATTAGCTGGTGGTTGCCACGGTGGCAGCTCAGCAAGCCTGTCAATTGAATTCTTTGCTTTCTTGATAAGCCAATCAACAGCTTTGCTGGGTCGATCATAGCCTAGCCGGTCTTGAACATCATAGAATTGTATTGCAGTGTGTGCAGATAATCGAACCCTGCGGTCCCTAGGACCTTTGGCTGTGTAAACCTTGCTGTGCCGATCTTTACGCCCTGTGGACCTAACAATGTGGCCACCTTGGACCTGAATAATTTCTCCTCCGTCGTTCTTCATTTCTGGTCTTTGTCTATATTTTGCATATTCAATGGTTTGGCGTAATGATTGCGTTTTAGGTACTGCTTCTGTTTGGTTTGAATTTATGTCTTCCCCATAGTGTTGTTGGTTTTGGAGAAGTTGAGGGCGTTTGGAAAGGCTGTGTATGCCTAAGCTATGCTCTTCTGTTTCTTCTGGTCTTGGTTGTATGATTTGGTGGATAGGATTCTGTGGATGCTGCTGATTTCTCTGGAAATCCAGATTCTTAATCTTTAGATTTTGCTCTCCTAAAAGTTTTTGATTTCTCAAAGGTTTTATAGTACACTAAATTATAAACTCCTTGCTTTGCTCCCTTTTAATCTCGATTCTTCTACTGTTGTCGCTTCCTGCTGCCACAAAACATAAAGCTGATACTCCTCCTGCTATTGCTGCTGATCCCAAAAACTCCTGCCATTGCACTCCTCAGATTCCACACCCCAAGAACACCACTATGTCCAAAATCCACACAACACAAGAAAAACCAGCCTACCCAAAAAACTTGATTTCAAGTTTTTATAGTAAATTTATTACCAACTCATCTATCTTTATCTCTACAGAGAGTAAGATGTCAGAGGAAAAATAGACTAGAATGGGATGAGTTTCTCTATGCAAGCTCAAAAATTTGCGAGCAAAACAAAACAAGATTGAACTAGAATTTGGACCAATACTCCCTATGAAAGAAGAAAATTGAAATATAAAGATTTAAACAAACTGAAAACTTCGGAGAAATGAGAGAGATAGAACGAGCTTTGCTCTTTACTACAAGAGTTTGAAGATGGAGGAGGAAGGTAAAGGGAAAAGTTAGGCAGCAGTAATAGGAGAGCAAAATCCTAACTTGGCCTATGGGAGCTATTTTGATGCTTCTGAAAAGGGTGGCAGAGTCTGGTCAGAAAGGAGATTAAAGATATTTTGTCATCACAGCCCCACAAAACACTAATGTAACAGCAACATCTTAAGTTGAAAAAATAAAAAAAAATCTATCCGTCCATCTATCTTTCTAGTTACCCCACTCTCTCTCTCTCTCTCTCTCTCTCTGCTAGTTGCTGCTTTTTCTCAATGGCTTGTTTATCAGAATTGTTGTGTTATAATTAGAGCCATGAATTATAAAGAGATGACTCAATTTGCCACCACTCTTACACACTGCTTTACAAGCTTTGATAATGATATCTAACTGCTTTTTCTGGTTTCTCTTCTATTGTATACTTTATATTTCCACTATTAATAAGTGTGGGTTCACCAAGACAGCCTTTGATTGCTGTTCCTAACAAGAAACACAGATGTGCTTGGCTATGAAGATTTTATTTCTAATAATTTTAAAAAAATTAGATAGCGAGGACGGCGAGGATAGAAAAAGAACCATGTTTATTCTTATTTCATATATATTTTTTTAATTAAAACATTTTTTTTAAAAAATTAATCTTTATTCTTACATTCAGATTTTAACCTTGATTTTAATATTTAACTTAATTTTCACTAAAAAGATAGAAGCAGAAATCATAAAAAAATAAATATGGTACATTTTAACTTTATGTTCGTGCAAATATCTTGTTTAACATATGATTGATTTAATTAATTATTTTATTATTAAATATATTTAGAGAGATGATATAATGACTAATTAAATCATAATTTAATTTTATAATTTTCTTAGCAATTAATCATCTTTTTAATGATGATAGAGCAGTCCCTTTAATTTTAATATGATTTTGATGAGAAAAAAATTGTCATTTTAAATTAGTTAAAAAAATAAAAATAAAAATAAAATTAAAATTAACTATCATTTGAGGCCAAAATAACTAGCATTATTTATTATTTCAAACAATATATTTTTTTGTTATTTGTTATGTTTTTCTTCTCATTAACAAAAAAAAAAAACATATAGATATTACTCTTTTTGTACACTATCTTCATCTTTTTTCTTTTAAAATAGTAATCAAATATATATATATATATATATATATATATATATATATATATATATATATATATAAAGAATACAAAACATCCCTCCCACAAAATACACTCTCTTTCCATCCTTTTCTACTCTTTGTACTCTCTCAAGAATAATCATACTTCCCATTTCCTAACATTTAGAGAGAAAAAAGAAAAGGTAAGTGCAGGAAAGAGCTGAAGATAGGGCAGTATAATAATAGAACTAGCCTCCTTCTCTAATTAATGTACTGAATTCTTCTACAATTAAGGATGTAAAAGTATGTAAAGTGTAAACATTTTTCTGACTGTTTCACAAATTGTAGGTGGGGTGCCTAGTTTATGAACTTAAACAGTTGCATAAATATGAAGGCTCAGGCTTTTACGAGTGGTTTAAATGCAAGGGATCGAGTGAGGCTAAGTTCAGAATTAGTGCAGGTAGATTGTGAGGCTCTACTGTCTAAAAGTTTTTTTTTTTATTACAAGTATTAATGATATCTTAAATAAAAGGTGCATCTTGTCCAAAGGAATCAGTTGATGATCTGTGTGTTCGGCTGCATCATAAAAATCGATCATATAGGTATCATCATTCTACAGCACAGTTATCCTTCTTTTTCCTTTCCTTTTTTTCCCCTTTCCCGAATGTTAAAAAAGAGTTGCTGTTTACAATTGTCTTCCCAACTTGGCAAGTGTTAGAATAACTTGTAGAATCAAAAAAAGAAGGGAAGAAGAAGAAGAGGAGGAGGAGGAGGAGGAGGAGGAGGAGAATTCAGTCAATAGCTTCTAGTACGGAGCACTGGATGATTGTCAATCATATAGATAAATAATGAGATCTATTGCACCAACAAATTAAAATTGTTTCCATAAGCATGATTGATAATAATAATTTCTTCCACTAGAAACATAATAACAATTACTACCAGCAGAAATAGCTGATGGGCTATAGCTTAATTGATATTCTATTTTTATATAAAATTTCCGGAGTTCCAATCTATTCTTTGTACAAAAAACTAATACTAGTACAAATTAATTACGATATATTAATAGACTTGATATTTCACTTTAACAATAAATAATGAATTGTCAATGTCTTTTTCACTTTACTTTTTAAAATTTTTAGGACTTTTTTTTAATTTCATCCTTTAATATTGAATTTATTAAATATTGAACTTCATAATTTATCTTGATTTACTTTCTATAGAGTTATTTTGCTCTCATAATCTGGGTCGCGAGTTTTGCAAGTTAGCCGTGTTGACTTATATCATTTTTTTGTTATTTTTAATTAATTTTTTCTCAACTTCTTTCTTCAACATTGAGTTGATTGAGAATTAAGTTGAATAATTTTTTGTTTGTTTTATATAGAGTTATTAAGATCTCATGACCTGAGTAGTGGATTTGGCAGGTTAACCTGAATTGATTCGAGTCAATCTAATATGATATCTTTTTAATATTTAAAAAGATGTCTTGATTTTTTTCTGAGTTAAACTATATTTTTATTGGTCATTCGGGTTGTCGACCAGATCACATCAATTCAATTTTTATATATAATAAAAAATATTTTCTACTAAAATCCACATTAAAAATACTTTAATATTTTTTTAATAAAAAAAACTTGATCGAGGTACCTGCAGCATAACACTGAAAATGATATAGAATGAAAAATATATAAAAATTAAAGCATGTGATAGTGTTATCAATTGATTTGCACTATTTTTCATGACCAAATCCACTCAAACTCATAACTATTCTCCAACTCCTCGTGCTTGATCATTCGATTACTCAGTCATGGCACCGTATTAAAATATTGCAAATGATGCTAGCAACTACTTTATTAAACCCAAATACCCTTTAATTAACAACTATCCAAACCATGATGGAGCTAGGTTCGTAATTTTTATATGTGTATACGAGCCTACATAAATTATTGTTTTTTTTTTTTTAGAACGAATATATATATATATTATTGCATCTGCAGTACCTATAATAATTGGTGCACGAGGGCGATCAGAAATAGCCTGCAACTTTCATCTGCCTCTTGAACAAACAGCAAGGGGCGCAACCCTCCAGTCTTGATTACACTAATATAGCAAAAGTGATGCAAAAGCCTTGGAGAGCTATTGACATAACTAAAATGCTCACATACATTTCCTTGTCACAAGAAAGCGCTTTCACAACACATAAAATGGCTACAGTCATTTTCTTCAATTATTTGAATGATAATCAGCCGCCCCTGGCACCGCATTATGGCACCTGGAAATTTCTTCAATTTTCTTCAATTTTTTTTTTTAATGGGTGTTAGGTATTTTCTTATCACAACACCAGAAATTTATTAATATGCCTTTGATCGATCATTCCTTTGAGAAACAGAAAAATACAACCCCCAAGTCATTCCCACTTCTGCTATTTTCTGCAATAAATACATTTTACATTAACCAAATTGTTCATAATTTAGTCATGATCATCGATCTGCTCTTGTGGTCTTGTTAGACTGATGTTGACTGCTAGGGTCGTTTTGTTTTATTTTTAATCTTTCATTTAGATTCAAGCACCATTAAAAAACAAAAAGAATTCCGAGGATCTAAGTAATATGTTGCTATAAATTAATAAATACAATGAAAACAATAATAAATATATATTGCTTTCATTCTTATATGAAAAGGTGAGAACCCGTGCGCACTGGAAGTCTTCTTTCCAAAAGGGTTTCATGTGATAATAATAACCTAAAATCTTACCCATAAAGTGCAAGAATGTAAAAAGAATTGGTGCAAAAGGTTGCACATGGTATTAGGAATCGTGAAAGCAAAAGCGAATTATCAGAGAGTGTGATATGAAATGGTGTGTGTGTGTGTGTGTTTGTGTGTTAACCTAATTGACATTGATATGATATATTATGAGCTTTAACCACTCGTGACCTTACAATGATGCTTCTGTCACATGCCACTCATGGCTGGAAGGTACACGATGCCATTTTTTCTCTCATTTCATTGTAATTTAACCAAATTTATGAAGGCACGATTCCTCAGCACAGCGAAAATCAAAAGAAAGTAAAGAAAAAATTGGGTTAATTTAATTGGAACATTCTCAACATTTTTTCCCAAAAAAATTAGCAATTTAATTCCTCACAAACATCTAAAATATTAAAGCTAATTATTCTTTCGTCCCTGGTTTTGAATACTATCGTAATAAATTGACTTTTCATGTTTTGGAAACATATACTTTAGTCTCATGTTTGATGTTATGCTCCTCTGCCCTTTCTTATCTCTTGGCTGTTTTTGCCTTTACTTCATTTGTAGTTGGCTTTTACCTTATGGTACATTAAAAAATAAAATAAAATAAAAAAGAACAATCAGGTCGTTTGGGCCAAGCCGGAACGACCTCAGCTATACCAACTCACCTACACAAAGTCTAAACGGGTTATCAGTCATTTTCCCCCTCAATCCAATACTAACATTTAGGCATGCACCTCAATATATTTTTTAATTCTAAGAAGTCAGAATAGTACCACGCACCATGCATCGGCACACTCCAAATTCTCTACATAGAGCAGGACACCTCCTTTCATGTTAAAGGTTATTTCCAGTCTATGTGTTACCTTAAATGATACCTACCAGCCACTCACTTCTTCATGGATGACACGACAAGGAACCACAACCATTGAAAAATACCATATCTTTCAACATTAATGGTGTATCAAGGCATAACAATTAAAAACTCAATTTTCAAGTATTTTCCATCATCATATATCTTTACGAGGTAAGCTAATGTGAATAAGATTTATAAATATTATTTTTAAAAATAAGAGATAGGAGGATTCAAGAACAATAAGTTCATTCACAACAAACATTGCTCATCTCCTTATCTTTGATAAAATCTTTACAATAATATCTTCATGTTTTCATTAAAATCTCCATATATCTATGAGAATTTTCACATCTCTATGCAACCTCCCTACACAAAACTTTAACATTGCTTTCTTAATGTAATGCTTTGACATGATATTCTCTATCCCAAAAGCAATAAGCAAAATAATTGAACTCTCATCTCTCTTGTAATCATGTCAATAAAAGCTATGAAAAAATAACATGACATGTAAAAGACAATAAATATGTTTTTTTTTCCTTTTAAATTTACTAATTAAGTATTTCAAACATGAATGTCTAAAAGACTAGAGGAAAATAATGGTGCATTAAATTTTTATCAATTTTGAAAACCTAGCTATTGCATTCCACTCAAATACTAAGAGGAGTTTACTTTTACTACCTTTTTTATTTTTTAGAATTTCAATTATAACATTTCATAAGTTGGCTGAATTTATCACTAGCTAAGGCTATGCACACATTTTTACATAACATCGTGTAGTTTAGTTTCGGTTAATCTATAAATTTTATGTTAAAATTCATAAAAAAAGGTTTAAGAATTTATAAAAATGATGGTAGATGGTTGATTTCGTAAAAAGAGATGGTGGATTTAGTTTAGGTTTAAGTATGAGTTTGATATTGATTCATGTATGGTGTTTTTCAATTAAAAATGTATTAAAATGATGTTTTTTTATTTGTTTTTATTTTTGACATCAACACATCAAAATCATCCAAAAACATCTAAAGATCATCAATTTAATATTTTTTCAAGCGCAAAGCAATTTAAAAAAAAAACACTTTTATAAGCATGTTATACCATGAAAATAAACACTCACTTGGTAGTGAAAAGAAAGAGAGAGATATATATGTATAGAGTAAAATGAAGAAGATATAGGGGGCATTCTTTATTTAGATGGTTATTTTATATGAGGATATTTTAATATTTTTAATTTTTCAATGATTTGAATAATACTTCTCCTTTAATTATCTATAATTTATGAAAAGTGAGGGTGCAAAGTATTATAATTTAATTTACCCTTGTTTCAACCATATGGTATAGTTATATTGATTTGCATCCTTCATCCAAACTATGGGAGGTTTTGGTAATTTGCTCATAGTTCAACCATTCAGTATAGTTAAATTGATCTACATCCTTCATCTAAATGAGGCTTGAGTTCAAAAATATGCCTGAATTATCTTGAGAAAATTGTCTTTAAACTCTTTTATCAATTAGTTTCACTAATAAAAATATGGCTATTAGCATAAGATTTTAGTAATAGAATAGCTAAATTGTTGATTAAATAATGGATTAACAACGAAACATGTATATATGATTTTCTTAATACTAACAATAGATTTAACAACGAAAAATCCGTGCGAAACAATACTTTATCATAAAAAACTATGTAAAGGATTTGTGATGGATTTTTCATTGTTGAATTGAAAACATAAATACGAAACAGAAAATCCATTGCCGATACCAATTAAAAAATAAATATTTTTGGCTAACATTTGAAAGTTGAAAATTTTCACTTTTCACTCCTAAGTAAACCACGATCCCACTCACCTCATTTTACCAATCACATTGGTCACCATTTAATCCAACAACCACTACTCCACCCCCCCTCTTTCTAAAACAAAAGAAATAATAAAAAACAAGGCATAGATCTTCTTTTCTTTGAATTAAAATTCCTCTCTTTTTATTTGCTATTGATTTTCATTTTCTTTGAACATTAGAAGCGAAAATGCATGAGATCCTTCACTTTTTCTCTCTGAGTTGATTAATGTTATTATTGTAAGAAATAGAAGGTTAAGATTGATTCGTGTTGCTATTTGTTCTTATTTCTTGTTTGCTTGTATTTTTTTTTTGTCTGTGCAATTTTATTTTAGCATGCATTTTGTTTTACATACTGCTCATGCATAAGTACATTGGGTATGAATTAATGCCTTCTGCATTTTAATTTTGAGACTAAAGCCAATTCTAGGTTAAGTGAAGAGTAGCAGTTCATATTCGTGAAACATTCAACTATGAGCTGAGTGTTTACTTGGTAATGGTGGTCATATTGTGTCCTAATAATTCCTTATAAACCCCTACACTGCCTTCATGAAAGGTGGTCATTAGATGAATCATAGACCATTTTGAGACCAGGTAGTTAGCCTACCCCTCATGTAGTAGCTTAGAACCTGCCCTTAGGATATGGACTGCCTAATAATTTATTTTGCATCAAGGCAGACCTGATCAATAATCTTGAACTTCCTAGGATTTTCTGAGCTAAGACCATGATTTTTTTTAATACAAGTAAGAATATGAGTTAATGCAACTAGTTGTGAGGAATTGCCTAAGGACCAAGACCGAGAAGTTACTGCACATAAGAACTATTTTGTCTTTTTAAAAAAAGAGGCTTTGACATACGTTTTTGTTTTATTCTCTCCAATGTGTACGAGATTTAACCAAGATGAAGACCTGGGAAAGATCTTTTCTCAGACTATGGATTGTTGCCTGTATTCAACAAAGAAGTTATGGATTAACCCTTTGAACAAGTTAATCTATATTCTATGTACATGTACATACACTTGCAGTAATAAGCATACATGTATTCATGATTTAAGGTTTAAATGTCATATGTGCATATCCAGGTTTAAATATAAGTCCTCGCAAAGTCCAAATTTATAGAGTTTACCCAACTTCGACAAGGAAACATGAAATATGAAGAACACACTCACCAAGATGCCTATTTCTTCAAGGAGTTGGACTCCTTGAAGGTTAACATAACTCGCATTGCAAGCTTTCTTAAGCAGACACTCAAACACCTCTATGGTGAAGCTCCGTCCAATTGGCTTGTGACTTTTACAACAATTCAGCCTGAAGAAAGAAAGAATGGACAGAGTTAGAAAACTCAATGTAATACAAAATTTGTGCAATCAACAATACCTGTATCGACCCCAGCAGTTGTGGATGCATTCTCAAATGAATCCTACAAGATAAAATCCTTTGAAAACATTGGTTATGATAATATAGCAACGTTAGATGCTAGGATAAGGGCTATCGAAGGAGTGGGCTTGTATGATCATGTCTAAGCTATCAAGATGTGTCTAGTCCTAAATGCGATTGTACTAAAAAAGTTTCATGTACCCAAGTTTATTAAGTATACCAGAACTCAGTGTCTTGTCACTTACCTTAAATGTTATTACAATAAAATGGTAGAAATAATGCACGATGAAAAATTATTAATGCATTTTTTTCAGGGTAGTTTGGGTGAGGCAACATTAGGCTGATATATGAGGCTGGACAATATGAAAATTTAAAAGTGGAAATCTGGTAGATGCTTTCATTAAAAAATATAAGTACATCATGGATATCGCTTCAGACATATTTAACATGCAAAATATGGAAATAGATGATAAGGAATTTATTCTAGAATACGTCTAGAGATGGTTTGGGGTTGTTACTCAAGTGGATCCTCCACTGATAGAAAACAAAATGGTCAACTTGTTTACTAACACTTTTAAGATGCCCTGCTTTGAATTCCTTATTGGAAGTACAACCCTAAGGTGCGTTATGCAAGATGCTAAAAGGTAATCCTCACCTTTTTAAAACTCACAAAACTGACTTTTATGTCTGACTCCATGACTCTATTCAAAACATTTTAGCTATATCGATTTTGAAAACCCTTTTGATTTCAGAAATAATTTGATGTTTTCTTAAAACAATGTAGAATATGAATCATTCAAGCAATTCTCATTCCGAGGTGACTAAACAATTTTGAACCAAGATGCAAAAAATGAAAAATGTACAGAAAGCTCGTATCTCATATCTCTTGGTCTATATTTTAGTTGTATGCATAATCACATGTAGTTTGTTTTGCTAGTCATTGATTCACAAAAATATAAGTCTTTATGAAAAAACAATCACACTAAATAAGGACAAAATCTATTTGATCTATCCACTTGTGCTTGAAATGATGAAAAACCATCTTTGTTATCCCTTTATATTCTAAAATATATCCTTTGTGATCCCCATTTGATCCTGAAAAAGTTTTTTTTTATAAAAACCCTGATTAGGATCACACCCCACACTAAGATATAATGAGGATATCCCATTAAAGCAAGCAAAAAAGGCAAATCAAGTAACTATAAAAGAACAGAAGATTGAAAGATATAATGACAATGATCTTAAGTTTTTAGAATCTTAAAACACTCTTTGAGCCTATAAATCTATTTCTTTCATAACCAAGAGCCATAACCTCATTATGTGCTTGTAAAAGTCATTTTTAATCAAGCAAGCAAACAAACTGAACCCATAAATGACATTCTCAAAATGCAAAGAACTTTTTCAAAAGAATCATGACATTGCAAACAAAACTACTCGTCATTATTCATAACAAAACTTCGAGTTTTTATTCAAGTATTTTGCTTTAAAACCTACAAAATAGAAGATCACCTAATTATGTACCTTCACTAGACCAAATCATCTTTTTCCTAAAGAGAGATTAAAGTCCCTGATAATTGTAAGAAATTAAAAAGATAAATTGTTTTAAGCTTAAATCATGTAAAATTCTATTTTTAAAATGCAAAAATTCATTTAAGCTATAGATAACCCAACTTTGAGTTAACATCTTTTCTCAACCTATACCCTGTCAATTCTCAACCAAAAATACACAGAAGATGCATCTTAGTATTAAGTGACATGTCTTGGGATTACGATTAATGAAAACACTTTTAAAATTATATTTCATGATTTCATGGCAATAATTGGACTTGAATGAGCATAATCTTTGAGATTTACAAGTTAATCCTAAAACAAGAAAGTGATTTCAAGACAAAAGTGGTCATTGACTGCATTTACAAGATTCTTGACAAGAAATGACAAGTTGAGTAACTAGGGGTAAGGCATTGGGCCTTTAGAGGGATACTAGACAATATATAGATTAGTTGGGGGGTAAAGAAGCCCATAATCAAATTATGATCCATTAAAACTATGAACAACATTTGACGATGATAAATGCCTCTTGATGACGAGTAAAAGAATGAGCACAACTAGATCGGCTAAGGATAATGTTGCTTAATAACAGTCTATGGTTTGATGAACTCTATCAGTGGTTGGGAGTAATGCTATACTTGAAGGCATCTATATGTCTACAAATCCAATTTACCCTTTGAAAGATGGATATAATACCTGAAAAATATTATCACATGAATGCAGTAGTTGAGGAAAATTTATAATAATCATTGATAACAAATGATTTGATGAACTCCTTTAGAAAGTGAGAGTAATAGAGTGCCATTTCTTTATTGAAATGAGCGGTCAATGGTGAAAAAATATCATAAACTGGGGTGCATCATCTGACTAGAGGGCAATATCATAATTAATATTGTGTCACCTCTCAAGGAATGGTCAAACATATTGATCACATGGGTAAAACCCAAGCAGGCTAATGCAAAAAAGAGGAAATCAAACTCATTGATCATATGGGCAAAACCAGAGCGGACTTATATGATGAAAAGACAATCAAACACATTAGAAAAACCTTAGTGGGCTGAAGATTTAAACTAAGCAACCATAGGGCCAGATCAATAGCAATAAACCTTTCTACCAATCAAATGATGATTTGTAAGAAAGATGAGGCCTATATTTCCAACCAGATAAAGATACATGTATGTTATTTAAGCCCAAATCATTGCATAATATTTTTGTAGGAATTGTATAAGAAATAATCCTCAATGAAGTCTAACAAGACTCTAAAAAATAAGAACCTAACAAGGTTCTAAGCTGAGTAAGATTCGATTTGGTTTTTAAAACCCAACAAAGGTTCAACAAAGAAGGAATCCAATAAAATTCCAAAGCCTAGCAAGGTTCAAGATAATCCTAAACCCATCAAGGTTTAGTAAGAAAGAGTTAAGCAAAACTCCAACAAAAAAACCCAGTAAGGCTTCGTTTGATTAAAACCCAACAAGGTCTTAACAAAGAAAGAGTCTAGCAAAACTATAATAAAAAAGAACCTAACAAGGTACTAAGCCTAGCAAGGCTTTCAATGATTAAAGACCCAACAAGGTTTCAACAAAAGAAGAGTCCAACAAGACTCTAGAAAAGAGGACCTAGTAAGGCTCCTAATGGATAACAAGAAAAAGAAATTAGAAAATGGTCCATATTAGGAAAGGAATCTCAAATTTAGCCTTGCAATCAGGAAACACCAGAAAATCCAACCCCACTATTAAAAAGTCCAACCCTGCCATGAAGAAGGATAAGTGTTAGCCCTGCAATTAGAAAACATTAAGAAATCTAACCCTATTATTAGGAAAGGAATTTTCAACTATGTTCTCATGAAATCAACCCTACAATTAAAAAGTCTCACTTTACAAAAAATTTTATACTGAACCATGTCGTAAACCATTGGATAAAAAAATATATTTAAAGTGGTAAATGTGGTGAGAGGAATTATGTTCGGTCAAAATGAAAAAGATTTTGGTTGGAATCATCATGTAAACCATTAGATAAAAAAATGTTGAAGTTAATAAATATTAAGAATGTAATTGATGAGTGGAAGGGTTCATTTGAACAAATTAATTGAATTAATTAGAAGTTTAATTGATAAAGAATGAAATTGAAAGCAATAATAAAGACCTAAGAAGTTTAGTAAATAAAAGGAATTTATGGGGCAAATTTATAAATAAGAGAAATATTAGGGCCAATGTATAAATAAAAGAAATGGTGGGGGCAATGTAAAAATAAGAGAAAATATAAAAGGTTAATATGGGAATTTCATAAACATGAGGGACTAATGTGAAAATAAAGAAAGTGAGAGGGGGCAAGGTGTAAGCAAGGGAACTTATAGCTATAAATAGAGAAGAAATCTCTAAAAAATTCCAAAAATATTGGTTGGCCAAGGAAAGAAAGAAACAGGAGAGAAAAACATTGAGAGGAAAACCTTGCAAATTCATCATCCAAACTTAAAGAAAAGCTAGATTAAGCAATCTAAGAGTGCAAGGAGGGGGGTTTAAGAAAAAAAACTTGAGAGATCCCAAAGATTGGATAGAGAGAGGAGGCGGTTTGAGAAAAAAAATAAAGGGATGAAAAAAGTGTGTTTCAAGTTTTACTTTATCTTTTTTTTTAATAAGAGTAATAAATTCTCTTAATAGTTAGTTTAATTTGTTTTTATATTTTTCTTGAATAGTTAAGTTGTTAAATAATGTTTTGGTAGAGGTTTATGGGTAATGAAATTTGAATTGTGTTTGAATTGTAAGATGTTGATATTTGATATAGATGATGGATGGAAAATAAGTTAGTAAAGAGAAATTCAATTTTTAAAGAGTGGTTTTGATGAGTTTAGATTATGTTAAATGATAATATGTGAAGGTGTTATATGTTAATGAGTGATGAAAATGATGGAAAAAGACATGGGAAACAAAAAGATACTTGTTAAACTTAGGAAAAAAAAACTAGAAAATTTGTATTTTAGTTTTTACACTAAGATTTGGACCTTAAGATGATAGAATGTGAGATAATTTCATCATCAAAGTATTAGACACGGGTGTTACCTTTCAAATGCAACTGACTTTGCTTAAATTGGAGTTACAAAAACACTAGATATGAAATAAAAACCAACAAAGGGTCTAAATCAAAATCAGCAGGACAAGTTTTTGTGCTACTGAAAATTTTGAATTTCAGTATGTTGGTGGCAAAACTAGGTTTAGTTGTACGTATAAAAGTTGTAAACCGGTGTTTTAACTTTACAAAAATAAAAATCCTGTATAAAATTGAGTTCTAGAACTTCGTATATGACTAAAATACCGAACAATGTTCAGAGACACTCATATTGAATCATCTGAAAGTAATAAATTGTTACTTCTTGTTTAGATTTGTGTTTGACTGAAAATGTTGAATTATTGAGGAAATGGAATGTGAAATGTGTATATATATGGTCTAAGCTTGAACTTAATCTAGTATACTTATTGATACAAGTGAAGCTGTAGGCACCAAACAACAGCAATGGATGACTATCAGAGCATATATTTCAGGTAGGTGCTTGACACCTTAGAATGGGTGATTGGTTGAACCATTTTTTCGGTTTGAGACTGGTGCCCTGTGAATGGGCTATTGGTTGGACGAACTTCTAGTTGATACATTTGGTGTCGCTTTTGTCTATTCACTTAGGTTAATAAAGTAATAGAGAAATCCCTTTTTTGAATGTATTTATCATAAATTTATGTAATAGTTTATTTTGTTGAACTTTTATGTAATAGATTCTTTATTACTTAAATTATATAGTGTGAACCTATTGATATAAGTAATTCATGATTTGTTTTCCTAAAACAATAATAAAGAAAAAACTCATAGAGCTTAAACTTTTATACTAACTTATTGATAATATGTATATAGTAACAACAAATTTACCTACCAAGTACACGTAATATCTTCCAGCATATAATACTTTTTTTAACTATCACTCTCTAATGATTCAAAACTCTCCACGCTAGAAACTTTATGTATTAAAATTGACAATTGTTCTTCCCTATCCGAGCCAAATATTAACAGAACCTAAAACCTCTTGAAAAACACCAACATCGTAGCTCCAAACATGTAAACACTACTCACTGGAATAGTGTAATGATATTTTTGTTTCTCCACCCAAATAACTTTACATTGGCTTTCAAGAGTATTTAAATCTTTTCACATGATCTATTTGTCATTTTCAAATTTATCAGAAACAAATAAGTATTTTTCTAGGTTGATTATATAGTGAAAGGACCAGAATACACTTAGAAGTAAAAAAATCAAACCTAATGTCAATGGGTATTTTTATATTTTCACAATAGTTTTTTTGTTATTACAATTTAAGCCAAGGGACAATTTGGTATTTGATCAAATATAAAAACTAATAAAAAATTATAATGCACAATAAAATAATGAAAATACCATTAAAATAAAGAAATTTAAGCCCAGGTCAAATAGCTTTTTTAGTTTTTCACAATAGTTTTTTGTAATTCAAAAGTCAACTTCATGACACTTTGGTAAAAAAAAAGACATGTGGGTGTGGCTCGCTCGTGGGCATATGAGAGGCACCCATTTCCTTTTAACAGTGTGTGTGGTGCTTCCCGACAACCAAAATTGCCCTTTCATCATTTTATTGGAACCATCTTCATGTCCTTTTCCAATTGGTATAACGGGTGTTGCAAGTGGTGGTTCGGTTTGTCATCGGTGAGTCTTTTTTCCCCTTCTCTTTCCTCACCTGAAAATTACAGCTTAGGTCTCTTGGTTGTTGGTATTCGTTTACTTTCATAGATAATTGGAGGCCACAATACATCATGACTTAAAAATTCTTTAACGTTTTCTATATGCTCTACAAAATATTTATGGTCAACACAAGCAACCCAATGATAATTCTCAAAATATTATTTAAAACTTCAGACAAATTCATCGTCGTATTGCCATAACAACAACCATTAAAAACATAAGACAATGCCTATTTTTATTTAGATTCAGCTTTTAATCATGCTCTGATCACATCATTAGTCTCCATTAGATCCTCATATAAAGTATTAAAATACTATTTTGAAGGATTTGTACACATCTCATGCAATATATTTTTCAAGGTAATATTTTTGAACTTAGTGTTAAAGTTACTCATAACATGTCATGAGCAGTATCGATGATATCCAATGGGCTTAGGACAAACCCATGCCATGAGATTATTAATCGTCGCATGCCTATCTAATACAATACACAAACCAGTGCGACTGCTAATTACATATCAACGAAGCAAATCTATAAGATCAACTCTAATTATTGTTCATCTCTTATTCAACAATAACAAAACACAACGAATAAACTCTATTACTCACAACATACACAACTACAATCAATAACTTGTCCTTATAACTACTATAAAGGTGAGTTCTGTCAATGCTAATCAAAGGATGTTAGTATTGAAACACATCAATTGAGGCACCAGATGCCCAAAAATCTCTCCTAAGTGTTGCCTTATTGCCATTAACTATTTTATGGTTCCAAGTGACAATTATTCCTAGATTTGAATATTTGATTGTTAGTAGCACTCTAAGTAGATTTTGAAATGACTCTTCATGTGTAAAAACAACCACTCCAATATTTTCTACATAACCATCCACACCTTCTAATATGAGACACCATACTCATAATCTCTTCACGGTACCTTGAATCGTTACACTACTTGTACTTATATCTCTTTTCATAATTGCCAACATTATCCCAACAATGAGATTTGAGTTAATTTGACGATGAAATTGCAAAGCAAACGGATTTCAATATATGTATGACCTTTTCAATTTTGATATTTCCCAAGAATTAGACCTCTAGTAGTATCCCCCATGCAAATACCATCTATATCCTGGTTCTTGAAGGCATTGCAACAAAACCATAGCAGTAACATAATCAGCAAAAATTTAAATTTATCAAATTAATCGACGAAAACTTAAATTCATCAAATTTCGCAATTATAACAAAATTATTAAACCAATTCATATATTTTATAGTTAATTATCTTATATTATACTTAATTCGATATAATCTCTAATTTAACTTAAATAAACCCCAATTCTATTCTTAATTCATCAAATCTCACTATTATAATGAAATTATCTGGGCTTTAATTTTGTATGAAATCATAAATGATATATGCAACTTGAGTATCAGAGATATCAATTATGAAATAAGAGTTGCAAATATCATTTGCTACTTGTTAAATGTATTTTTTTTTTTTTACTGTTTTACTTTATTATTGTTTTTTTTGTTTTTCACAATGCTGAAAAAAACTCTGTAAGTGTGGCACGCGAGGAAGAAAAGTAATGGGCAGGCAAAGTTAATTTGTTGCAGTCCTAGAAAAGGACAATGGCAGAAAGAGAGAGTGGGGGGTGGCTGATGACAAATTGATTTATCAGCTCCTTTAATGTTTTCATCTGTGTAAAACGTGAAAGCCACCAATCAAGGCGCGTGATCCAAGATAATCATTTATTTGTCTCCTGCCTAAATATTCTGTATGTATATTTCTGATTTATCCTTTTGAGAGAGAGAGGGAGAGAGAGAGAGATAATGGATAATATTGCAATATTTATGGATGGTGCACCTTAGACCTTACAAAAACTGCTGCCGAGTTGTTATCGCTTTGTTTTGTCTTTACTTAAATATGTATTTTGCATTTATATTTGACAGCTTGAACTGTGTATTTGGCCATTTTATTGAATTGCATGCGTTGTAACTGTAGGGCAGCCAAAAGAACTAGCTCTCTGTCTCTTTCTCTCCCCCTCTCCTTCTTTTATCATTTTTGGGTGTTTTATGACTATACAAGGCGTCCCAATCTGTAAGACTTGAGGCATGAAATTGATATTTTTAGGACTGCAAGACCATTTCTATAGAAGCGGCTTGGAGCCATATAGCCCATAGGAGCTATCTAAATGGGGGCTTAGACCAGTTGGCTTTCTGTAAGAAAGAATTAAACCAACCTTCATAGTCTTCCTCCCTAGGATAAAGCAAGTAGTTCCCGTTGGAAGACTAGTTGGCTTTCTGCAATCCTTTCTTTTTTTGTGTGAAATTAAACGTTCACTTATGAAATGACCATTAATGTCCATAATTTCTTCATCAACGTGCTGCCTATAAAACTTCCTTTAGATGGAAGAAATCACTAGTTTATGAAACTGAGTACTTAGGTTAAAAAAACAAAAGATGATGATTTTGGTTGTCCATCGTCTAATTAATTAGTTCAGACTTCAGAATTTGGAATTATATATATAAGAGAGAGAGAGAGGGGGGGGGGGATTGAGAACTGCTTAATTTAATTAGAGTGTTTAAACTATTGATTATGTTTTTTGTTTTTTTTTTTCCGATACTTATCATTAGTGCTTGGAAACCTACTCAAGCTAAATAGAATAGAGGCGCTCTCTCTTAAAGTTTTTAGTCGGGATTTATTTCGCAATGAAGAGCCATAATATATATATTATGCAAAAGGTTATTAATTGAGAGATTAACATAAAAACTGATTTTTTTTAGAGAATAATATAAATTATATAAATATTATAGTTTTACTGGCACTCACATTCCTCTTTTCCTAAGAGGTATCCTGTTTGATTCTCTTCGTTATGGTTAATAAAAAGGAAAAAAAAAAAAATTAAGCCCACTCCATGGTTTGTTGGAATGACCAAACTAGCCTCTTTTACATATTTTTTAAACTGAAAATCTTATTATATATCATTTGGATGAAAAACTTCTCAACCTAGCATTAAAAAAGGTTCAAAATCTTGATATGATGGATCATTTCCTTAAGATTTTACATTCATTACATAAATAAATATTAATTTTCACCTTCTCGATCAATTGAATTTGCAAAAAAAATTAAATATAATGATAATGTTTGAATTAGCACCATGGATTTATTAATTGTAATATTGAAAGAATATTTTAGTGTTAGTTTTTTTTTTCACTTTATGAAATCATAGATGGGGAATGGCATCACATCACTGATAAGAAATAGCGTCATGTTTTCTTTCTTAATAAAATTTATAAGAACTAGGAGATTCTTTTAACTATACAAGAACTTCTATATATATATATATATAAAGAAACTCAGGTGGTGAAAGGTAGCGCTAGCAACGTTTTACGCTAGGCAGTAAGACATTTCGGTTGAGAATGGAAGACTTAGAATTTGGGTTGATCATCCTCCATATCAAGTAGAGAACAAAAGAAGTATTGAGCGCTATGCTGATAAAGATATTCGACAACTCACATGCTGTTACGATCAACATCAGTTGGGTTGTTGCTGCTGCGAGCTGCTGCTGTACAATATGGATAATTGATTGCGCATGGTTTCATGACCAATCAAAAATGGTCGACCCCATTAGTGAAAATTGTCACTAGCTAGCTACCCTACATATCGTACACACAAAATATCATTTCCAGTAACAAAAAGGAAAAAGACATCACTCTCTAGTTATGATTATTGTAGTTGTTTCTATTGTTTGTTATTGTGAGGAGCCTTAATTTTAGAACATGGGCAAAGGAGAAGGCATTTGGTGTGCTGAGTTATGATGTCTACTTGCTATCATATAATGCATTCACCAATGGTACTAGAGAATTGTTGTTTGAGGAATGTTAGAGAATTGTTGTTTGAGGAATGTTAGAGAATAATATAAATTATATCTTGGAATTTCATTTAATGGTTTAAGTTATTGGGTGTAGATGTTTTTTTGATATGGTATTAGAGCATTGATAACTAAGCGGTCATGAGTTTGAATCTCATTATTTTTATTTATTTGATAAAAATTAAACATAAGGTAGTGTAGGTTTATGCAAATTTCAAGTCCAAAGAGTTTTTACTTGAAAGGCTATGTTAGAGAATAATATGAATCATATATTGAAACAGCATCTAATAACTTAAATTATTAAAAATTTAAATTATTAGATAGAGATAGTTTTTTTGACAAGAAAAAACATCTTTTAGAAGGATGTTATGTGGCATCTATTCTATTTTGGATCAAGAATCTGAATGATCGATTCTGGCATACAGGTGCTGATGTATATAGAAACCATGAATGGAAATCGTCCTAGTGGATTGATTTTTGGTGGCTTCTCTGCTGTTGATGTTCTAGTAGTGAGGGCCTTGTGGTTTAGTTTAGGAGCTTGTTTGGTCGGGCCACAGACAACATCTGGCTTGTTTTTTCCCCATTCTTGAGCTTCAGCCAGTAGCTGTGTGATGTGTGCCCATGGGTACGTGCGTGCGAGTGGGTGTGTTGGGTCTCCCTGAGTGCGTGTGTTGAGTCTCTTGGTTTTGGGTGGTTTGGGTTTGGAGTATTGGTTAGTCCTAGCGCTAGGTTTGTTTTGGGGCTCCCTTGGCCTTGGTTCTGTTCCTAGGGTGTATTTGAGAGCTCTTCTGGGTTGAGTGGTGTGAGGGAGTGTTTTATGCAGCTTCGGGGCAGTCTAGGTTTTTGCTTGTACACTGGTCTGGTTGCTTGTTTGTCTTGTATCTTGTATTCCCCTGTTTTTTTTTTTTTTTCTTGTTTAGTTAGCATCTGCTGCATTTGCAAGAGGTCTTGTGGTTGTGGTTCTTCTCTCGACCAAGTGCCCTTATAATTATGGGGTGCAGTTGTGGATGGTCTTTTTTTCTTTTAGTAGAGGTGCTGCTGTTCCTGTTTTGCTCGAAGATAGCTCTCAGGTTGCTAGTTTTTCCTTGTTTACTCGCTGCTTCCTTGGGTGTAGTCCCTCTCTTGCGGCTTCTCTGTCTTTCTTTTGGTTTTTGCTGTCTCTGATGCTCTTGCAGTTCTTGCAACCCTGGGGCTTTAGGCTCCAAGTATAAAACAATAGAAGACCTTTTCTTTTCTTTTCTTTTTTTTGAATGGCACAAAATATTATTAAACAATAGTTTGAACACTTAATCACTTATGATAATACATATATTTTATTAATTTCTGTAAAGATTATATATGTTGGCATATTTAATTTATCTTACATATTAATTAATTAATGAACTGTTGTGGAAAAAAATATGTATTTGAGAGGTAAAACTAGGGAGACAAGTCTTGGGCAAATTAACATCGAATGAGAATTTGTTTGTACTAGACAATTCTTTTTAGGTAATTTTTAATATTTTGGTGGTGATTATTTTTTAAAGTGTTTTTTTATTTAAAAATATTGTATTAAAATAATATATTTTTTTAAAAAAATTATTTTTTATTTTAACAAATCAAAACGATCTAAAATTATAAAATAATAAATTTAAATAAAAATAAATTTTAAATTTTTATCACATTGTCAATATTTAAATTTATAAAATAATAAATTTAAATAAAAATAAAATAAATTTTTATCACAATTTAAAATAATATTTAAATTGTGGATGTTATGTTTTGTTTTAATATTTTTAATATAATTCATAAATTTAGAGTCATAGAAATGTTTGAGTAATCCATGTGCAACGCATATGCCCAAAAGCTGGTTAAAAAAATAATAATCATGTAATGAATCATTACATGGTCATGAGTAATCATGAAGGGACCAAATTGTCAATGGAAATTTTTTTTTTATCATAAGAAGTAAACTATAATTTTAGAAAAACATAAGGACCAAAAACTTTTAAATAAAAACCAATTTATTAATAAAAATAAAATATAAGGTCTAAAATATTTAAAAAAACTCAACTATTAAAATAAAACTTTACAAAAAAACTACATCACACTCATACCAAACATTTTTATTGCATTCTTTTTTAAACATTCTTTTTAATAAATAGATTACAACATAGTTTTGAAACTCGGCATGACCAGCGGATCGATCCGGGCCTGAAACCGGGCCGGGTTGAAGAAAAAATAGAAAAAGTCATGATCTGGTGTGACCAGGCTGACTCGGTGACCTTGTTGACCCGGTCAAAAACCTGGTTGCAATCCGTTGACTTTTGAAATTTTTTTAAATAAGAATTGACCCGGTGACCCGGTCAAAACCCGGAACCTGGATCTTGGACCGGGCCGGGTTTAAAAACTATGGATTACAGAACGAGGTCTTAATCCTCTCTTTTGCCTAATTATCTCACCCTCTTGTAAGTATAAGTGGAATCCAATCCATTCATAATCTCTTCTCTCGTTTTTGTTCGGAATCTAAATTAAAGTCACTAAAAACAATATGATCATATTA
>Ga0325410_1001241_pt1 | contig 28101 bp, 16 predicted proteins | sample PopdelMetagenome_16_FD_206182 | JGI IMG/M metagenome (GOLD analysis project Ga0325410, IMG submission 206182) | Populus deltoides microbial communities from Bellville, Georgia, United States - Xylem-PdIQD-R3 | ecosystem: Host-associated > Plants > Phyllosphere > Stem > Wood/Secondary xylem...
AGTGTGAAGACAAATTCATTAAAAGATTTTTAATGCTTAGTGTGGATATCCAATTGACATAACCACACCTTTCTAACACTTCCAATTACCTAGTATTATATAACTAATAATTCAGGATGTAATTTAAATATTTGAGTATATTTTTAATTGTTTTTTAACTATGCACATTTGAATTACTAGGAATGAGAAGGGTCGTGGATTAGCTCGGATAGTCTTAATAGTGGAGAATACTTTAGTAAACTTAGTTTTCTAATGAAGAATGCCATATAAGATATTGTATAGTTAATATTATCATCAAGCTCCCGCTTCCAATTATTTGAGAATAATTTAATTGGTTTTTTTATCTTTATTTTTTTTTTGATAAATAAACATTTATATTCATTAGTGTTTTTATAATATTATTTTTATATTTAAAAGATTTTTCAAGAATTTTCTCAACATTATAAAATTCAGCCAAATCAAATATCCTAGTAATTTTTATTCCTAGTACGAGACCTGCGCACCTCATCTTTTTATAACAAACTTATAAATTTATATATTTTTAATAGACTTATGATGTATCACAATAAAAAATATTTTGTTCCTGTGAATGTCATAGTTCTCCCCCGGCAGTTAAACACTGGCAGTTATTAATAGGTTAAGAGTTTTCCCGTTATTTATAAATATCACTAAAAACCCTCTGCGTTCGTTCTCGTAAAAGTTTTCACCATTAACATTTATATCCCCTGTACTGATGCAACCTTAGGGTACATTGAATCCAAATAAGCCCATAACAGGTCTATACCGTCTAATGCTCTAGGTCCTTTGGGATTGGGGGTTGGTTCTTTCTATCTTGTTTTTGCCCCTGATCCTCTGGATATGCTGGCCAGTTTTTCTTGACTCTGTTGTGATCTAGCGGTTCTGCAACTTGCTCAAGAACAGCAGCAGTGCTTTAAGTTCAGGGGTCTCAATCTTTATCTGACTGTATTCTAGCTTAAGCAACACTGGAAATTGCTGTTATCAGCTGAGAGCACTCTCCCCTGCTCCTTCTGTCGTGTACTGTTTTTATCCATGGCTAACTTGCCTGGCTGCTTGTCAAGAAAAATTCCATGAAGAAGTCATTCTTCTCACACGCTTCTTACTTAGCATTTTGAGCACGTAATTAACATCCTATGAGAGCCATGACATGCACTGTGTAGGTTATGTCACATTACTTCATAAAACAGATCTAGTCAAATGCTTATCTCTAGTCTTCTTCTCTGAATTTTAGCTGAAATGATTTCTAATTGGTTCTAGATGTCAATTGGACTTGATAGATTCACTGCGGCGTATTGGCACCTTCCCATGCGTTCCTCTGCATGCATGCCCACTGATTGAGGCTCATGCTTTCGGCTTCAGTTGTTTCTTCCACCTATGGATTGTCACAGCATGCTATGACTGTGACCTCTATCTCTCTCTCTCTGTGTTTTTTTTTAATGAGATTTATTGTCGAGGGTCTTGATATATTTTAGAGTGTTTTTCAAATGAGCATATTTGGAACTTTGAATTGTTAATTATTGGCTTATATTGAATTTGCTATACTTCTCTTTCTACACTCTACAGTATCATCCTATTTGTCCTCACTCCACCACGGGGGTATTTTTTTCCAACAAAAAAAATGAACATGGAGGCTTCTTTGACACTTTATATATATATATATATATATATATATATATATATATATATATATATATATATATATATATATAATCAAGTGTATTGAAAGGCATAAATATATGTATTTAATTAAATAAATTGATAACTATTTGTGTCAATAAATGAAAAAAAAAGTTATTAACAATAATTAAATATATATTTGGAAAAATCGAGAGGTGTACGTGGATCAAGATATTTGATCTCGTAACACAATCAATTTACTCGATTATGTTTAATGATTCTATATATTAATATTGTTTTTTATTTAATAAAATGATAATAGAAATAAATATACACATAAAATTGATTGAATATAATCAAAGTGAAATGTATTGAAGCGCTTATTAGAAATATTATTAAAAAATAAATATTATTTATTTCTAAAAATAAAGTTCAATTGTATAGAACATAAAAAATCATAAATAAATTAGAATAACCTCTTCAAAAAATTAAATATATACAAAATAATTAAAAAACAACTAATATTGAAAAGGCTAAATATAAAAAATAAAATTAAGTGAGAGGGGTATTAATTAAAATATAAATTCAAACTTATTTAAAAAAACACATAAAAAAACATGATTTTTTTTAAATACAATAAAAAAAAAAGAAATAAAGAGGTTAGACACTAATGGACCTAACAAGCTAGGGTAATGCCTGACTGGGCTCATGTGTTGGCCAATTTTTTTAAAAAAAATATAACTGGGGCAGATGATATGTTATTCGTATCAACATTTTTTTCAAAAAAAATTCCAAACAACATGTTGTTAGGTATTCTCCAGATTCAGTGGCTAGAAAATGAGAGTTCATGTTTTTTTTAACTTAAAAACTCATTTTTAACCTAAAACTCCTATATAAGAGCTAAAACACCTTGACAAACATATAAACACCTAGATAAGAGTCTAAAAACATTGATAAACTCATGAATGACCTTGAAAAAAAAAACACACAAAAACTTGAAATCATCCCAAAACCAGAAATTTTCCTGAGCTTAGATATGTTCTTAGGTAATTTCAAAGTGAAAAAACCTAAGTGGAACTCCCCTTACCAAACGGAATCCTATGACACCAAAATCGACCATTTTGATAGTAAAAAATGATGTCAATGTCGATTTTCTCTTTCTAGCATCGTAATCCGACATTTTCTCTCTCCCCTCATAAACTAAACCAAGGTCTTTGAATCAAAGAATATGAAACTCAAATATATCTCAACAATATGAGTCTAAGCTCTTTGGGATGAAAACCAAAGCATAAAAATAAATGAAAAAACTAAAAATGGATGAGAAAAGGTGTAGAAAATATGAAAAATTCAAGTTAGAAACTCTTTTTTCACCCCTTTTATAGTGAAATTTGAAAATTAAAATGTTATAGAATTAATAAGAATTAATTTTTGCAATTATCAACTGTTGATTAGCCACCATAAATTAAGAATTAAAACTAGAAAAAAAAAAGAGTTTTTTAAGAGAGAAAACCAATGGTTATTTAAGATTAATTTATCAATCACTCATAATTTGTTGATTTTAATCAAATTTCCAACCAGGACAAGTTGGCTAGCTAGTAGTAATCACGATATACATATATTTTGTTTTATTTATAATAAGATATGTTTTCTTTTCCATGTATTTTGTTTCTGATGAAACAAAATATATACGTTCATCTCTCCCACCCAATGTTCTTTATCATTGCCTCCTTTTTGTAACAATTTTTGGACCTCATTCATTTTAATTTTCCTATAAGCATATATGGCTCCAAAATTAAGAGCATCAGGTTTATGATTGCGGTGTGCCACATACAAATTAAAAATATACAAAAAACTAAAACATTTAGGGGAAAATATTATAGATCAAGACACATAATTATTGTAGATTGTAATAATGTCACAAGTTTTTTTTTTGCTTTTTAGCTTTATCCTTTTCAATTGGGTTGATTTAGGATCAAACTTCATTGCTTGCGTTGGTTTGCTTGTGGGGTTCTTACAGTGTTGAGTAAAAAATCTATCAATCATTTGTTGCTTCATATGGCAAGAAAAAAATTGATTGTATTGATTTAAAATAATTTAAGCATTAGGGACCAAATTTGAAATTGGTACAAATATCTAGCCCTTTTTTTGCCCAACCAAGGACTAAAGTGAGAAAAATGAGTGGCTTTCTCCAAGCTTTAAAGGTAGCATTTCTTGATACTGTTGGAATCTTCTCGGCGAGAACTTTGCTATGGAGTGACGCGTGATAACTTCGACACTCAAGTGTGGCTCTAACATCCATTTTTCTTTTCTTTTATTTTCTCTCTCCTCGGCTTCCATGTTTTACTTTCTCCAAAATAACATTGCCTAAGTCTCTCAAAAAATAACGATGTGGCCTATGATTTGTCTTTTATGTTAGATTTTGTCCTCATTCTTTTTATTACTATTTGCTTTGTTTTTGGAATTTTCTTTAATTGATTTTTTTTTAATTCCATCCTTCAATATTGGATTGGTTGGGAATTAGGCTTCGTAATTCTTTTTTTATTTTTCTTTTACAAGGTAATCTCGATTTCATGACTCAGATCACGAGTTTGAAAGGCTAACTACAGTTGACTTGGGGTTTTTGTCTTTTTTTTAATTGATTTTTTTTACTTCATTCCTCAATATTTGGTTGGTTGTGGATTGTACTTGTAGCTTTTTTCGATTTAATTTCAATGAGATTATATCGGTCTCATGACTTGAATCGCAAATTTAATAGGTTAACCTAAGTTGATTTGGATGATTGGAAATTGATCTTTTAAATTTTTATCCTTTTGCTTTCTATGAAGTTATCTCATTGTCATGACCTGAGTCATGGGTTTACTGATTTACCCGGGTTGACTTGAGTCACTTTTTTATCTCTTTTTAATTGATATTTTTTTTTATTTTTATCATTCAATATTGGGTTGATTCAGAATTGAGTTTTGTAATTTATGTCGATTTGCTTTTTATTATATTATTCTTATGACCCAAATCGTGAAATTTATAGGTTAACCAGGGTCGTTTTAATCAATCCAATATGTCATCATCTTACTACTAAAAAAAAAATGTTGCTAATATAATCACCATCTCAATATTTATACATAAAAAAAGTGTCATCCAATATACATTATTTTCCGAGTTCATAAATAAATTATTTTTTTACTAGAAAACATGTTAGTAATGTCTTTATATTTTTTAAGTCTAGAAAAAAAAATCAATCTACATGATGGTGCAAGGCCAAAAATCTAGTTGTATTTTGAAATGGTTGCATTCACAAATAATAGATAATAAGTTCAAATCATTGCCAAAAGAGAGAGGAATTGAGATGGAAGAGAGATAAATTTTAATTTGTTTATGGGTGTTTTCGATATATTATATATGAGGATAATATGGGTTTTTTGTTCAAATTTAGAAAATATATCTAATTTAGTATTTTAATAAATAAAAAATATTTTTTTAAATAGAAACTGGGGTATGCGTAATGGGAGACATCTGCACCATTTAGGCAATGCGTGATGCGTCCTCCAACAACCCAATGGTAGCTTCTAGTGCGTCATTTTGTCTTGACCCCTTCCTATCCCAGGGCAACACGTGTCGTAAAAAAACTTTTGGTTTAATTTCAACAACTTTTTTTTTCCTTTTACTCTCCACCTCGATTTTATCGCCTACCAATGCAATTTTTTGAAGAAATCCTTCAATTTTTTTTTCTTCATTTTTGTTTCGTGTTCTTTTAATTGCTATTTGTTTTATTTAAAATAATTTATGAGATTAGAATTGTTTTCTAATTTCATCATCTTTTAATTTTTTTTATCTATCATATTTGGTCCCCATTCTTTTGATTACTATTTTTTGGGTTTTAACCTTCTATTGATTTATTTTATTTTTTTATTTTATCCCTTGTTATTTTTCAATTTCATCCCTAATTATTTTATTTCATTTAATTTTTATTCTAGATATGATGGTCATTATTGTTTTGATTTCTTTTGGTTTTGTTTTGTCAATTTTGGATGACTGAGAATTTTGCTTCAAGATTTTTTTGGATTTGTTTTATATGAGGTAACTCGGTCTCATGAATTGAGTCACGGGTTTGAAGATTAGTCCAATTTAACTTTAGTCTTTTTATAGGTCTTTTTCAAATTTATTTTTTTTATTTTCATCATTTAAATGAAATTATCTTGTTCTCGTATCTTGGATTATACATTAGTCAAGTTAACCATGTTTGACTCGGATATTTTTTTGTATTTTTTAATTGATTTTTCTCTATTTAGCCTTGCATTATTTTAGTTTGCTTAAGAGTTGACTTTCATTGTTTTATTCAATTTTTTTTGTGCAAGATTATCTTGACCTCACAACTAGGTCATGAATTTGACATGTTGACTTGAGTCAAGTCTTTTAGTTCTTTTTTAAAATTAATTTTTTTTTCAAATCATTCTATACCATTTGATTTGTAGGTGATTAAGCTTCTGATTTTTTTTTCTCTTTATAAGGTTATCTCATTATCATTTATTTTTTTTACTTTGTTATTAAATGACATCTTTGAGATCTCTAAAGAATATTTGGAGGATATCTTTTTATGATATTGGCAAGTATTTAATTTTTTTTATTAGTCTTTTTCGTTTCATTTTTTTTATTGTCACTGACTTTTTTTTTATAACCATGTTATTAAATTAAATGAGTTTATTGAACACATTTGAATCAATGACTTGGGTCCTAAGTTTTTATTTCTCCTTTAAAAATGTTTTCATCGTTTGAGCATCCTTTTTATGTGTTGAGAAAATTTTAGTCCGACTTGAGACTTAGCATAAGCCACCAATCTAGTTATTGAAAACTCTAAAAGGTATGGCATTTTCATTGTAAAGAAACAATATTCACACTCACATGTTACTGTGGGCTCATTGTTTATTTTTTATTAATTCATTTTGATCCTCAAAGTTTTATTTAGGAAACTTTGATCCTAATTGAAAGCCAATTGCTTTTGATTTCTTAAGTAAAGGTGGAATCGAAAGAAAAGGATCAAAATGAAAAAGATACCAAAAATAAGTTTGTGTTCTAGATTTTTAGTGACAAATACACTTAGGTCCTCCATCTTTAAAAATAATACAATTTAGATTCCTTTAAGTTTCAAAAAACAAATTTTGGTACAAAATTTTATTTTTTATTTTTTAGTTCCTAGTTTGAGACAGAAAAGAGACAGAGATTGTCAGATTTCATTAGTAGAGAGAAAATCAATATGGACACCAATTTTGACCATCAAAATGGTCGATCTTTATATCAACGAGTTCCATTTGGTAAACAGTCCTACTTTGTTGTTTTTCACCTTGAAATTGCCTAAAAAACATATCTGAACTCGAGAAGATTTTTAATTTTGGGTTGATATTGGGTTTTTATATGTGTGTTTTATGTTTTTTTAGGGTCATTTATGGTTTTTTGAAGATGCTTACTATTTTCTAAGTGTTATTGATCAAAAATAGGTTGAAAATAAGTTTTTTGTGTAAAAAAAACATAAACCTCAATTTTCAACCATCATAGTTCTCGTAATCTAGGGAAGACCACATGACGCGTCATCTAAAATTATTTATAAAAAAAATAATAATGGAGCTAACAAAATGCCATCCAATCAAATTTTATTTTATTTTTTTTTTTTTGTAGAAAAAGAGCATGCCTGCATGCATGCCTTTTCTAAATGGGTTAGGTTGGTCTCTGCTTTTTAAAAAAGATCGTGCTTTTTTTTAGAGATTTTTTTAAAATAATTTTGTAATTTATATTTAAATTAATACCATCTCTCAAATTTTTTATTTTTGCATTTAACCTTTTTTAAATAGTTGTTTTTTAATTATTTTATATATTTTTTATTTTTTTAAAAAATAATATTTTGATTAAGCTATAATTGTTTTTTTATGTTTTATATAAGTGAGATTTATTAAGAGAAAATATATTTATTTTCAACAAGTGCAACTTACAAAAATTGATTCAGCTATAATTGTTTTTTTATGTTTTACATGTGAGATTTATTTAGAGAAAATATATTTTTACTGCAATTAGATTAAATAAAAAATTAATTTTAATAAACTATATCATTAACAATCAATTTTCATTCATGTTTAATGATTTTTTTATTGAAAAAAATATTTAACCGGGGAGTAAAATCGAAATTGGGACATAACCGACCCAAAAGCATACACTCCCCCCCGATGTTGAAAACCGTTAAAACCTGCCCCAAGCCCAGGCCATTTACACCATGGAAGACAAGTTTACTTTGAAGAGAGAGAGAAGAAGAAACCGAAGGCTCGACTTAGAAAACCCAACATGCTCCTCCTCGAGACCTGTGAGGTGAATTAAGGGCGACTCCATTTGACATCAAATAAAGTAATTATGATCAAGGCCCCTCCTCCTTTATAGCGCATCAAGCCCAGCTTATAAAATCAAGTGGAACATTTTATTACCATCATGCAGATGCAAATCCAGTGGGCGACACCAAGACATTAAAAAGAGAGGATAGAAGGGAAAGAAAGTAGCATAGCATGTTTTCAGAGTACACATGTAACAAGAGGATCACATCAGCATCGCCTCTGAACTAAATAAATATTGTCACATACCACCACCTTGGTACAGGACCAAGTCTAGTAGTAGAACGCCAATCGTAATTAAGGAAAACAAAAATAATACTCCATAGTAACCGAGCAAAGGATACGATGAACATTTGGCTCGAAACAATAAACAAGCCTCCTTGTCACCCATCCCCTCCTCTCTACAAGCTGCTTTCTTCATCCTGGGGGAAACCAAAATCACCCACTCGGCCTTGTCATACCCAACCATTATCCGAATTCATCCGTGATCTATCTCAACTCAATCGGACAACAACCCTGCCTTCTTCTTGAGGTGCGCCTTGAATTCCATAATGTCGCCCTCCCAACGGGTTACAGCTTGATTCTCACATACCCATATCTCCTGCGCTACCTGGTTTATGAGCCTGAAATCATGGCTAACAAGAACCAGACCCCCATCCCACTCTTTCAATGCCTCCGCCAGGGAGTCGATGGTCTCAATATCCAAATGGTTGGTTGGCTCATCCAGAAGGAGCATTTGGGGTTGCCTAAATGCCAGCCAAGCAAAAATCACCCTGCTCCTCTGCCCATCTGACAAATTACTCATGGGCATCACCTGGGCCTTGCCTGTCAACCCAAACTTCCCAATCGCTGCCCTCATTTTTTCTTCCTCATTCCCTGGATACTCTCTAATCATAAAAAGGAGAGCAGACAATTCTAAGTCTAGTTTCTCAGTCAAGTGTTGATGAAATTGCGCAATCCTCAAGTGATTGTGCCGGCGAACCATGCCATCTAAAGGAACCAAGTCACCCGTCATAAGCTTCAGCAAGGTACTCTTTCCAGCTCCGTTGGGGCCAACCAGCGCAACCCTAGAGTCCAGATCCACACCAAAGTCAAGATTCTTATAAATGAGGTTATCAGGTGTGTAGCCAAAGGTTACTTCAACAAACTGAAGCACGGGTGGTGGGAGCTTCCCCACATCAACAAAGCGAAAGACCAGAACCTGGTCTCTCACAACCCTTTCTGTAAGTCCACCGCGTTCCATCTTAGCAAGAGTTTTCTCCTTGCTCTGCGCCTGACGAGCTAACTTTGCTGACCCATGCCCAAATCGGGCAATATACTCCTTCATGGAAGAAATCTGATCCTGCTCCCATTTGTACTGTTTCATCTGGTTTTCTTCCAGTTCAGAACGAGTCTGAACATACTGATCATAGTTACCAGTGTAGATTTTCAATTTCTTGCTTTGCATGTGGATAATGTTTGTGCAGACACCATTCAAGAAATCCTGAGAGTGAGAAACCACAACTAGAATGCGTTCAAAGTTCTTTAAAGTTTCCTCCAACCAGACACAGGCTTCGAGGTCTGTCACAACATAAAAGAATTGATCATTAACAAAAAAACTTTTGCTGATTTCACAAGCCCCTCCCAGGCCTTTCTTCTCCCAGTATATGAGAACTGAACTTTAAAGAGTCAAACACACTTATGTGCCAACAAACAAGGAAAAAAGCATGAAAAGAAAATAACATAAAATTGTTAGATGGTCATAACTTTCAACATTTCACCCAACACAATAAGAACTCAGTTCGGTATACTGTCTGCCACACAAGCTGAAAAACAAAGTCCCCATGCTAACAATCATCAACAGGAGAATTCCAAAAAGTTTTGCATTATCTGAAAATAAATGAATTTCCTTGCTTTTAGTCATGGCAAATAAATCACGTGAGTTTGGCCCAAGTCCTCCATGTTTTCACTGAAACAAATGTCACAGGCTTGGAACTAATTGTCTGTTTTGAAAAATTCAAGTGAAGAGTTGAATTCAAATCTTCTATAGAAATGAGTTAAAAGTGCAGATGCTGATAGAAGTAAATAGGTGTCCAATAGTTTGGTGTTCAAATTTCTTTTTTCCCCTTTACTGTTGACCACAAATGGGATTAAAAATACTTGCAAAACAGAACCCTTTTTTATGAATATATTTCTGCTGCATGGTGTGTGACCATCCAACAGTAATCCACATGAAATCAGACCCTTCAGGGTTGAATTTCAATTGGGTGGTAATCACATGTAGAGCTGAATTTCTTAGAAAATCCACACTTCCAAACATAAAAAATTGATTTCATATAGAATTGTAAGTTAGAATGTACAGAGAAGAGTTGGAAACTGGTAAAAAGAAAGACAAACAGTATGATTGAGAATATGTCAGTCATTATACGCCTTAAATTCTTTGATAGATCCCAACTCAACTAATAAATCCAATAGAATTGAATTGAAATCATTACCGTAACCAAAATTCTAAACAGGCTGTAACAGGTCGTGATTTCAAGTTATATGTGGACCTGTCACTGATTTTTTTGTAGATTTTTGAATGAGGAAAATCAAAGGGCTTATAAGGATGTGCATGCAAAATTCACACTTATTTGGAGAGTTCAGACAGAAAACTTAAGAATCTTCCCAGAACAACTTGCATTATGGAGCTTTTTTTCTTTTTAATATTTGATAGTTTGACTTCTCATGATATAGTGTCATGGATAAAGGATTCACATCTCATGCTCAATAGGACAGGACATGGCATTGTTTTCTTATCTTGAGTTTTGCCTTCTTTTACATCAAGTAGGGTGTTGTGGTCTCCTAAATGTACTCGCAAACATTCAAGGCAAGAACAGATTTTTAATCCAAAAAATCCTAGTCCAGTTTAATACGGAGAAGAAAAATATTGGCGTGTACTTACAAACTCACAAATCCCTAGAGTTTGTCTTTTCTCCAAAAAAGGAAAAGTAGCCAAAATACCACACGAGAGAGTTGGAAAACGTAATGAGCAAACATCAGTGCTAGGGGAGCTTACCAAGATGATTGGTTGGCTCATCAAGTAAGAGGACAGTTGGGTTCATGAACAAAGCCCGAGCTAATGCAATCCTCATTCTCCAGCCACCAGAAAAATCTCGAGTTTTCTTTGTTTGCATTTGCTTGTTAAATCCAAGACCAAACAAAATTTCAGCAGCACGTTTCTCTGCAGTTGCCACATCCATGGCCTCCAGACGCTCATAAATACGATCAAGAGCTTCTCCACCTCCATCATCCTATATCCAAGCCAAGCCAAAATAAATGATCAATCACACATGGAAGTCACAATAACATACATCATTCACAAGTTCTGAAATACACCAAAATTATTTTTAGTCGCAAGGAAATACCTGTGCAGCCAAGGCCTCTGCTTCTTTCTCCAACTCCAGCCTCTCCTCATCACAGCTTATCACAGCCTCAAGTGAAGACATGTCAGAAGCTTCGATCTCCCTGGTGAGGTGATATATGTCCATGTGCTCTGGAATTGGAAGCTCTCGACACCCTATTGCAGCTAGGAGTGTTGATTTCCCACATCCATTTAAACCAAGTAATCCATATCGTCTGAAGTACAAAATGATGTGTGGATGGGGAAAAAAAATAGAGTGAATTTCTTTTTCAATATGAAGTTCTATGACAAATGCGCCAATTAGGTAAGAATATCCAAACCTGCCATAGTTTAGCTCCAGCTCAGAATCAACAATGAGATCATGTCCATGAAAAGTAACTGACAATGATTCAATCTGCAATGAAGATCTAAGTTATTTGCAAATAACATTACCTTTTGAACCAAGATTTAAACTCTATACAAATAAGCAATAAAAAAACCCTTATCACTTGATATTACCTCCTCCAAGGAATCCCAGAAGGGTGAACAATAGCTTATATTCATTCAGAAAAGAAAGTTTTTAGTCTAAACATTGCATGTTCACGGTTGCCAGAATGCACTGATGACAGACACAGCTGCTCGCATAGGCACTTGTCTAGGTACACCATGCTAGCAACAATAAGCTTGTGGTGAGACTAATTTATAATTCTGGTGTGATGTGTGCAAGACTAGTAATCATATAACATAACATATCCTGTGGAATATATCAATTGAAGAAACTGCACGTTAATATATCTATAATAATATCCCAGGGCATTTGATTTAATATCTGTATATGATCAGAATCATACTCAGAAATACAAAAAAAAAATCAAAATAATTATCTTTAGATATTGAAAGCAAGATATGGCAATTGGAGACACTCTTACAGTTAACCAATTAATCCTTACAATAAGCTCTTGCAGCTTAGAATTAGAGAACCATCTAACAGAACCTTGAGAAAAAAAATTGGTGCGATCAAATTAATTAAGGAGCCTAATAAAAAAATTAAGTAAAAACCTGCGTTATAATCAACATCTAACAAGACTTAGAAAAAAAAAGGTCAATAAAACATAAAAATAAATCAACCAACCAATCAATCTATATATATATATATATATATATAGATTATACTGTAGTATTTAAAAAAGAAAAATCAACAAACATACGCGGATATCTCTAGAAAGAGGATGCGAGCATAGGACGCCAGTACAAGTCCGATCGGAAATCTGAAGAGCTCCAACTCCATTCGACAACTTATCAACACCTCCATTCTGCGAATCGGCAGCCGCCGCTGCTTTTGAGGAGGTTGCAGCTGCTTTTCCACCTCTCTTGGCAGCGGCCGCCGCCTTCTTTTGAGCGGCCTTCTTCTTGCTGGCGTCGGAAACCATGGTTATATCAAGTAATTAGAGAGAGAGGGATCTAGGGTTTGGTTTCGAACGGATGTTTCGGTGGTGTGATAGAAAACCCGTATATGAGGGTTACGGGTGAGAGGGTTTGAGGGGAGTCGATGATCTAAATATTTATAGACGATTGGTAGACACGTGTACGGTTGTTTACAATTCTTTTTAAAGGCAGATTAGAAGAAGTTAGCGCTTGTTGTCATGTTCAGGTTTTCTTCAGTTCCGTGCCTAAATTCAACTCGTGACTGTTTGGTATGTGAAAGAGTTAAATTTGAATTTGTTTTAGCTTTTTTCGTCATAAAACAATTGTACGATCAATTTATATTAGGTTTTGTTATCGAAACGTTATGGTGATAGCTAAATCCTTCTCTAAAAATACTTATATTATTGGTGTGTGTGTGTGGGGTTCAGATTTTAATATAAAAAAATATTTAAATATTATCAATATAGTTTCTAATAAAAAAAATTTAATTATAATATAATGGAGTATATTTTTTTAAAATATTAATACGGCAATATATTGAATAATATTTTTTAAAAATATTGAGATGTCGATATATTGGACCGATCCAAGTTAAAAAGAAAATCAAAATAAATTATGAGAATCAATTTCTAATTAATTCAATATTAAATGATGAAATTAAAAAATAAATTAAAAAAACTATATGAGTCAACTTAGGTTAATTTATCAAAAACTATGACTCGGGTCATGAGATCAGGGTAACTTTATTAAAAACAAATAAAAAAAATACAAACCCAATTAAAAGTATATTCAATAAAAAAAATGAATAGAGTCAACTCAAGTTAACTTATCAAACTTGCAATCTAGGTTATGAAATCGAATAATTTCATAGAAAGCAAATAAAAAAAATATGAAGACTAATTAATTTCCAATCACTCCAATGTTGAAAAATAAAATCAAAAAAGAAAATTAATTAGAAAAAATAGATTAAAAGGACAACTCAAGTCAACTCGTGTTAATTAGTTAAACTTGAAACTTGTATCATGAGATCAAGATAAATTAATATAAAGATGCCAAGAAGTAAAACATTTGATGCATACTAGATGAAAAATTTTAAAATACTTAAATGATGACATTTTTTTTTTTAAAAAAAATATTAAGACGGTAACTTATTTGATCGATTCAAGTCAACCATGGTTAACCTCTAAAACTTGTAATTTAGGGCATGAGATGGGTAATAACCCCATAAAATCCTTATCGAAACAAATTATGAAGTATAATTCTAATGAATCAAATATTAAAGGTAAAAAATAAAAAAAATTAATTTAAAATAAGAGCGTAACAAAAGTGACTCTAATAAAGCTATATTGATGGTTGGCGCTATGTCGCAGGGCAGACCAAATTTTTCCGAATACAAAAAAGAAAAACATTAAGGTGATAGTAGAGTTTCTAAAGAAGTAAAATAAAATAGAGACTTCATCCATTGAGTTGGTTGAGTTTAATAAGCACGGTTAATTTAATAATATTAAAAAAAAGCAATTCTAATTTAATAGGATGAAAAATGAAATAAACCCGGGTAGATCTTCTAAACCTGAGTTAACCATCTAAATTCATGACCTGTGAAATCTTAGACCCAAGCTCGATTAAAAAGTCCAATTCCCAATTAAATTAATGTTGAATGATGAAATTGAAAAAAACAATCAATTAAAAAAAATTTCCAAAGAAAAAAAATAACAAAAAAAATAAAGATCAAATATAATAGGAAAAAAGAATTAAGAAAGATGAAATCATAAAACAAAACCAATTTAAAAATCACCTAAATTTAAAAAATAACAATAAAAAAATATGGGCTAAATTTGAGATATGAAAACAATTGAGAGGGGGGGATGAAATTGAAAATAATTTTCAAATTGAAATAACTTATTCAAATAAAAAAATTACAACTAAAAGAATAAGGACTAAATCTAAAAGAAAAACAAATTGAAGAATTACTTTGAAGTTTTCAGCATTTAATTTAAGGAGAAGAGAGAGAAAAAAAAAATTATGTTGACACTAAATTAGCAAGGATTACAATACATATGTTATCTAAAGAGGTAGCACCACCAAGACAAATAAAAATAACACTAAGGAAGGTTGCTTTTAGCCACTGGAAATCACCACACGCGTTGTCTAAAGATGTAGGATGGCTCACACACTAGGATATGTTAGCATATTTATTGCATTAGACAAATAAAATACAATTTGAAGTATAATACTTTTTCACAACATTTGAATTTACAAGATTTGAAAAATCTATAAAATGAGAGCCCTCCATGAATCTGTGTTCTTGACTTCATAGGGGACGTTATAATTAGGTGTTCATTTGTTTTGATCCTCCTTGAAAACTAGTAAAATCTTCTTCAACATCAAATCTCTTCCATGAAATTCTCGAGTTTGTACTCTCTTATCAAAAGTTGTAGCCATTCTTCTTTGATATAGTTGTTTATGGAAAATTATAGTCAACCTTATCTCACTAATAAAATCTAGTTGTTCACACCGACTTTTAGCCTATTCTGACTTTTCTATCTTTATTTCATTTAGTACTTTTAGGAAATATATCTTAATTTCAAGAGACATCAATGTATCTATTCCATATACCATGGAATACTGGGTTGCATCTATTGATGTTCTAACGGTAGTTTGGTATCCATGCAACGCGTAAGGCAACATTTCATGTCGGTCTTTATAAGTAACGACTATTTTTTGAATAATTTTCTTTGTGTTCTTATTTGATGTGCTCCATTCATCTTGGATCACTAAGGAATTAAAATGCTTAATCTTTCACTATTGACAGAGGTCTTGAATAATCTTGCAATTAAAATTATAAGCATGGCCAGTTCCGGGCGCCTCTGGCAAACCATACTAACAAGCAATATCTTTCTAGGCGAGGGGAGAGCGGGCGAGTGGGTTTTCAATAAATCCCTGAATTATTTTGTGTGTGGCATGAGCATAGACAGCCGCCTCGATGCATTTTATAAAGCAATCAATTGTTACTAAAACAAACCCATGTCCATTACTTTTCTTTAGATTTATCGTGCCAATGACATCCATTCTCCATATCACAAATGCCCAAGATGCAATCATATTATGCAGAGATATCAGTGGTGTATTAATCTTGTCAACAAAGACTTGGCATTTATGACACTTCACACGTAAATAATGCAATCTTTTTATAGGTGTCCAGAAGTATTCACTGCTCTGTGTTTGTCCTAACATCATGTTCATAGCACAAACACCTTCATGAATTTCCTCCATTGCCTTTAGAGCTTTTTTTTTAATCCAAATATCTCAACGGAGTCCCATCAAATCCTCTTTTGTACAAGATTTCCCCTTCTAAGTAGCAGTGCATGGTCATTATTCGAAAATATTTTCGGTTTGTTTTATCAGCTCTTGCCGTGTAGTCTCGGCTTCTGATAAACTGTTGGATATTATGATACCAGGGCTTCATATCTTCTTCCATTTCATTCAAGCAACAACAATATGCAGGGGAAATCTTTATCTCAATATTCACCGGTTGGATCTTCACCTCACCCCCAATTTGAGTCATCAAAGCTAGTGTACCCAGTGCATCTGCAAACTGATTTTTGTTTCTACTCAAATGAGCAAATCCAGTCTCTTCAAATTGAGCTGCCAGCTTAATGAGGTGTTCTTGGTAAGGCTTTAGCTCCATCTTTTTTGTTTTGGCTTTTTGACTTTCCTCTCCAAAACAGCCTCTAGCCCATGAATACATGCTTTGTATTATGCGATGTTGATGGTACATTCAAACTTTAATTCGATTGCTATTGGATACTGTTTAGTAATGGGTGAAATGAGTATTGCAACTATTCCATCATCGGAAACATTGGCAGCCCCCATCAAATAAAATCAACGATTGATTTTAGCCTTTCCTTTTCTGTTTGATAACAAACAACTATTATTCCTACTTCACGTGAATGTTTGTTTGTTTGTTTTTATGTAAACGCTAAGCCATGCTTGTTGGTTATAATTACCAAATATTGATTGATTAATCGCGGCTCTGCATTGTTTTGTTATCTTTGTGGGCATTGATGAGTCAAATAAAATTACTCTTAATCCTTCAAAAACTGCTATTTTCCTTGAAACAGAGATGGTTGCATTTTGATTTATGTTGTCCTTTGGTTTCTTAAATCTAAAAGTTGCTGCTCTGCTGCGTAACACCTTGGGCCAAAAACAAGCACTCCAATGATGATGCACCTATTTTGTTCGATGGAAGGAAACTCGTTTTGTTGGTCCATGTTCGATTCTAACTTGTTTACATGTACCAGATGTTATTCTCTTCTCCAAGCTGATGCTCTTATTGAGTGAGAGTTCATGCCCGTTGTTACAATTTCAAGTAGTGGATATCCACTTGAACTCATAATGTTGAATGGTGATGACCACCGTATCGCTAAAGGAGATGGAAACTTTCTTGCTTCAAACTAGAAATATAGTATAAGAAACCATGATCTGAACTCTCTTGCAACTGTAGGTTCAGTTTATATTTCTCAAAGGGCATTAATAATTGTTGAAATGATCTATGTTTATTCTGACATGAGTTCACTTGAATGCTCTTGGAGTTTGTCACTCTCTAAAATAGCTACGAATTAAGTTCTTGTTTGTTTTCAAAATTGAAAGTACTAGAAAATGGGCACTCCACCAAATGAAAATGGACATGCCAAATAATTTCTTAAGAATCTTTTTTCCATTCATCTTTTTCTCTTTTAATCATGTTCGTCAATAATTAAACCCTAAATTCATAAACAAGAATGGAGACCTTCCTTGGAAGTTGGAAAGGTTGTTGAAGGATGACCTTAAGTTTTCCCTTCATGTATACTACCTCTGAATCTCTGTTTTTACCAGTCTCGCTGAGGTTTTCCTTTGTTTTTCTCCCAAAACAAGTCTTCCGATGCTTCACAATGCTCCTCTCAGTTTCCCATATCCCTTGAGAAACTAATCTGACATATAATGTATCAGGATCCATGATAGTCCGTCCCAGGCTCTCAAAGATCCATATCTATCTATGGCCATTAAGAAGTCTGGCAACTTGCTTATCACTTTGTTCCCTCATTTTGATAACCTGGAATAGAAACAATTGGGAAATACACTTTAGCTGATTCTTGTGTCCTGCTATTTTTCTAGTGACGCTGTTTGTTGCTCCTGTCCCTGCATGATGATTTCTCATTGTTGTATCTGATGACACAACAATGTATCATTCTGAGTTTTCACTACACTATATTACCACAACAAAAGTCTGGACGTGCGACTGTGCGAGGTTGGACAACCTGTCAAATTATCTGAAAAATCTTGAGTTTCAAGCTTCAAACCTGTCAAGTTTTTCTAGTTCTTAAGCGTGTGTTTGGATTTCTTAAAAATGTTTGTTACCTTTTCATTAGGAGGCCAGAAGTAGATTTTTCCATGGTTAACTGCTATTTGTTGGTGTCTTTTAAATTTCTGCAAATTGGTGGGGTTGAACAAATACACAAAGTGCAGAAGCAATACCTATATAGAGGAGGCATTGAATTGCACAAGTTAAAAACGTTGTTCGCCATTCTTGTTCCAAGCTAAGTTTGAGATTTAAGAGATGTTATGATTGTGCTTTTAGGAGCCGAAATAAGAATGCTGGTGGGTGTAGCTTGTCTAGGCTATGCTTAGCTTCTTTGGTGTATGGATTGTTTGTTTCATCGACTCTATCTCAGTTGATATTAACGTTCCAAAACTGATTATATTCTTTTGCTGTTAATCGAAATGTCAGGATAGATAGAGAAGGCCGATCTTGTACAACAACAAATATTTCAAATATTTCAAGGATTTTCTTTTATGTTTCCATGACCCGGCCTGACCCGGCCTGACCAGGCCAAGCCTAGAACACAAGTTAAACGAGTTAATTTATGGGCTAGTAAGTTAACTTGAGTATTTTTTTTAAAATAATATTATTTTGGATTGAAAAATAAAAACAATATTATTTAAAAAAAATATTGATTTGCTGGAGCTTTTGCTCGGGTCAAGCATATAAATGATTTTGAAAATTAATCATTTTAATTTAGATCTTATATTAGCTAAATCAATCCATCAAACCAGGTCAGGTTTGAAAAACTATGGTTTTCACCCCAAGTTTTCTTGTGTCTCTTGTCGGCTTCCAGCTGTGGAGCTGTAAGATACCTGCATTTCAACTGCAAAGTCATTCTATCGATTATCTAGATTTTTAAAAAAAAAAAGAAAGAAAGAAAGAAAGAAAAGAAATAGAATTTAGGCCCATATAACTTTATCCATGGAAAAAGAGGCAAATGAAGAAACTGGGGTCCTTAAAAAGAAACTGGTGTCTTCTCTCTTTGATCGGTCGTATTTATTTGGTAGCACTAAAAAGTACGAGGATGGAATAACGTCAGAAGGGTCCAATTTTGGTGCTGCTGGGTGGGGATATGCATGTCTTGAGCACTTGTTTTAAAGTGAGATTTTCTTTTTTCAATCAAAATGTACTCTCACCAATTCTATTATTACTCTATTAAAAAATTAATAAAAATGTATTTTGTTATTAAAATATAAAAATAAATATTTTAAAATAAATTCATATCATTTTAAAACAAAAATATATATATAAAAACATGTTCTCTATCTAAACTACTTTTATCTCTTTAAAGACAATATCTAAACATAGTATAAAAAATATCCAAGGTTTGTGGGTGCCCAAACACAACGCCCCTCCCTTGCAATTACTGCTAAAACTTAAGTAATTGGTTCATGTACAGACTGAGTTCTATTGGGGTGGTAGAGAGACGAGGAAGACAGTACCTTGAGACACCTGGCCAGATATGACTTGTATCATATCTAGTGTTTTTTTGGTTCATTGATCATCTGAATTAATTTTAATTTTTTTTATAAATAAAAATAATATTATTTTAATTAAAAAAATAAATAATTCATGAATTAAAAGTGAATTTTTAACCAGATCTTATCAGATGAACTTAAAATTTTGACTTTTTGAGTTTATTTTAAACCTAATTTGATTCTAGTTCTTGATTAGTCGGATCCCAAATTAAGTTACCGGGTTTAATTTAAAAACTAATATGTAAAAGGTGTTGCATATAGCATCTTCTAGTTTTTAGTGTCGAAATCTTCAAATTTTCAATCTCTTCTCACATAATACCACATGTTAAAAGCTCTCAACATTCAACAATTTTCAAGGTATGTTATAGATTAAGCCTCCAATCACTACTCATAATGCCGAACTTTGACTTAGTGTGCCTTTATTAGCGCTAGAAAATTGCTTCATAGAGGGACCAAGTTCTTGAACTCATTGAACATCCCACTCTCGAAGTAGATGTCGGCAACCACCACTCATCTTCTTCTTTTTTGTCTTTCTTTCTTTTCTTTTTTCTTCTTTTTTTTAATAAACAATTTTGGTGAAGTTGTTCAGTCCCAAGTTTTTTCTTCTCAAACATTTTTTTTTTAAATGGAAAGTTAATTAACCAATTTTTTTTTTTGGTTTATTAACTCTCCATAATTCGAGTTTTATAAAACAATTACGTGACTCTCCCAATTGGATTTGTTTATTTTATTTTTTTAAAATTAGAACCGAGCATCTTTATAAAAATTGTCACATGAGTAATATCTCTCAACTCAACGAGCATCGTCATATCTAACTATTGGATATCTATTAACAATTAAGGATAATTGGACCCAATATCCCTCATGTGAAGAATGTAAGATTAAATTTGTAAAATTACTCACAAAGTTTAATTTGTGGGTTTGAAATAAACACTAGGCATTAGATGTTTTTTTTTAATACATACTTTAAACAAACACACTATTAGCCAATAGATTTACTATAAAGCTTGTTAAAGAATCATCTCAACCCAAAAACTTAAACTGTTAGGTGATGTCTCAATATATAATTTATATTATTCTCTAACATACCCCCTCAAATATTTGGGCTTGAAACTTGCACAAGTCTATATTATCTTGTGCTTAATTTTTATCAAATAAATAAGGATGGTGAGATTCGAACTCGTGACCGTTTGGTCATCAAGACTCTAGTACCATGTCAAAGAGCCAATTCAACCCAAAAATTTAAGTTATTAGGTGAGATTTCAAGATATAATTTATATTATTCTTTAACGGAGATAAAATGAAATTAAATAGGAAATGTATTTAATAATCCGGTATAAGATGCTTTTCAAGAGTATTTTTTAATTAAAAACATATTAAAATAAATTTTCTCATAACAAATTTAGCACGTCAAAACCATAACAAGTATATGAAAAAACATAAATTTGATTTATTAAATAAAAAATAATTTGAGAAATATTTTTTTTTAAAAAAAGAGGCAAAACCATTTTTCATTTTCATGTATTATGTAAACCTATCAATTATTGTCAACTACCAAACTTGTACAGGGGTTGCCATTCATGATTATGAATGTATTTGAAAGTGAAGTGTGGTTTTTTTTCCGTGAAACCCACATAAAAAAACAAGAAAAAACATGTAAAACTTGCTTTTAATAATGACATTTTATGTATTAAAATACCGTGATTCGAATGGTGAATTCATCACGTTACCGTATAGAATTGTCGTTTTGAATTTATCAGTAATTCTATCGGTAAAATCACCTGTAAAAACTTTTACGTCAACAAACTGTTTTTTTTAATTCTGAATATTTCGTTTGTCATTCCATCGATAAAATCGGTATTTACCGGTGGAATAACAGGCGGAAAAAATTCCATCAGTAATTGTGATCTCAAATCACCGACAAAAGCATTCCGTCAATAAATCCATTGATGTTAAATAAATATCTATTAGTGTTTTATATATATATATATATATATATATATATATATATATATATATTACACCCAATCACACCACAATCCCAAAGACACCCGTATATATGTTGCTTCCTATCCACATTGAAGGTGAAATATATCCTTACCCTATGTCCCAATCAACTAAATATCCCCTTGGGACTTTTCTACAAAGCGTTGTGAGGAGGTTCTAAATATCCTTAGATATTACTCACACCTTGCACAGCAATTTATAATCATTCACAAACTAAACATAACAAAGACTAGCTAAATAATTAAATATCATGAATGATAATGGGTGCTCTATAAAGGTAAGATTCTTTACTCGCCTTGTTTTTTCTCTTGAATATTTTTAAATAATTTAATTTCTTTACTATAAAAACTTAATGAAATTAATTTCTAACTTGGCCATTTTGTACATCTATTTCTTGTCACCCTCTTCAATGCAAAACTAATTTTCTATCTATAAGAGTTAAATCTAGAGAGCAAATGTTCTTTTCAACCATGGCAGGGGATATTTGAAGGGATATTTGGGGCAGTAGGAACGTCGTTCATGCTTTAAAGCTTAGAGGCACATGGGATATAGATAAGATCCGACGACCACCCAAACTAATGAATCTTTTCCTGCTTTCTTTTCAGTCGACTTCACCTGTAAGTTCAACTAAAGTAATTATGAAGAGAACTGAGGCTTGGCCCGCATACATCAGCAGATTAGAACCAATAAAATTCTCCACGGCACCATTCAACATTATGGCTCTCAAGTATCCGAATCCTTTCATCTCCATGCAGCCAAAGATCTTTTGCCTGAAAAATATTATGAAAAAAAAAAAAAACCCTCAAAAACCAGTGGTCTAGACTCTAGTCTGTGCCTTGCTTTCCGACGGGAAACAATCATTCTAAATACGTATGCATAGCATGATGACGTGCCTCGGTTACACAAACCAGTGCAATTAGAACATCGCAGTAATTACTTACCCAAAGAGTTTTATACTCTATAGATTATAAATAAATAAATTAGCTCTCTTTCAAAAATCATCAAGCATTACTGAGTGAGATATAGATTAAACCTTTACCATAAAGTTTTAAAGTACTCTATTGGTAAAATAGGTATGGGCGAAGAATGAAAATGGCTTCACCATCAAAATAAACCTTTTCCCTTTTTTTTTTTTTCCTTTCTTTTTAATCCACTTTTTTGACATAGCTTAGATCTGTGCTCACATGGAATGGAACTCATGCAATCATCACTGTTAATTAAAGGGGAAAGAGGACTTAAAATAACTCCTAGATCACATGGGTATTGGAATCTAATCAATATTATTTAATTTCTTTTTTCAACATATATATATATATATATATATATATATATATATGCTAATATTCCAAAGCATACCAGATTCATAGTGCAAATCTCCTCTTAATTTGCTGGCATTGGTATTGTCCCGTATACATTGATAAAATTAATGCAAGTAAATTGAATATTATAAGTAGACTGTAACTATTTTTTTATTATATTAATAATTATTTAAAAATTTATACAGGTGCAGTGAGTCGCCCTCAAGTCTCAACCCAAATACTGTTTGGGGTGTGTTTGTTTTTTTTCTTTAAAAAATTGAAATCCTTGACGATGAAGATCGAGACTCAAGGTATCGTTAATTTTTTATTTATTGCATGAAGTTGACATTTTGTTAGGTGATTTTTATAGGCAGATAGAACATTCCCTTTGTAGATCAAAGCTTATAAATATATATTAGATTAGTGTGGTAATATACTTAATTTATCATACCAAGATTGTAGTTAAAAAATAATTAACATGAATTACTAGTTTATCATCACAAAAATATGCTAAACAAAAAATATTCTAGAAAATACTAGAATTTATCCATGTTTAAATTAACTATACTTAAATTAAAAAAAAAGTATTTGTTTGTTGAAGCACTTTAAAATAATAAATATTTTGTTGTTGTTAATGATGAATTATTTGTTCTTAAAGTTTTATTACTCCTCACTTGTGCAACTAAGAAGTATGCAATATACCTCTTAAGATTCCAACAACATTATCCTGGTTTAAATGCACTTCTAAATCAAGATCTTTCAACAAAAAATATAAAACTCAAATATCTCTCAACAATATGAATCTAAATTTTAGATTTGAAAGGAAAATTAAAATATAAAATGAGAATAAAACACTAAAACATGAGGTGGGGAAGAATGCATAAAAATCTAAAAAATTATTGGGTTAAACTCTTCTTCCACCCCTTTTTATAGTGAATTTTGAAAGCTAAAAGGTTAAAGAATTAATAAGAATTAATTCTCACTATTACCAACCTTTAATTAGCCACCATAAATCAATAATTAAATTTAGAAAAACAAAGAATTTTTTAAGATTAATTTCTTATTCCCCCATAACTTTTTTTAATTAAAACAAACTTTCAACATCTATTTTGCTTAATTTCTCTCCAACATCTAAATATTAAATTGATTTTTTAAATGTTTTTCTAACTATTTTTAAAATGATAATGTCAAAAATAAATAAAAAAATTATTTTAATATATTTTTAATTAAAAAATATTTTTATAAAAATATCATGTACAGTATTATCAAACAAACATTAAATAAAATGAGAAAGATGGGAAAATAAAAGAATTGGAATTACCTAAAAAAAGGTTCGCTAAAGCAATACCTAAAAATCAAGATGATTCTTAAAAGTGTAAAACACTTTTCCCATCCTTTATGGAAGTTTCTTGTATCCTTCACAAACGCAGACAAAAAATGAGAGCATGCAATTATCAAAATAAATAAATTAAATTAAATTAAAAATCATGCACAATGTATCATGATGTGCATCACATCACATACATGATATGAATCATGTATTCCCATTGGCCACTCCCCTTGATGATTGCTGCACGTCCGAGTGGCGCACGTGTAAACATAGACTAAGTGCAGGGTAGTGCGGCACCCCTTTTTTAGCAAACCGGAAATTTTTTTTTCCTCTCAATTTTACCTTCTCCGATGCTTCTCATGCATATTCAACCATGCCGTTTTTAATGAATAATGATTAGTTTGATTCTTTTAGGGATTAATTTATCAAACAATGTAATGAATTAAAACATTCATTAAGTTAGAATTTAGAATATATTAATATATTGTTTGAAAGTATGATTTTGGTTGTTTTTTAAAGTATTTTTGTTTTAAAATATATTAAAATGATATATTTTTTTATTTTTTAAAAATTATTTTTAAGATCAGGGCATCAAAATGATTTAAAATATAAAAAAATAATTTTTAATTAAAAAAATTAATTTTTAAAAAACACGGTGCAAATCACATTTCCAAACAAAATCTAAATTTCATATAATACATATATGTTCTTGATATATTAACTTGAAATCTAATCTGAGTTGATGGTTGAATTTGTTAATAATCAAGTGAGTTTAAATATTAATCTAGTTAAATATAGATGGATAAATCTAGGTATTCATATTAAATTCTAATGTTATAAGACCTGGTAAATTTTAAAAAGGTAATTCAATTTTTATTAAAAATAACTTTGTTTCATTAAAAAATAAAATGAAACAAGAGCGATTTATTATTATAATTTAGAATGAAATTAAGGTGGGCTTAGTGATAATTAATTAATTAATTAATAAGTAATTAAGTAAAGGAAGAGGCTTAAGAAATTCCCCGCCCCGCTGTCGCTTTCGATCGACATGCTATAGCGGAGGAAATTGCCGAAGACTCCAGCGTAGAGTCAAGTCCACGCACAACATCAGGCGAGCACTGGCATCATGACACCTATAATTACTATTCGTATAGCATAGCCCTACCTACCATTACTAGCTAACCTAGCATGGTGACGGTGATGTGAAAATCGTCATGGACGTGCATGTTTCAACATGTATAAACTGGAATACAAGGAAGGCGGAGACAGAGAGGTGGAGCTAGGGTTTCTGATCAGGAAAATGCTCTTGCTGAATTTTCGCCCTCCTGCCTCGAGCAAGAGGACAGATAATACTACAAAAATGAAAGACAGCTGCAATTTGGTGCTACACTCCTCTCTCTTTCTACATGTCTGTTTCTTTAACCTATTGGCCTGGAATATATGTTTGCGCTTTGCAGTGCTAACCAGCCCCTCAGGCTCAGCCTCCCCAAGGATAGCAAACAAGGACACCGGACAAAAAGTTAACTAGGCGTGTTTTGCAGGTTCACGGTCCAATTTTTTCAAATAATTGGTAGGCCCCAGCCCTACGATACCACTCTCTTTTTGCATTAAAAATGGCTTGTTATTATATATATATATATATATATATAGTCACTTCAATGGCACAGGGCCCTTCCTATGGTTCTAGTTCTCTCCCTTGTGCAAGGAAGGACACTAGACAATTTTCTGTTGGCTTGTATATTTCGAGCTTAAAGGGATGACTCATCTCGCTTATCTTTAACATTGATTTGGTTGGTGTTAGATTAATACCAAAATCAGTAATTATTTTTAATATTAACTTATCAAAACTATAAAAAAAAATATTAATTTAAAGTTTTTGTTTTTTATAAAAAAACCACCCACATTAGTACATTAGTGGTGCTGATGATAGGGATTGAAATTAGGTGTGACTGGTAGGTGCGGCAGGATTTTTTTTCGCCAAGAATCTCTGCGAGGGCATCGTCACAATTTCTTTTACTCCACGGGCAAAACATCATTTACAAGACCAGATCCTGGCGTGGATATATATACATAACCAAAATTAACCACAAGAGCCAATCCTCCTAGAGTTGTGATAGCATCGTCTCACCAAAAGGAGAGCCCCTGGTTCATGACCACCTAGAGTTATTGGCATTTAAATAGAAACAAAGACATGCGCAAAGCGCAGTCACAAAATTACATTAAATCCAGATAAACTATACTCCATTAATCCAAAACCTTAAAAATATTCCAGAATCAAGATCCTCCCACCAGACCAAATAGATAATCATAGTAATTGGCGTCTATCACCACCACCCTTAACCGAAACCCCCCTCCCCCCACTCACTCTATTCATTATTATTTACATTTTAGCTCATTTTATATAATTACTGGCACTGCTTAAACACCTTGACCTCACATGATAGAGCAGGCATTAGGGTTCTCATCATTGAACTGCAAATGATCTGGGTAAGCCTGAACCGGTCGATATCCCTGATGCGGTGCATGCCCGAATCCATACCCCTGATGCGGTGCATGCCCGAATTCATACCCATACCCGTAATCTGGTCCATGTGAAGCATAAACAGGTTGACCCACATAACCATTTCCATAGATTGGCTGACCCATGTATCCCAATCCAGGTTGCACCGTTAACTCCATCCTGTTGATCTCTTCCAATTTTGCAGCAGCAGCAGCAGCAGCAGCATCTTGCCCGCCACCATTTCCACCGCCACCTTTCTTCTTTCCACCGCCACCTTCAGCAGCATTATCAGCTTCCTTACCACCTTCCTTCTTCGGTGGCACAATGTCCACTGGCCTCTTAAGCCTCTCCTTCAAAGTCTCGGCCAAAGCCTTCACATCCATCGTCCCTTTGACCGTCACCAATTCCGTCTTTGTGTCAATTCCTATCTCTTGCACACCTACAAAAAATTAAAATAATAAAGTTGATTAGTACTTAATAATTACTAATTAATCAGCAGCATTAAAAAATTTAACGCCGTGACTTGAACGGAAGGGAAGATTTTGAAAACGTATATACCTTTGGTCTTGAGGACTATCTTTTGAATCTTCTTAATACAACCCTTGCAGTGAAGTCCCAGCTTTAGTACCGCCGTGCTCACCGGAGCCTGTTAACATTTGAATAATAACGGCAAGTCATTAATTAATTAATCATAAATCATTACAATTAATAACAAAAGAATCCCAACAGTAACCCAAAAAAAAAAGTATAAACTAAGGCTCAGGCTCTAAATTTTTTAAGCAATACCTCTTTTGGTTTAGCAGCAGAGTCTGGTTTTTTGTCATCGGATTTCTTGTCCTCTTTGTTGCTGCTGCTGTTGTTATTTTTGTTGCTGTCTTGTTTTTGGGGTTGGGGAGAGATGAGGTCGACCTGCTTCTTGGTTTTAAGGTGGAGATAGTCTCTGACTTTCAAAGGATCAATCTTTCCTGTAACAGTAAGCTTGTTTGAAGATGGCTCTGCTTTCACTGTCTCTACGCCTAAAAAAACCCCAAAAACAAAACCCATTAAAGAAACAGCAAAAACCCAGTTGCGGGATCTGCATAGCAAAAAACGGAATATAAATCTTATACTGAGAAGGAGAAAAACAGAGTAAAAAGAGATAATCTTTAGAATCTGCTTATGCAAAAAAAAAAAAAAAGCCCCACAAGGTTAAAAAAAATGGATACCTTCAAAAGCACGAACAGATTTGACAATTTTTGAAACACATCCTTCACAATGCATTTCCACTTTCAAAACCACAGGGACTGGGCCTTTCTCTTCCTTCTTTCCTCCCCCATCACTGCCTTTGCTTTTCTCTTCCT
>Ga0325410_1001242_pt1 | contig 28101 bp, 18 predicted proteins | sample PopdelMetagenome_16_FD_206182 | JGI IMG/M metagenome (GOLD analysis project Ga0325410, IMG submission 206182) | Populus deltoides microbial communities from Bellville, Georgia, United States - Xylem-PdIQD-R3 | ecosystem: Host-associated > Plants > Phyllosphere > Stem > Wood/Secondary xylem...
TAAAACGACCTCCAACTCCAAGGGCACCACGACCTCGTCATCCTCAAAACACAGACGAAACAAAAACCTCATAACCGTCGAAATCAGAGATAGACGACGAAAGGTGTTATCTGCAGTGACGGCCACACACCTCAGTCCCTCACGCTCCTGTCTCCACGTGTCATCAGAAACTTCCGCTTACTCCAGATAGCCCCATCCCGGTCCCCTCTCTCTCCTCGCTCTCATATTTATCTCCTCGCCTCACATGCACTCGCACAGGTATATATTACCCCCCTCGAACTATAATAAAAGACGGGTTTGTTCAAGTTTTGGAGAGAGAAATATAAGTAGAGAGAGAAAGAGAGATGGATCACTCAGCAGATGCTCACAGAACGGATTTGATGACCATAACGAGGTTCGTGTTGAACGAGCAATCCAAGTATCCTGAGTCTCTTGGTGATTTCTCTATTTTGCTCAATCACATTGTTCTTGGCTGCAAGTTCGTTTGCTCTGCTGTTAACAAGGTAGGTCCCTTTCAGCGTGTTCGATTCTTTTTAACCAAACACGTAAACGTGACTTCTTCTTTAGCCACCTTTGATCGCTGGCGAATTGGAAATGAAATGAAATGAGAATTCTAAAAAAAACAATTCTATCACCCGTGAATAAATTATTGAAGAAAAAATGAAATGCTTGTCTATGAATTTATAGGTCCTATAAGTAAGATTTATTCATCTCCAATTTTTTACTCGTGCAGGCGGGTCTAGCCAAACTTATTGGACTTGCTGGGGAGACCAATGTTCAGGCAAGTTGTTGAGGGCCGGGTCCAAACTCCAAGCTATTTGTTGTTATATAAATACAATGGCTAATTCGATTATATTTCACTTTCTTGGAAAAAGGGTGAAGAGCAAAAGAAGCTCGATGTTCTGTCAAATGAAGTGTTCATTAAGGCCCTAGTAAGCAGTGGCCGAACAGTAAGTAAGGGGGTAATCTATTTGTATCTATGAACTGAATTTGTTGGAATTTGTGTAAGATTTTGGATCTTGGGGCAGTGCATCCTTGTCTCGGAAGAAGATGATGAAGCAACATTTGTGGAGCCTTCAAGGCGCGGAAGGTATCTGCAACTATTCTCCTTTCTTCGCTATTTGTTACAGCCTGTTCTGTTTTGGATTGTTAGACTAACACGTGGTATCGGTTTTGATATATGAGCAGGTACTGTGTTGTATTTGATCCATTGGATGGATCCTCCAACATTGATTGTGGTGTTTCTATTGGAACGGTATCATGTCTAATTCTGAAACATGACATTGTTCTATTTTTTAAATTCAAATACTTAACTGACAAGATGAAGAGTGATTGTTGTTACAGAATAACTTGATATTGCAGTTACATTTTGAATGCCTTCTCCTTCATCTAGATTTTTGGGATTTACATGGTGAAAGATGGCCATGAACCAACTCTAAATGATGTGTTGCAACCTGGGAAGAACATGCTTGCAGCCGGCTATTGCATGTATGGAAGCTCTTGCATGGTATGATAAATCACCTTTCGTATAGTTAAAAGGCTATTCTTCTTCTTCTTCTTCTTGTTTTTCTCTTAAATGTCATTTGGGATTTTCAAGACGACAGGTCGTATATCCCTTTACATCACCTTATTGATTTGAGAAGTTTCTTTATGTTAATTAGAAATTTGAATTCTTTTGATTAGGGTATGATGATTATGGTTCACGAGGTTATTTGTCTGCCACCATGACTTGCACTTTGATATGTCATCTACTGATTAATCATCTTATGATTTGGCAGCTTGTTTTGAGCACCGGATCTGGTGTTAATGGTTTCACCCCGGATCCATCCCTTGGGGAGTTCATACTTACTCACCCTGAAATAAAGGTAAATCCTGTTTTCATCAGTAAATTGCGGAATTGCAATCAGTTTAATTGTGTGATTACGTGTCATAGTTAGCTGCACATACCAGGAGTTCAATCCATACTCTTTAATTACAAGAACCGCATGTTTATCCTTAACCAAAACTGCATACTGCAGTTAAGTGTATGTTTAGGTAGTTATTGATTACTGTTTTAAAATAAAAGAGATAGAGATAATAAAGATAAAAAATACAAGATAAAGAAAGAGAGGAAAAAAAATTATATTTAATAACCGTGTATAAAATAAAGTGATTATCTTTATATTCTGTTTGATTATAATATACAAAATAGAATAAAATATAAAAAATTTATTTTATCTTTAATTTGTATTACAATCAAGTTTATATATTTTAAAAAATAATTAGATTTATTTTTAGTTTATATTAAGAGTTAAAATATAATAACTCTAGTTATAAAACATGAATTGATCCGACGAATTGACTCGGAGCCTGAACTAGTTCAGGTTTAAGAAAAATAAAGATATGATTAACCTCACTTAATTCAGTCAAAAATCCAAGTCAATTCACACACTAGGATGAAATAAGAGTTAAAAAAACTATATTTTTTTAAAATTTTTTATTTTTGTCAAAATAAGATTGTTTTTATTTTTTTTTTTAAAAAATTTGGGTCAACCCGTAGCCCGAATCTTGTCTCGGGTAAATTCTCGAGTCAGATAATAATAATTTTTATCTATAAATATTATATTTTAAAATATAATCTCTTGAAAAAAAATCAACTTCGAAATTATTTATGAATAAATTTATTTTTTTATTTTTATCTTTGTAATTTCAAGAAACTATCTCCATCGTGAAGTAACAACCAAACGTTAATTCTTTAGAGGCTGCTACCGTATATCTTCTTTTTAAATAGTAGAAAACTGCTATTTAAAATAACACCGATTCAGTTTATTATGGAGGTATGTGTTTCTCACATTTCTTTCTGGACAGATTCCAAAGAAAGGAAAGATTTATTCAGTGAATGAAGGAAATGCAATTAATTGGGATGGTCCAACAGCCAAGTATGTAGTATTCATTATGATCATCTATTACATTTCCGGTGATTATATGCTGTTGTTTACCGGTATTTTACAACTCTAGGTATGTTGAAAAATGCAAGTTCCCCGAGGATGGATCCTCAGCAAAATCTCTAAGATACGTTGGAAGGTATCCTTGATTCTCTTTCTAGCAACTACAATTTTATGTTATTTTGATCAGTCAGTCATTTAATTACTGCAGTTACCTTCTGAGGCTATCTACTCCCCAAAAAAATGCACACTTGATTGTTGAACGAAAAATATAAGTAAAATGAATCACATGCCTTTCTACTTAGAAATCTTTTCAGTCCAACCCGAATCTGAATTTCATCCCATTCTGGTGCATTCAAAGTTGTAAGGAACAGGACTGAAGTTAGAAAATATTGTAGTCTCTGTATTTAGGTTATGGCTACTGCTCCAGACTCTCTTCAGATTATTGTATCTGACTTCGGAGAACATCACCCATTTCATCCGTCTGTTTGGATACTGTCAAAAGTTAGCGTATCGAAGATGTTTTATTAGCAAAACTAACTAATTATTTTGTTGTTTGAATTCCTTCATGAACAATTCATTATTTGGGTCATATATTCCAGTTTATTTTTACAGGAGTACTATTGATACTCAGTTGACGACTACTACTGTTCGTCATGAAATCAAATATTCCAGTGTGATTATTTTCAGCGTATAGAAAACCGACAATATCCGTCTCTTTTCATATGGCTTTGCTGTCTTCAATTTGAGATTCTTAGTTTTTTTATGACATTTTCGTATGATACACAGCATGGTAGCTGATGTCCATCGCACATTACTTTATGGGGGTATATTTTTGTACCCTGCGGATAAGAAGAGCCCCAACGGGAAACTGCGGTACGTTTATGCACTCTTGGTGCTGGTATTTCTCCTAAAATGTTTGATGAAGCCTCTGGTCGTCTCTACCTGTTCTAATCTGGGACTCATTGTGGATATATTTGTGTAAACTAGTGTTCTATATGAAGTCTTCCCGATGTCCTTTTTGATGGAACAAGCAGGAGGGCAGGCTTTTACTGGCAAGCAACGGGTACTGGCTTCGTTGTTTTTGTTGTTGAGCTGTTTCGCTTCTCAGATTTATGAAAACTTAGTATTCAGTTGCTTCAACCACCACCACCACCACTATTATTATTAAAAAATGTGCTTCTATTTAAAGTTATCAAGCTGTTTCCTTGCTTGTTTGTCCTGCCCTCATGTAAAGGGACCATAGACTATATTAATTATATTGCTCTAAATTTGATACATTGTTTTTTGAACTTGTAAAGGTTACATGGTAGTTTATAGTTGAAGCTGCATGGAAGTGGTAATATATTAATTTCATATGTTAATAGGCAGTAGCACGATCCAAGCTAGCCTCTGCCATTCCAATAAAAAACAAAAAGAAAAACAATTAGTTAATAGTAATTGGGAAAAAAAAGAATGACCGGGGTGATTGACGTTCCTTTTCTTTAGCGTCTGATGTAATCATTTTCCTCGGCAGGCACTGGACTTAGTTCCAACGAAGATACATGAGCGCTCTCCTATATTTCTTGGCAGCTATGATGACGTCGAGGAAATCAAAGCACTCTATATATAATGCTGAAGAGAAGAAAGAATAGACACCTATATATACTGTGGCTATATTTGGGATGGCGTTGCACCATGCCACAACGCTCGAAATTCCGAAGGGGGTTATTTGTTGTTACTTGTATTATAGTACTCATAATATTTTCATAGCCTTTAATTGTTCTATGGGCATTTGACCTGTTTCTGATAATCTATTTCATCAGAAAAGCGTTTTCATTTCATCTGATGTGTGTTCATTGATGGGATAAACAAACCTTTCGGCTGATACTGGAAAAATGAGGAAGGATGTGATCATACACGATTGATACATCGATCGTGACCACATAGGAAGCTAGATCCATTAATTTCTCCATGCGGGAAAACGTTGTATGCAACTTGTTTGTCTTGGACAGCAAGTGCACATAAGCACGCTCTGGAGTTTACAGTTAATTTTAGAGATGCTTTTCAGCCTCGCAAGGGCCGGGGTACTGCTGTCCACAGGAACGTGGAGCTAGTAACGAAGACACCATGGCACGCACACGGAAATGGCACGGAGTGATTTCGCTTTACTTCCGGGGCAATTGCTTGTTTTTTTTTTTTCCTCTTTGTGCTTTCCATGAGTGTTTCCTATCATTTTCTAATTCAAAGTTTCAAATCTTCATACTCCAGATGCCACGTTGCGCATCATGCAAATGGGCCCTTTGCTAGCACTGCATGATTCATTTGATTAGTCTTTTTTATATATCATTTCATCTTGCCAAAGTTATCTGTTTCACATTCGTTTGCAATGATGACAAAAATCTGCAATCATGCTAATTTTAAACCCTTTTCTTGACGTTTGGTCGAGCAAACCGCATTACATGAGTTCTTTTCCATGTTCAATGCATGATAATGCTTATCGCGGGATAAAGAGATTTATAAAGGAAAGCAGTGTTGGGGAAAATGGTTGACACCATATTTTTTAAAAAAGTTAATTTTTTTTATTTTCAAATTATTTTAATGAATTAATGTTAAAAATATTTTTTTAAAAATAAAAAATATTATTTTAAAACAAAAAAACATTTTAAACTACAAATATTATAAGTCTTCCGAACACCATATTCGCGATTACAAAAGCTCGTAGAAAAAGCAAAGCCCTTTCATTGAATTTTCCTAGCAACAACAATGTTAAGAACTCTCGGAGAACGCGAGTTTACTTGCTAGCTCGAACGTCTAGAAGTTTAAATCCTATCCCTCGCTGTCGGCACTTTATTTTTTCTCCATCTCTTTTTATCACACCCCTACGCGCACAAAGGAAAAGAAAAGGAAAAATAAAAATGTTTACATGATCGCAATTACTCCCTCCAAAAGAGCTATCCTTTCCTAACAAACTTTTAACCATCATCATAACTCCACACTTAAAAAAAGAAAAAATGAAAAAAATGCATTCCAAAAATTAAATAATTTTAGTTAATCATTTACAATTATAGAACACCAAAAAGAAGGAAAGAAAAAGAGCTACCTAATAGAAACGGTCCTCCTACGCTCCTTTCCTTCTCAAGCGCCACTTGTCTTAAAATCCACTCACTCATACCAAGCCGTAAACTACACCAGATACATTCTCCTCTTCTCCTTCTCTCTCCCCCCTCGAACGTTCAATTAATACCAAATAATCAGTCATAGCAGACCAGATCTACCCCCAAACAAGAAACCCCTAAAACTCCATTAAATTACGAAAATGTCAAGCGATAGCGACGATGAAGACGAGCTTCTCCAGATGGCATTAAAGGAACAATCTCAACGCGATCTCAACTACCAGCGCCCGCCGTCGAATCAGCGCAAGCCGGTTGTCAATTTCGTCCAGCAGCCAAGGCAACCGCCTCCCCCGCAGAGGCCGGCGCCGACGAAGAACATGGCGAATCAGACGAAGAATAGGATAGCAGTGGAGGATGATGATGATTCGGAGGTGGAAATGCTGAGCATATCGAGCGGTGATGAGGAGGTTAGTAAGGACCGTGGCGGTGGAGGAGGTGCGGCAGCGAGAGGGAGAGGTGGACGTGGCGCCGGAGGGAGGGAGGAGGAGACAGGGTGGGATGGCGAAGAGCCTGATTGTTGGAAAAGAGTTGACGAAGCTGAGGTTTCCACAGAACTCTCTTAAATTTTTATCAATGTATCTATATTTTGAATCATAGATGTGAATGATTATAGAAACCCTTGGTAATTATGCAGTGTTGAGTTGATTCTTTGTTTTGGAGAATGATATGTTAGGCATTACTGATGATGCAGGAAGAATCATAATATGTGAAATTTAGTTTAAAATGGTTAGTTTATTGAAGGTGCTGAAGCTGTGCTCTTATGACAGCTTGCTCGTAGGGTTCGTGACATGCGAGAGTCGAGAACTGCACCAGTGGCTCAAAAGTTTGAGCGGAAGCCTTCAGCATTGGCTAGAAAGGGGCTCAACACTCTGCAATCATTTCCCCGTGGCATGGAATGCATTGATCCACTTGGATTAGGGTAAGCTTCTCGCATGCAATTTTCATTGATAAGCAACATTTTTCAGTTTCTGAGGCTTGTTTTGGCTCATGGATTGCGCTAGTTGATTATTTTGAGGATTCCAAATTTCTAGACATTTGTCAAAGCTTGAAGAACAAGAGTTTATGATATTTCAAAAGTGGAAATGCTAATAGATTCCCTTTCAAACATAGAACTATAAAATCTTCTCCTTTAGGAGACTGAAGTATAGGTTTCCTTGATATTTTACCTTTCAAAGTCACTTATGCTAAGTGTTATCCTGAGTTTGTTGTGAACTTACAGGATTATAGATAACAAATCATTAAGGTTGATCACTGATTCATCAGAAAGCTCTCCATCAAAATCTGATAGAGATCACTTGGACAATATCCTTCGTGGTATTCCTCTTTTCCCTTTCTCTCACTTTTCCTCCATTCAATCTTACCTATTTGGTTCATTTTATATAACTACACATCATTGCTCTCAATAATATACATTTCCGCATCACCAGATAATTTGTTCTCTCATTATAGTATCATGTACTATCATCAGGAGCTGAATACTCTTTAAATTAGAGCACAGCCATTAAGTCTGCATATTAAGCGGGTGCTCTTATGTGTAATGCTAAAAGGGATAATCATAAATACTTGTTAAATTAGGGCTATTCGCTCATCAAAACTAGCAATTGTAAGAAAGTTATTTAAATTCAGCGCTGATCTTCATGTTTTCCACCCATCAGCAATCAATAAATGAAATGACATTCTCAAAGCCATGAGAGAAGGGGCAAGGTCTTAGGATCCTTAGAGTTTCATTGATAGAATTTATCCTTCAGCAGTGATATTCCGATTGAATTAATCAATGGGTGTATTAGCCGCTTGCTTTTTGTCTTCCACGAAACTTTTGCAATAAATTATGCATAAGCCTTTTTGAGAAGTTGATAGATTTAATTCACAGGGCAGCAATAGATGCTTATTTTTGAGGCTATTTATTTTAGTGGTTATGATGTCCGGCTACATCTTTTTAATGTTTATATTTGCAGAGAAGTTGTTGTATTTCTCTGAAAACTTTGATGCAAAGCTATTCCTATCCCGAATACATCAAGATACAAGTGCAGCAGAGTTGGAGGCTGGTGCACTTGCTTTAAAAACTGATCTCAAAGGACGGACTCAACAGAGAAAGCAGTTGGTTAAAGACAATTTTGACTGCTTTGTCTCTTGCAAGACTACAATTGATGGTATGCAATCATCATGTTGCATTGCTTGCTAGATTTACTCTTAACCATGTCAAGTGAGCTGCAGAATTTTTGTCTACACCCAGCTTTCAGTGGGCATGGTTTTTGCTATGCAAGGTTATTGGAATTGTAGCCTGTAATGATATGCTGAGTGTTGTATTGATCTTGATGTTGGAATTGTTAATTCATTTACAGATATAGAATCAAAATTGAGACGGATTGAAGAAGATCCTGAAGGTTCCGGGACTTCTCACCTGTATAACTGCATGCAAGGAGTAAGCTCACTTGCTAATCGTGCTTTTGAGCCTCTATTTGAGAGACAGGTTTGTGAGAAATAACATTCATAACTTGGTTGAACTAGATATCTTTTGATGCATCACGGGTCACTTAGCTTGTTTTGTTTCTAAAACTAGGCCCAAGCTGAGAAGATAAGATCTGTGCAAGGAATGCTTCAGAGATTTCGAACACTGTTTAACTTGCCTAGTACAATTCGTGGAAGCATTGGTAAGGGTGAATATGACCTAGCAGTTCGGGAATACAAGAAGGCGAAGTCAATTGCTCTACCCTCTCATGTATGCAAGAATCAAGAGTTAATTTACTGTTATATTGTTTGGTTGAGGCAGATGCATCAAAGTATAATCTTTAGGCTTCAAGGGTTTTACTGTTGAACTTTTCTTGTACATGTTTATTGTTCTCCTGATTTATGGTAATGCTGAAAGCTTTACTGTTAAAAGACTTCTGTTATGGAGCATGCTCTACCATTTATATCTAATTTGACACGCATAATCTCAGTTATTGTTGATGCATTGATCATCATACACTCCTCTTGCAATTGCCAGTCATTGTATTTTCCCATTTGGTATGGTAGAGCACAGTCATTCTCAGCCATAATCTTCATGCTGCATTTCATTCCAAACTTGATTTGTTATGAACTATGAAGCAAAAGACAGGAAGTTTTGGTCGTTTGTGAAAGATGAATGAATATTCTTCGGCTTAATCATTTCATCATTTGATCTGCTTGATCAACTGTAAGAACTATCTGATATCTAAGAGCTGTGGCCTTAGTTTTGGGAGGACCTTTTTGTGGGATAGGGTCTACAAGGTTGAGCATCTTCTGGGTGAGAAAATGAAATGAATTTGTTGAGACTGTTGTTGACATCCATGTTTAAACATGAAATGTCCTCTCCTGTTGATTTTTCACATCAATAACAGTACCTTACTCCATTATATCTAAGTATGTCCTTGTATAGTTCTATTTTGCATCATCTAAAGATCTTAGATACAGCTAATTCCCATAGCATGTGTTTTTTGACAGAACATCTTTAAAACAATGTCTGAATGTCCCTATTCTTTTGAATCAGTTATAGAACATTGTTCTTTTCCTTCTCGCTTTTTTTCCCTTGCAAATTCTTACTGTTTTATGTCAATTTCAGGTGAACATACTAAAACGTGTTCTAGAAGAGGTTGAAAAGGTGATGAATGAGTTCAAAGGAACACTTTACAAGTCTATGGAAGATCCACAAATAGATCTTACAAATGTAAGGTTACTAACTTTACAGTGTAAAGTCATCTTTTGTACAGGAAATTACAAAATCAACATTGATCCAAGGCTTTGCTTGTTCTAGTTTATTGATACAGTAATATGGTAATGGGATTACCCACTAATATAAACCTTTTCATATCGATGCATAAGATCATAGTTTGTTATTTTTTTTCCGGTTTGAATAGAGGAAAAGTATAATTATATACTGGATAGTTTGTTTGCTTTGTGTCTCCCCGTGGTAACAATCATATATTGGAAAAACCATTGTGCAATAGCAGATCACATTATAATCTAGTACGCAGTGATGATCACACCCTTGACCACTAAGCATTTAAGTGAAACAATTCAAGCGGACATGTTGCCTTAGCTGTGGATACCAATTTACGTGGTTGGGTGGTATGTCTGGTCTGGTTATGCATAACCAGTAAACAGACCATGCTGTGCCTGAGTGGAACTTCTGGTTGAATGAAATTAATAATTCCTATTTTATTTTTGTGGTTACTGAAGTATTTGTCTTGTTTATTTAGCTTGAAAACACAGTGAGGCTGTTGTTGGAGCTGGAACCTGAGTCAGATCCCGTGTGGCATTATTTGAATGTGCAGGTCAGTGAATCCATAAACTAATCTTCATATGACATGCAATGCATGTAATTGAAAAGTCCGATTAACAGAAATATACAGGTTTTGTAACTTCTAATTTAAACACAATTGGAAGGCCAATTTATGGATTCTCAAGCTTTGTCCCTTTGGCAGAATCACCGAATTCGTGGATTGCTTGAGAAGTGCACCTTAGATCATGAAGCAAGAATGGAAACCTTGCATAATGAGATGCGTGAAAGAGCTCTTTCTGATGCAAAGTGGAGGCAAATTCAACAAAATCTGAATCAATCTGTATGTGCATTCATTAGAAATTATTCTGTTATATTTGTGTATCATGTAACCCATGGGTTGGTGCTGAACAATGATTTTACTTTGTATTATCTCTTATTACTGGCAGTCAGATGTTGACCATTCTCTTACGATGGGGAACATCCCTCCACCAGTAGATTCCCAGCCAGTAGATTTGAGTGGTGAAGAAGTTGATGCTCTTAGAGGAAAGTACATCAGAAGGTTGACTGCTGTGCTTACACATCACATACCAGCCTTCTGGAAAGTTGCTCTGTCTGTTTTCAGTGGGAAATTTGCAAAGGTATTTTGGATATTGTCTTTCTTCTTGGATACTAACTTGTATCCGTGGACTTTAATTGTCTTTGATGAATGCTTTTTAAAATTAATAAAAAAATGGAACAGAGCTTTTATGACATTTGTTTCATGCTGACACTTACATTCTACCATCTACACTTTTAACATCTCAGTTTTGTGTACTTTTTTTGGTACCATTATCACAAAGAATCGATTTAGATATTCTAATGTATCATCTACTGGCCATTTGTATGGACAGGGAGAAGCTGAATAAGCCAATATTTGGGTTAATAATTTTGGTTATGACATATAGTCCTTGACAGTGTCGTTAGGCTCTTTGCATCCTTATATTCTGTGCAGATCCACCATTAATAGCAGCAATTTATATTGTAGCATCAATGTTATATCAAGAAATTATAATAATCAGATGACATTGAGGAGTCGCTCTAAACAGAAAGTAGCCTTCTTTTATAGTCTCACTGAACATTACACCATTATAGTATTCTTCCTTGACAACCTTGATTTCTCTTACCCATATGTAAATCCAATCCAAAGTCAAACGTCATTTGATGTTTTATTTGAGAATTCATTCTTGAAATCTTTTTCAAGCTCAGTAAGGAAATTTTGAAACATGGGTACAGGACCCTTTGCATGTATTGTATGGCACCATTGATAAACACCAAAATAAGCGATATTTGACAACAAAGAAATTTATAGTAAAGAAAAATCCATGAACGTTATAAATTGCAAGGGTTCAAGTCTCTCTAACACGACAAGAGTGCCTATGCTCAGGGAAAGTAAGAAAGAAGACATGAAGCAGAATCTAATAATTCTACTGCTACTAAGACAATAGTGGTTTTGTTGCTAAGATGCAGGCATTGGCATCCCCCTCCTATTGGAATTGCTTGCTATAATTGCTTGGCTTTGAAGTTCTTAAAAATGTAAAACAAAGGAGCAAAATGATAATTTTGTTATCTCTTAGCCTTGATAAATGCAGTGACAACCTCTTCTCCAAGCCATGCATTAAAATAATTGTGTTGGTTTTTCTATCTTTTAAAGCCAGTTCTGATATCATATGAAGATCTGTTAATTTCTTCTGTAAAAGTTAATTTCTTCTGTAAAAGTTAATTTCAGCCTTGGTTTTGATCTTGTGGATCTTACTTTTCCAGTCTTCCCAAGTTTCTGCTGAATCAAATGTTAATGCTTCAGCAAGTAAAAGCGAGGAAAAGGTTGGAGATGGGAGGTACTCTGCTCATTCTCTCGATGAAGTTGCTGGTATGATACGAGGTACCATATCTGCATATGAAACTAAGGTGAGTATGCATCATGCATTCATTTAATTTATGGTTGGACACTGTTTCTTTAAACCTTTCTAATTCAGATAGAAGTGGTTTGCGTTTTATGGAAGTCATTTGTTTTTCTAATCTGATGCAAGCAAGGTTTCAAATTTGTCCCAGCTATGGAATTTGAGAAGGGAGCAGATTAAGATTGAAGGTTCAACTGAACTTAAATCAGGATAGCTAAGTAAAATGTATAAATATAGTGAGTGTTCTATAAAATTAGAAGAAAAAAAACAGAGAGAGCTTCTTAAGCTTTTAGAGGTAACTGAGGATCGAAGTGCAAGCAATGAGGGGTATAAGTGGAGAAACTTTTCATATTTAATCCAAACTTTAACTTCACAAACGGATCACTTATCGATCTTTAACCAGATCATGGCCTGTTGCGTCTTTTTCAATCAGGTTAACTGGTTCTTCAATGTGCCTGACCACCTCTGGGTTTGAGGGGTCAGTCGGGCTGTATGCCTGTATCCAGACGTGTTCCCAGTTGGTCATGTGCCTGACCACCTCTGGGTTTGAGGGGTCAGTCAGGCTGTAGGCCTGTATCCAGACGTGTTCCCAGATGATCATGTTTAAAGCAAATCTGGTCAGGTTTTGATAACCTTGGTTTGCTGGAAAGATTTTATTTTTGAAAGTTTTATGACCCGTGTTTTAATGATACTGCTGAAATTATCTTTGGCAGATAATCAAATGAGGCATTGATAATGCATCTGCTTGGCAATTTTGACCTTTTTCTTGATTTTGTCAATTTAGACAGTTAGTTTGGCAGGTCATTCCAAATGACTTTCCTTCTGTTGCAGGTCCATAACACATTTCATGATCTTGAGGAATCAAACATTCTCCAGTCTTATATGAGTGATGCTATAAAGGAAATATCTAAAGCCTGCCAAGCTTTTGAAGTGAAAGAATCAGCTCCACCTACTGCTGGTGTGTAATCTCTTTCATTAACCATCATTTCTTCAGTTTCCAAATTCTGAGTGTTTCATCTTTTTGTGACAGTGATGGCACTTGGAACCCTTCAGGCAGAGATTACAAAGATTTACATAATTAGGCTTTGCTCTTGGATGCGGGCAATGACAGAAGAGATATCAAAAGAAGAAACTTGGATTCCAGTATCTATTCTTGAAAGGAATAAATCTCCTTACACAATTTCTTTCTTGCCTCTAGCGTTCCGCTCAGTTATTGCCTCTGCAATGGATCAAATCAGTCAGTAAGTCGTGAGAGCTTACCTTTACAAAGAATTAGTTATTGTCTTTGGAATTGATTCATAGGCTAGCAGAAACTTATGGAGCTTGCCAATAGCCTCAATGCAAGGTTTGAAGTTAAGAACGACTCGTGCATCATGCCATATTTTTAGTGTAGGTGTTTTGCGCTACTTTATTGCTAGATAAAAGTTGAAAAATGGTTTAACCCTTTTGCAGAGCTTGATTGCTGAAATCCTGTAATTTGTGGACAGTGGTAACATGTTTTGGGTGTGAGAGCCACATTGTCTATCAATCATATTTATTGTAATTCATGCTATTAAGTACCTTCTGCTTCTGCCTCTCTGAATTCTTGCTTTTCCTTATTTTTTTATGAGGATATATATAGGTTTAAGACTTTTGAATGCTCTGCTCTTTAAACTATCTTGTGTTCTTAATATATGTCTTTTGAATTGTCTTTGACTCTTGGGAATATTTCTTTTCAGAATGATTCAATCCTTAAGGAGTGAGGCTGGAAGGTCAGAAGATATGTTTGCTCTGCTACAAGAAATTCAAGAATCTGTTCGACTTGCCTTCTTAAACTGTTTCCTAGATTTTGCTGGTAAAATGAATAACTTATTCCAATTTTATATTTGGAAGTAGGACTAATCCAGTTATTAATTTATAATGCTTTGTCTGTGCCCCTCATTGGCTAGGCCATTTGGAACACATTGGGAGTGAGCTTGCCCAAAACAAATCAAGCAAAGAAAGTTTGCATTTACAGAATGGATATTCTCATGAATCAGAAGAAAAATTATCATCTAATCTCCAAGGAAGTGTTGTTGATTCACATCAACAATTGTTGTTAGTGTTGAGCAACATTGGATTTTGCAAAGATGAACTTTCATATGAGTTGTTCAACAAGTATAAAACCATTTGGTTGCAGTCCAGGTAGTGACCTCTTTTTCTCTCTTCCTCAAAAGTCAGAAATATCATGTATGTTTGAAAGTGCATATGCATTCTTTTATGCCACCTGTTGCTTACTATTATGAAGGTTCTATCTTTTATTTTCTAATCTAGGGAAAAGGATGAAGAGGGCAGTGATATTCAAGATCTTGTAATGTCTTTCTCTGGACTCGAAGAGAAGGTCCTTGCCCAGTATACTTTTGCAAAGGTATAACTTAGCATGGTTTTAATTTAGTATTTGTTCATACACGAGCACAAGGACGTTAGAACATCTAGCTATGCTGCTGCAAGGATATTAATATAGAAGGTAGCTCTAGCTTACTCTTCCTCTGTCTCTTTTTCTGGACCAGAATCACCTATTATTTGGTTAGTATACAAACACGAGTACTTCATAGCTATGCTAGTGTGAGGAAATTGATTTGGGAGTATCTCCTACTTTTTTTCCGTGGGCCTTTTGCTAGACCAGTTACCTTTTAGGTGGTTAGTACTTAGTACAGTCAAAATATATGAACTTGGGACTCCCAAGAGTGGATGCATAAATGTTTGGTGGTACTTTATGGAATTGACTCCAAATGTGAGTGCAAGTCCTTTCATTTGTTTTGGCTTGATAAATAGGTAATTTTGTGTCTTCCTGTCAGGCAAATTTGATCAGAACAGCAGCTATGAACTATTTGCTGAACTCTGGTGTTCAGTGGGGAGCAGCACCTGCAGTTAAAGTAAGAATTTATGGATTTTATAATTGGTCATTCGCTTCGCTTCTTTCCAAAATAGCTCCGGGGATAACAATTTTGTAACAACAATACATGGAATACTAATCCCTTGTAGGGTGTACGTGATGCGGCTGTGGAGTTATTGCACACTTTAGTAGCTGTGCACTCAGAGGTACATCATCTTTATCCCTGGAGTATATATGCTTTATATGTGCATCAATCTTGTTCATCCTTTTCTAGCTGGATCATTGAAATTGAATTTATGGTTTTTTTAAATCGCTCATTTAAATTCAACTGTGTTAAGGGGCTACACTTCCACGAAATCATGACAAGTTGACTGCTTTAGAAATCATGTACTTCGTACCCAAGACTGTATTTCGTGTTGATAAGGTTTAGAGAATGGTCTTGTTCTTGATAACTAACCTTCATTGTTATTGCCCAATCAAATGTATCCTGAGATATATTAATTTGCTCATCTCAGGTTTTTGCTGGTGCTAAGCCCCTCTTGGACAAGACGCTTGGTATTCTTGTTGAAGGTCTTATTGATACTTTTCTGAGCCTTTTCCATGAAAACAAAAGCAAGGATCTTCGGTCACTTGATGCAAATGGCTTCTGTCAGCTCATGCTTGAGGTAAAGCATAGTTTTTTTCCCAATGGCAAATTCTTGGATCCAGCAACTTTCTCTTGAAACCATATAATTGTTGCAGTTTTATGCTGTGTAATGAATGATATTTCCTTCCAAGTTCCCTTGTGGCTTTTATTTGTAGAACTTTTCTCCTCCACTAACGCATTCAGAGACACAATATATAATACCTATAATCATATTGCTGGCCCCATAATGCCTCCCATCCCAAAAGGGAAAAGGGACTAAAAAATCACATAGGTACATGTGTATAAAAATAGAAAAAAATGATGGTTGGAGTAGTAATTTTTTTGGTGACAAAGTTTTAGGATAGACAATAGAATTGCTTAGTTCATCTACTGGCTGCAGCTTTCTCATCTAGATGTCATGTCTTGCACAACTGGGTAAACATTTGTTTCTTTGACATGTTTCTCTGGCAGCTGGAATATTTCGAGACCATATTAAATCCCTATCTCACACCCGATGCAAGGGAGTCTCTTAAGTCCTTACAAGGGGTGTTGCTGGAGAAAGCCACTGAGAATGTCACTGAAGCTGTTGAAAATCCAGGGCATCAACGCAGACCAACTCGTGGGAGTGAAGATGCACTTGCAGATGATAGGCTGCAAGGAATGACTGTGTCCCCAGATGACCTCATTGTAAGAACTGTATTTTTCGTTATACCTTTTATGCAGTGTGTTTTGCGAGTCTAAGTTTTGAAATTACACTGAATCATTTGAGTGCATTGTTATGCTTATTGGGATTGATTTGGCATGATAAAGTGATGAGCTGATGTTTGAAAGCTCCAGAGCGAAGAGCAATGGAGCAATTATATTTCATTTCAATGGAAATGGTGTATATGCAGACTAGGAAATTGGCACTATAGGATCCTCACTGTGGGAAACCCTAGTCATCCAGTCTGTTATATTTTGCTCATTCAGTTGAACTCTTCTAATTTTTTTTGGGTTTAGGCTCTTGCTGAGCAGTGCAGCTCCGAGTTGCTTCAATCGGAGCTTGAAAGGACTCGTATTAATACAGCATGTTTTATCGAGTCGATTCCCCTGGACTCGGTACCAGAATCAGCTAAAGCTGCTTATGCCTATAGAGGATCAATGGATTCCCCTAGAAGCTACATGGATTCCCCCGGAAGAAACTATAGAGGCTCACAAGCAATGGGTTCCCCTGGTTTCTCTCGCCACAGACGTCGATAACCTAGTCAGGAGTGGTTGGTGATTACAAGTTTTGTTTTTCAAATTTTCTGTGCATGTGCAATTGATGTATTGTAGTTGTAATATATTTAGTAGAAAGGAACCCTTATTCTTTCCATTTGCAAGTTCCTCATCATGAGCTTGTCTTTCTCATTTTCTTCTTTATTTCTGGGGCGGGGCGGGGTTGTATTGCTCTGTGAATTTTCTGACATTTCGCAACTCCTAGTTAAGTTTTGGATTATGATTCTTTACTACTATTGGAAATAAAACCATGGTTATTGCTATTTGACTTCTGAACTTAACGTTTTTAACCGAGGACGGGTGTTTAGAAAGGTGGCTGAAGCCTGAAAAACTGAATGTCTTTTCTACCCTTTCTTTCCTTTCTTTTCTATTCCTTTATTTTCCTTTTTTCTTGATTGTGGAATGTCTTCCCTTCCCTGGTTTGCAAGATAGTAAAATAAGCCCTGCTGCCATTCTCTCTTGTCTCAATTGAATTCTTTTAAATTGTGACCAATGACTGAAACCCGGAGCCTTCAAGAACCACGTGTCAAAATCCTCCACGAATTATTTTCAAGTGAAGAAGAGAACATGTAGAAAACAGGTTGGATATGATCCCCGTTGCTTGCCAGGATTGAATATTCGGGGTGGATATTGTTATCAACCGGTTCATAAAGGTGTTCCGACAGAGAATCAACTTAAGGATTGATTGTTGGTTTTGTATCTATAATACTCCTTGAATTGACCTTATTGTTATTGACACAATCACTGTCATCGCAGTGGATTTCGAAAAATCCAGTTCAAGCTCCATCCAACAAAAACCTGAGGATCTTGCATTTTAAAATAAAAGGTCGCAGCAACATTGGTGGAGACGGTTTATCCTTTTGGTCCATCTATGCTTTTCACAAAAAAGCATTTTAATTTTTTTTAATGTTTTTTAAGTATATTAATATTAAAAAATAAAAAATATATATTATTTTAATATAATTTCAAGTAATAAATACTTTAAAAAACAACTATCATCTTATTACCAAACTATGTCTACTTGGCTTAAAAATTGCGGGTAACCGAGACCATAAACAGGAACAGAAGAAAGAAGACCAAACTTGGATCATCTGATTCATTCAGTCTACCTGAAGTACAGTTGCGGCCCTATTCCTAAATCTTGGTAGCCAGTATGCTCGTCAGATCCACTGAATGATGGTCAATCAGCTTCGAGTCAATGGAGTTAAAACAGAGTAGCTAGATTCTGACAAAGTTGCTCCATAATATATATTTCCCTCAAACAAAGTTTCAGCTTGGCAACTCGTACAAATCAGTCCAAATTTAGAAGTCATGTCAATTACAAAACGATCTAAAATTGTAGGCTATTCCGCAATCTTTACCCCAAACTACGCTAATAATATGATGCAAACTAAGCTTGGGCAGGTTCTAAAGTACAGCAATGGCAGTGTAAACAACAGATGAAGAAGGTAGATTTCTCTTCCTGAAGATTGCACATTGAATTTCATCCTCCAAGTTAAGCTGTCCTCAATGGAGGAGAGACCAATATGACACCATCTCCTCTAACGAATAGGAAAGGCACTGTGCGCCTTGTAGCCTGAAACAGAAGATAAAAGAAATAAGGTAGGCACCTGAATAAGTATTATAATAGCAAATAGATTACTTGCAGTCAGAAGTAGTGGCCCCTCATTGCTTAGTTATACTTCATTTTATAAACAGAATCTTCATATGAAATTGTAATATCATTTTTATTTTTAACTTTGGAGCCCCAAGTTTCGCTTAGTTTCCTTTGAACCAACCCTGTTTCTACATCTTTTGTTTTCTTTAAGATATTCCAATCTTTAGCGTAGTTCCTACAATTTTTCATTCAAAAGTCAGCCTTTTCCACTTCTTTGGAATGTGCGCCTAATGGAGACTTGGTGTTTCTACGATTACCCAAGGTTGCTTTCTATGATGGCTATTAAGAATACCAGTGAGCTGTAAAAGCTAATAAAGTGGTATCAAAGTGCCTGTGCATAGTAGAACAGAAAATATGAGATGCTTTCTGATGAAGAATTTGCAGGCGTCCTCCAAATACTAATAACAATTCTTCCTACAATATGAATCTGTAACTAAAAGATCCATTTCATATCTGCCTTCTCACAAATCCGATAATGCATGTAAACATTTATGATATACAGGTACATGCCTCCAATCTTCAATGAAAAGATGTGATTCGAATGAAAACTTTATTATTTGATGTAAAGGCAGCAACAGACATCGATAAACAGCCAGTACCCTATATAACTTGCAAGCCTTCGAAATATTAGCCGTCGCCACCACTTAGCCAAGCCATCATCATTCATATTTAAGTGAATCCTATCATCTTTACGCAATAATAGCTTCTTCCCATAAAATTCCTAGAGTTAACAATTCAAGTTTCCAATGCTCACCATAGTAAGACCCCTTCCACTTATTCAATACTAGACACTGAGGCATGCAGGTTCTGCGTTTACTACCTAACAAACATTAAGGGGGAAAAAAAGCTTTTAAAAGTGAAATCTTAACATACCCGAACAATCTCTTCATATGTTTCATCGTCGATTTCTACCGTAGTAACAATTTCTTCAACATCCCCAAGAATCATATTCAAATGCTGATCATACGCCTGCAAAATCAGATTAAAACATGTAGCTAAAACCCTAAGAGAAACACCACAGTCCACGCAGCAACACAAAGAGAAATGAGAATATGCCGTTGGCGTTAAAAAGAATCGAGAATCTAGGTTTCTTGTAATTAAATTCTCCAAAACGACATTGTTGTATATAAATAAATAAATAGAAATGGGGGTACATGTAGAAGAGAGTAGAGACACGTACGTGGAGTTTTCCGCGAAGTTCACGATCAGAGCGGAGCTTGACGTAGATACGCTCGTCCAGGCTAAGTCTGATGAGATCCAATGGCTCTTTTACCGCACTCTCTTCTTCGCTTGCCATTCTTTTTCTTTCTAGCTCGCTCTGTATTTTTTTTTAGGTCTAGCGCTCCAATTAATGTTTGGGCGCCTGCCCGTTTATTTCTTTGAAAGGTTTTTAATCCTTCTTTCTCTGGGGTTTCATTGGGTAGCCTTTCGGCCCTTCACCCACTATGCTTCCAGGTTTCTCATTCTCCTTTTTGGGCTTATTGCCTTACAAATCGGGCCCAGTATCCTCGTAAGTAATTTTTTTTATTTTTAAAAGAAAAAAAAAGAAGAAAGAGAAAAATAAGGTGACAAATTGAAATATTTTCAGTAGAATTTGATATTTTGTCTGTTGTTATTTTTTAAATTTATTTTTAACATGAAAACAATAAAATAACAATAAAAAAATTAAACAAAAAAGAAAAATTGCCGGTTGTTTTTTTTCCTGGCTACTGAGCATGCTTCAAGTATTGGAAAAGTTATTTTGACAAGAAAACTATTAAACTTTGGCTGCTGGCTTGAAAAAAACGTGAGGGGTTTTGCATGCCTTGTTTGACATCGTTACTGCAAAAGGAAAATGCTGCTGTTATTATTCCTGAGTAAAAATGCTGGGACGTTGAATTCTCATTCCAATAATAGCAGCTGAATTCGAATGAAGAAATTTACAAGAAGAACAATTGTTCAAGGAGTAACCCTAATAATTTTCAGATCCCCTTACCCTTTTTTTATGCAAAAATTTTATATGAACAATGAAATACCTCATATTTTTCTGTTGATTTTATATATATATATATATATATATATATATGATCCTTCGATTTCTTTCTCTTTCTGATTTGGTGCCTTTTTTAACTCGTTTTTTTTTACAAGCTGACTTTTTTTTCCCTTCTGATTTGGTATTTTTAGACCTAATTGTATGAGAAAAAGATTACAATTTAATTAAAAATTATCTACTGTACTAAAATAATTATCAATCACTATATTAAGAGGGTTTTACATTGTAATACCGGTTATTTTTTAAAGTATTCTGTAAGACTTATTTTTAACATCATTACATTAAAATGATCTAATTTTAAAAAAAAACATTTAAAACAAGAAAAAAAATATTTTTTTCACAAAAAACACTTTCAACAACAAAAACAAATGCGCTTGAAAAAGTTGGGGTTTTCCCAATAGCTTCCTTGTTCATAATAAATCATTCAAAAGCTCATTTAATATTGTGGTAACAGATACTTTTTAAAATATTTTTTACTTATAAATATATGAAAATAATATTTTTATTATTTTTAAAATTTTATTTTTTTATTAGCACGTTAAAACAATCTAAAATTACAAAAAAAAATAATATGAAGCAAGAAAAAAATTATTTTACAAAAACACTTTCAACATAAAAAATAAAAACAAACTGGAATTAAAAAAGTTGGGTTTTCACAACCAATTTCATTGTTGATCGGAGGTGGGCTCCTCTTCTCTCTCTCTACAATTCTATCATCTTCTTCTTTTTTTTTTTCTTTTTTAATTATATTTTCTAAAATTTTATTCTTTCCATTGAATGCTTATTGATTTTTTTTCCCTTTAAACTTCATCCACTAATATTTTATTAATTTTAAATTAGCTGTTATAATTTGTTTTGATTCGTTTTTTATAAGTTATCACAGTCTCAAACAAATATCATTATATTTAGTTAATACTTAATTTTACAAGAGTTTATTTTTGTTATCGTATCATTGAAAAAAAGTAGTTTAACAAATAAAGTTTTAAAACTTAGTGAAGTTCATGGTTAGGGCTGCAAGTTTGACAAGCTAAATCTCAAAGTTTGAATCAATCTAATGTCATTTTCTTAATATCTAAAGAAAAAAATGTATTATCTTCAATTTTTTTTAGAACCAAACCATGCTTTTACCAATGGTCTAGGTTGCTCTTGGTCGCGCCATGTCACGCAGGGGCAAATCCCACATGGTTAATTCTAAACTCGGCTTGGGTAAAGAATCAAGTTGAAAGATTTAAAGTTCGACTTATTAGGTTGAGTTTAATAATAATGCCTAGATAATTCCTTTATTTTAAAACTTCATCTTCCTTTTTTTTTTTCTTTTGATTGAATTTTATTTGGTTTTTTTAAATTTTATCATTTAACATTTAATTGATTTTGAATTAAACTTCATGATTTGTTTTAATTTTTTACGAGGTTATTGCAGTTTTCAAATAAATATCATGATATTTAATTTTGCGAGTGTTTATCATTGTTACTATATTTTTAAGTAAAAAAAAATTAAAAAAATAAATTTGTTAAACCTAGTGAAACCTATAATCCGGATAACAAATTTGGTGGTTTAAGCCATGGAAATCAAGTTAATATAATATGTCAGTATTTTTATATAAAAAAAATGATTTTATTTTATATTTTTTTAAATCAAATCATATTTTTTTATTAATTATCCTAATAATATTTTGACATATAAAATCAATTAGATGATGCAGAAACAGCAAATAGCTTATTTAATAACAAGCCAGGTAAAAAAAAAAAATTAAGATCGATTTCAATAAAAATAGCAAATAGCTTATTGCAGCATAAACAATATTCTTACAGTCAAACTTTTCTTGATGTGACCTTCGTACTAGCGCGGGGCAAAAACCAGGTGTTTTGAATTTTACCATAACTACTTTATTAGTACATAAATAAATAGTATACCTAAGAAACTATTTGCGAAACTCTGTTTTTTTTTTTCTTTACATATATTGTTCATGAGTTCATCGTAAAAACTGGACACATAAATCTCTCGTACGTCCAATAAATGTGGATGAGATATGAAGAATTGTGCAACTTTAATAAATTAAGATGTATTTGAATCAAATAAATATAAATTAATTTGAAATAAAAAATAAAAAAATTTAAAATTTTCAAAAATATTTTCAAAGATACTAATAACAGCTATTTTCCACCTTTCCAACTAGTAGAAAAGAATGGTCAATCACAAGCTACACGTGTAATAAAATTTATAACCACACATGTAATTTCCTTGATGCGTGCTCCAGTAAATCATGGTTTGATAATATTTATTTCCATTGCCACAGGATTATTGAGAAGACCTCTATGTATTCTTACATTTTTTGTTTTGTTTTTTTTTTTTTCCAGCGAAAGTAGCGTATTTTGATCTTAAATCTGGAGATGGGTTTATGATGAGTATTTTCTTGTTCTCAAGAAAAATACAAAGGAACCCACAAATCTATCCCTCTCTCCCCTGGTACTGGTAGTTCATCTAAAGACAAGAGTTAATCATCAATCTGTCAACACTTTTGTGTCATTTCGTATTAAAAAAGAATAGGTTGCCCCATGAATTCCTCCAAGTTGCATGTCCTCTTGTGATTAAAATATTTAGGATCCAATTATGTGGCATGGCTTACAATTTTGTTGGCTCTACTCTTTTTTTTTTTTTTTAATATAAAAAAGGACACATGGTTATGGCATCGATCATCTTAGATTTTGTTTCCACTTTCTCATTTTGGGTTTAATTATAAGATTTGTTTTTTATATAAACACGTCTTTGATGGAAAATATACGACAAGTAACAAAAACAATATACAATATACAATATATATATATATATATATATAGGAACATTGCTGACTGTGACACGAATAAATAATACCCAAAGTATAATTCGGTTCTTTGAACCTGCTTAAAACTTTTTGGATGCAAACTGGACGCATAGTAGTAGCATCGTAAACAATGACACCTCGAGGAAGACAGGAGAGAGGTTTCTGAGATCTAGAGTCCTGGATTCTCGACCTGGTTTTGGGACAACATACTCTCTTGCTTCACGGTTTTTTTTTTCCCTTATCGCAGATAAGTGGCTTTGCTTCTGATAAAACTTAAGCGTGGCTTTCTTTTTTGTTTTGTTTTGTTGTTCTTGAATGCCCTGGTGCTTTTTTATTTCATTATTTTGAAATTTGGAAGTGGTTATCTTGATGAGTATTTCAGTTTTTGTCTGAAGTTTTTGAGTTCTGGAGATTGGTTTATGATTCTGTTTGGCTTCTGCGAATTGAAGATGCGTGCTTGATGATCTAGGTAGTTAAAGAAGGCAAAAATAAGAACTGGGTTTGCTTTATTTTGGCTTCCTCTAGGTGAAAACCATATACCGTTATCAATTATTGTTTTTGCATAGCCAAGGTGGTGATTCAAAAGGGGGCAATGGGTTTATAGGTGCGATCTAAATTGTTGTCGAAAAAAACATGGAAGGGAATTTGTCACAAGGAGGTATGATTCCAGGCGGGGCTCCTTTTGGAGGCCTTGACTTGCAAGGATCAATGAGAGTTCATCATCAAGCACAGCATCCACACACTATGCACCACCACCAGCATCCTCTCCATCGGCAAGGATCTTCAACCCTCACCTCAGTTGAAGAAGGTTTTCCACTCACGATGGGGTTCATGCACAACTCTGATCAAAACATTTCCATGACTGATTACAATAAAGGAGATAGGGGAAAAAATTCAGTCAGTGATGAAGATGAGCCAAGCTATACTGAAGAAGGAGCTGATGGTCACAATGATGCAATCACAGGGAAAAAGGGGACGCCGTGGCAGCGTGTTAAGTGGACTGATAAGATGGTTAGACTCTTGATAACTGCCGTGTCTTATATAGGTGAGGACGGGACTTCAGATTGTGGTGGTGGGATGCGTAGGAAATTCACAGTTTTGCAGAAAAAGGGAAAGTGGAAATCAGTTTCAAAAGTCATGGCTGAAAGGGGCTTCCATGTTTCTCCACAGCAGTGTGAGGATAAATTCAATGACCTTAATAAAAGGTATAAAAGGCTCAATGATATGCTTGGAAGGGGCACTTCTTGTCAGGTTGTGGAAAACCCTGCACTTTTGGATGTTATAGATTATTTAACAGAAAAGGAGAAAGATGATGTTAGGAAGATATTAAACTCAAAGCATCTTTTCTACGAAGAAATGTGTTCCTATCACAATGGAAATAGGTTGCACCTGCCTCATGATCCAGCTTTGCAGCGTTCCTTACAGTTGGCTCTAAGAAGTAGAGATGATCATGATAATGATGATGCAAGGAGGCACCAACATGATGATCTTGATGAAGATGATCAAGAGATTGAAACTGATGATCATGATGAATTTGAGGAGAATCATGCTTCACATGGGGATTGCAGGGGCATACATGGTGTGTTAGGGGGTTCTGCAAAGAGGCCCAGACAAGGCCAGGGCCATGAAGATGCTTGTTTTGGGAATTCATCTCAGGAGCCTAATAAAGGGTCTTCTTCTTATCATCCACAGGCAGCCCAGGTTGATATGAATCAAGTCTCACCTGAAAGTTCAAGAGCAGTTTGGATGCAGAAGCAGTGGATGGAATCCCGCACCCTTCAGTTAGAAGAACGGAAGCTACAAATTCAACAAGAGATGTTGGAATTGGAAAAACAGCGATTTAAGTGGCAAAGATTTAGCAAGAAAAGAGATCGTGAACTAGAAAAGTTGAGGATGGAAAATGAGAGGATGAAACTTGAGAATGAGCAGATGGCATTAGAGTTGAAACGCAAGGAAATGGGCGCTGATTTTAATTGATTGTCTGCTCCTGTTGATTTTGTTCATCATAACAACTGGACTTGCAAGCAAATCAATTTTGTGTTTATGGTAAGCTGCTTCTGGAACTGGTGTATCATTTAGGAGGGGTATCTATTGAGAAATTGTTACTCTGTCTGCATATATTGTGTAAACTTAGGATAGTCACAATAATGTCTCCCATCGCTTTGTTTTGACACTGTAGAATTATCGTTGCCTATGGTTAAAGATATTGTGGCAATATTTTTTTAACCTGTCATGTATTTTGGTTTCATAGTTGAAGTTTGAATATCTAGTATCAGCTTGATGATCCTGCAACATATTTTGCTTCAAGTGTTTACCTTTGAGTATTGGCTAATGATTGTTGCAAACCGTGTTCAATGAAGTCTAAATTCACAGGGTTTTGTTCACAATCCCAGGGTCAGAGGCTATGCAGTAGCGGGTTTTTACTTCAATAATTGTGTTTCCTTTTTTTCCTGTTCAACCACACTTCTCTTCTCTGGTTCTCATTATGATGGACAAGTTCTTTAAGGTCCTTTCATCATGGGAGATATACAAGTAGTTGTCATTCACTAGATATGACATGTCCTGCCTCCCCTCTTAAAAGTATTTTCTCAGCTTGCTGGGGCAGATCTTGTCAGTTAGGGTTTTTCCAGTGATTTGTTTAATGGGTGTATTAACTTCTGTGAGACAACAACATTGTGCTGTCTAGTATTTTTATTTTAGTTCAGCAACTTATCCTTTCATATGCTATCCTAAATCTTCTGAGACATAATAACAGAGTTTGCAACTGATAGCTACAAATAAAAAGGCGTCTGTGCTGTAAGTATGCAATTATTTGGGATTTTGGTGGGGTTAGACAGATAGTTGAATGGTGGAAATTTTGGCTACCACGAGGATGTTTTTACTTTTTAAACTGCTCACAAAATAGTCATTTTTTGTGCGTGATGGTTGAATACAATATTTGAACATCATCATTACCATCACTTTTGCTGTTGCTGTTACTGTTTTCAGTTCATGTTCTTAGACATTTAGGCTATTATAAATGTTGTTTATTAACATGGTGTTTAAGAATATCAGCTATCAAGTTTCAGTTTAATATCATTAAGCTAAAAAACTTGCTATTGCGTTAGAAACAGCGTCTTTTTATGGACAGAAGAACCAGCAGTTTTTAACACGTGTAGTATTATTAACTCTCATTCTACAAATGAAGCTCTTGGGTTCCTGAGAATTCTAAGTGAACAGTATAAACTAGGGACCATTGTTTGGTAATGGTAAAAAGTCTTGAGTTTGCTACCATAAGACTGCAGGTCTGAGTCTCAGGGACAGCCACTTGATGCAAAAATCTTGAAGGTAGGACCATAGCTGTAATGTGATTGCCTTTTAAACACAATGTCCTTCCAAGTAATAACAGTGTTCAGTTCAGTGAGAAGAATTTTCTTTGGATTAATTTTTAGTAAAAGTTCGTGTTCTAAAACAATTCTGTTTTCGTAGCTTCCTGGCAGGGAACTAACGCTGGGGGTCATGAAATTTAGAGAAAATTTTCTTGTATTTTATTAAAAGTCTTAATAATGATCCTCTTCAAATAAATTAGATATCTCTATATATATTAGTTTTAAAATTCTTTATAAAAAATAATTTTTAATTAAAACTTATCTAATTAATAGTGTCCGTGTATTCCTAAATACTAATTAAAAATAAATAATTAGAATCTAAAATTAATATGAAAATAATTAAAACAACAACTTCAAGCTTCATGCATTCGGGTTTCTTTGTGGACTTCTCTTCAGCCTTGGTCTTTTCTATCTAGTTTATAAATATAGTTGCAACAAGCTAATTAAATGTTCACATCCTTTGTTTGATGAGGAATATTTATATATGTAAAAACTGACTGGATATGCTGAATTGACCAATATTCCTCAAAAGGTGGTTTAATACATCTCAATGTGATCAAATGCTTATTCATATTGATTTGGAGGCTGCCTTGTGTTTCTTTCTGTGACTTGATAAAATTTAGTTTCTTATCTATGTGTGTCAGCAAGCATGCAAATTCCAACTTGGATTCTAAAAATCACAACTTAAGTTGTAATCTTCTGTAATGGTGTTGCCATACTCTTTTAATGCAGGTGAAACTGTCAAAATAAAAGGGCAGTGGTAGATTGTATTTTGCCACTGTGAATTTTTGTTTGAATGTTATAGAACTGAAAATTGCTGACTTGAACATGACCTTTCATAAGTGAAAGAGCACCCACAGAGTTTTGTAGGTCGTTCTGTTTGAACGAAATGGTTAGTATTGGATGGTTTTATTGTTTAAACATGTGGTTTAAAAGGCGGCGACCCAAGTATGCACACAATTTAGTTTAGATACTGCATGAAATGATGATTATTTCTGATTTGATGATTGAATGATTTTAACAAAGTATGTTTAAAGTAGTGAGCTGCAATTGGTGAAGATGCTCTGGTGTGCCCTTTAGGTTGCTTTTTGGGTATTATATGACACATGCAGTTGAGTAACAGTAAGAATCATGCCAGATTAGTGGATGGCGAAATTGCCTAGTATTCCACATGGGACCTGATTCTGAAAACGGGACTTCAATATTAAGATTATACATTTTCTGTTTCGC